>Ga0100391_1001153_pt1 | contig 29790 bp, 28 predicted proteins | sample CryGeymeta201515_FD_81541 | JGI IMG/M metagenome (GOLD analysis project Ga0100391, IMG submission 81541) | Groundwater microbial communities from Crystal Geyser aquifers in Utah, USA - Crystal Geyser metaG 2015-15 | ecosystem: Environmental > Aquatic > Deep subsurface > Groundwater | place: USA... | reverse complement strand
GCCGCCTTCACCGAGAAACGCAAACCCAGCTCCACGGGACGATAGACCATGAAAACGCAGGACCTCCCCAATTACGCGCGCGGCGAATGGATCGCCGGAACGGGCGACCGGCCCCAGCTTGTCAGCGCGATCGACGGCACGCCGGTCGCGACGACCGGATCGGGCGGGATCGATTTTGGCGCGATGCTCGACCATGCGCGCACTGTCGGCGGCCCCGCGCTGCGGGCGATGACGTTCCACGAGCGCGCGCACATGGTGAAGGGCCTCGGCCTCGCGATCCTCGCCGCCAAGGAGGAGCTCTACGCGCTCAATTACCTCACCGGCGCGACGCGCAAGGACGGCTGGATCGACATCGAGGGCGGCGCGGGCACGATGCTGTCGATTAGCTCGAAGGCGCGGCGCGAGCTGCCCGACGCGCATGTCCTGCTCGACGGCGCGGTCGAGCCGCTGAGCAAATCGGGCAGCTTCATCGGTCAGCATATCTATACGCCGCTGCAAGGCGCGGCGGTGATGATCAATGCGTTCAACTTTCCCGTCTGGGGCATGCTCGAAAAGCTCGCGCCGGCACTGGTCGCGGGCGTTCCCGCGATCGTCAAGCCGGCCAGTTCAACCGCCTATCTGACTGAGGCGGCGGTGCGCGTGATGATCGACAGCGGCCTGCTCCCCGATGGCGCGCTGCAGCTGATCGTCGGCGGCGTCGGCGACCTGTTCGACCATCTCACCGGCCAGGACATGGTGAGTTTCACCGGCTCGGCGGCGACCGCGCGCAAGCTGCGCTCGCATCCCGCGATCGCGCGTGAATCGGTCAGGTTCGTTGCCGAGCAGGACAGCCTCAATGCCGCAATCCTCGGCCTCGATGCCGCGCCCGAAACGCCCGAATTCGACCTGTTCGTCGCCGAGGTCGTCAACGAGATTACGGTCAAGGCGGGACAGAAATGCACCGCCATCCGGCGCGCGATCGTCCCCGCTGCGTATCTCGACGCGGCGCAGGCCGCGATCGCCGAGGCGCTCGAAGCCAAGACCGTCGGCGACCCGCGCGACACGGCGAGCGGCATGGGCGCGCTGGTCAGCTGCGCGCAGCGCGACGATGTGCGCGCGCAGATCGCCAAGCTCGTCGCTTCGGGCGCGCGCGTCGTGTCGGGCGACCCCGCCGCGACGACCGGCCCCGAAGGCGGCGCCTTCATGCCGCCGGTGCTGCTGCGCGCCGACGATCCGTGGGCGAGCACCGCGATCCACGATATCGAGGCGTTCGGCCCTGTCGCGACGATCATGCCGTACCGCGACATCGCCGACGCGGTCGCGCTGGCCAATCGCGGCATGGGCAGCCTGGCGCTGTCGATGTTCACCCAGGATGCACAGGCCGCGCGCGACTTCGTCGTCGGCGCGGCAGCCTATCATGGCCGCATGCTCGTCCTGAACCGCGACAATGCGAAGGATTCGACCGGCCACGGCTCGCCGCTGCCCGTGCTCGTCCATGGTGGTCCCGGCCGCGCGGGCGGCAGCGAGGAACTGGGCGGGACGCGCGCGGTCAAACATTACATGCAGCGCACCGCGATCCAGTCGACGCCGGCGATGATCGCGGCGATATCGCAGCAATATATCCCCGATGCACCGAAGCATTTCGTCGACGCCCACCCGTTCCGCAAACGCATGCGCGATCTTGCCATCGGCGACACGCTCAAGACCGCGAGCCGCACCGTGACGATCGCCGATATCGAGCATTTCGCCGAGTTCACCGGCGACAATTTCTATGCCCATATGGACGAGGAAGCGGCCAGGGCATCGCCGATCTTCGAAGGCCGCGTCGCGCACGGCTATCTCATCCTGAGCTTCGCCGCGGGCCTGTTCGTCGATCCCGATCCGGGTCCGGTGCTCGCCAATACGGGCCTCGAGAACCTGCGGTTCCTGACCCCGCTCTATCCCGGCGACAGCATGTGCGTCGAGCTGACGGTACGGTCGAAATCCCTGAAGTCCGACGACGAAGGCGTGGTCAAATGGGCGGTCGAGATCTTCAACCAGAACGACGAGCTCGTCGCGACCTACGACCTGTTGACGCAAAACGAGGCCTAGGAGGCAGCGCCGATGGCCCGCATCCAGGCCGCCGATTACGACCGCAAGCGCGATATCATCACCGCCCACGCCGCGCGTCTGTTTGCCGATCGCGGCTTCGGCGGCGCGTCGATCGCCGATATCGCGGCGGCGGGTGGCTTCTCTAAATCGCTGATCTATCATTATTATGCCGCCAAGGAGGATATCCTCTACGACGTCATGCGCAGCCATATCGATGCGCTGATCGCAGTGAAGAATGCGATCGCCGCCGAGGACGCGCCCGCCGCCACTTTGTTTCGTCGCCTCGCGCACGGCCTGCTCGATCAATATGTCGGTGCCGCCGCCAGCCAGAAGGTGCTGCTGTACGAACTCGGCAACCTGACCGCGTCGCAACAGGCCGACATCGTCGCCAGACAGCGCGAGATCGTCGATTTCGCCCAGGCGCTGCTGGCGCGGATCGACGGCAGGCGCCACGATCATGCCGAACTGCGCGTCACCGTCATGCTGTTTTTCGGCATGTTGAACTGGACTCCCAACTGGTTTCGCGACGACGGTCCCGTCAGCCGCGACGCGGTGGCGGACGAAGCGGTAGGACTGATCCTCGAGCGGCTGCGCGCCGATCGTTCCTGACGCCGCTTGCATGACCGGCGTCACTCGCTAGACCTTTGAGGGACAGCAAGGCTTAAGCGGGGGCATCGAGGCGTAGTGGGATTCGGGATGGCGCAGTCGTGACCGTCGATGCGGTCATCGCCGGTGACGGATCGATTGCGCGCGCCCATGCCGAGCTGCTCACCGACCGGTCGATCCAGTTCACGCTCGCTCCCCCGCCGCAACCGCCCGAAAGCGGAAGCTGGTTCGCCACGCTGATCGAGGCGCTGGCGCCGTTCGTCGTCTATATTTTTTGGGGAGGCGTGGCGCTGATTGCGGCATTCTTGCTCTATCTCGTCATAAGCCATTTGAGCGGTTATTCATGGACGCCGCCCTGGCGCCGCACGCCGCTCGCGGCCGATGCCGACGACGACTGGCGGCCCGATCGCCGCATCGCACAAACGCTGCTCGCCGATGCCGACGCGCTGGCCGAACGCGGCGATTACGAGGCGGCGGTCCACCTGCTGTTGGTGCGCAGTGTCGAGGACATCGCGCGCCGCCGGCCCAGCTTGATCAAACCGTCGTTGACCGCACGCGACATCGCCGCCGACGATCGTCTGCCGGACAGTCCGCGCAGCGCCTTTGCCCGTATCGCCGGCATCGTCGAGCGCAGCTTGTTTGCGCATGACAAGGTGGGCGGCGACGGCTGGCGCGCCGCCCGTCAGGCATATGAGGAATTCGCATTTCCCAGTGGCTGGCGCGTCGGGGCGCGATGACCGATCATCAGCCATTCGCCGCCCGGACCGTCGCCTGGATTATCGCGGCAGGCTTCATCGCCTTCGCCGCTTTTTTCGTGCTGGCGAGCTATGCGCCCGATTTTCGCTCGAGTCCGCCGGGCGCGGCGGTCGCCGACGGCAAGGCCGGCAACGGCTATGCCGGTCTCGTCGAGCTGCTGCGCCTGTCGGGCGAAGAGGTCGATCTCGTCCGTCATGTGTGGAGCGATGAAAACCTGGTCGTTATCCCGCTCGACGAGACGATGGAGCTCGACCGGATCACCGACATGGCGGCCGAGCGGACCTATTGGCCGACCTTGTACATCCTACCCAAATGGACCGTGGCGCCGCTGCCGACCAATCCTCGTTTCGTCCAGAAGACGGGCATGATGCCGCTCAAGACGAGACAGGCGATGCGCGCCGCGATCGACCGGGGTCTGCCGCGCTACGATGGCGCCGAAGACGCGGTGGTCGAGGAAGGATTCGCGCCCGGCAGCCTGACCCCGCCCGACTCCGCGCTCACCCATCTCGGCCATGGTTCCAACTGGCTGCTCGCGGACGCGGACCTCCTCAACAACGCCGGGCTCGCCGATGCGGCAACGGCGGCGCGCGCGGTCGCGCTGATCCGCGGTATCAATGAAGGCGACGCTCCGATCGTCTTCGACCTCAGCCTCGCGCGCGCCCCGACCTCGCCAAGCCTTGCCAAGCTCGTCCTCGAACCGCCCTTCCTCGCGCTCACCCTCTGCCTCGTCATCGCCGCGCTGTTCGCCTATCTGAGCGGCGTTGCGCGCTTCGGACCGGCGCTGGTCCGTGAACGCGCGCTGCGTTTCGGCAAGACCGCGCTCGCCGATGCGACGGCGCGGCTCATGCGGCGCGGCGGGCGCATCGGCAGGCTTGGCGAACGCTACGGCGAGGCGCTTAAGCAGCGCGCGGCAACGCGATTGCATGCCCCGGCGGGCATGAGCGGCGACGCACTGATCCACTGGCTCGACATGCGCGACGGCAAGGACGCGCGCAGCTTCAGCGACCGGCTGTCGCATTTGCAGAACGCCACAAACGAACACGACATGATCGATGCGGGACGCGACCTGCATCGCTGGATCGAAGGGAAAATCCGTGAAGATTGAAGATATCAAGCCACTTGCCCAGTCGATCAGGAGCGAGGTCGCGAAGGTCGTGACCGGTCAGGACGACATGATCGACCTGATGCTGACCGCGTTGTTCGCCGGCGGGCATATCTTGCTCGAAGGGCCGCCGGGCACGGCCAAGACGCTGACCGCGCGCGCATTTGCCGCCGCAATCGGCCTCGGCTTCGGACGCATTCAGTTCACCCCCGACCTGATGCCCGGCGATATCATCGGGTCGAACATCTACAATTTCCAGACCGGCGAATTCACGATGACCAAGGGCCCGATCTTCTGCGACCTGCTGCTCGCCGACGAGATCAACCGCACGCCCGCCAAGACGCAGGCCGCATTGCTCGAGGCGATGCAGGAACATGCCGTCACCTTCGATGGCGAGACGCATGCGCTGGGGCGCACCTTCATGGTTGTCGCGACGCAAAATCCGATCGAACACCAAGGCGTCTATCCGCTGCCCGAGGCGCAGCTCGACCGCTTCCTCTTCAAGCACCGCGTCGCCTATCCCGGCGAGGAGGAAGAGCGCGCGATCATCGCGAGCCACGGCAGCGGGGCGATCCGCCAGGAGGTCGCCAGCTGGGCGATCGAAGCGCAGGCACCGCGCGCGACGATCGAGGCGGCGATGGACGCGGTCAACCGCGTGCGGCTGGTCGACGAGGTCGTCGGCTATATCGCCGCGCTGGTCCGCGCGACGCGCGAGAGCGGCGATCTCGAGGTCGGGGCGAGCCCGCGCGCCGGGGCGATGCTGGCGCGCGCCGCGCGCGCGCGCGCCGCGCTCGATGCGCGCGACTATGTCATCCCCGACGACGTCAAGGCGCTGGCGGTGCCCGCATTGCGTCATCGCGTCATCCTGTCGGCCACCGCGCAAATCGACGGCCGCGAAATCGAGCCGATCGTCGCCGCGCTGGTCGAGGCGGTCGAGGCGCCCCGGTGATCTACCCCGACCGGCGTGCGGCATGGCTGGCGGCCGCGGCGGCGCTGCCCGCGCTCGCCATCGCGCTGCTGCTGCCGGGACAATGGTATCTCGGCCTGTTGCCGCTGTGCCTGCTGCTCGCCTTCGTCGTCGTCGATGCCGTCGCCGGGACGCCGGCGGCGGCGGCGCGCGCTTCGCTGACCGTGCCGGCGATGATCGGCGTCGGGGACACCGGCAGGATCCTGCTCGACGCCCAATTCAGGGGCGGCGCGCCCCGCGGGATCGAAGGGCGCATCGCCAGCGACCCGAAGATGCGCACCAACGACCGCGCCGCGCGGCTGACGATCGCGGGCGACGCCGCCAGCGTGGAGATCCCGTTCGAACCGATCCGGCGCGGCAGGGCGGCGATCGGGCGGACCTGGCTGCGCTGGCCCGGCATGTTCGGGCTCGTCTGGAAACAGGCGAGCGCGCCCGCCGATGGCGACATCGCGATCGTCCCCGATCTCGACACGTTGCGCGCGCAGGCGCTGCATTACCTGCAGCAGGAACGCGTCGGCGAACAGGACCGTCGCTTGCTGGGCAACGGCCGCGAATTCGAGGCGTTGCGCGAGTATCTGCCCGGCATGGGCCGCCGCAGCATCGACTGGAAGCGCAGCGCGCGCCACGGCGAACTGCTGGCGCGCGAATATCGCGCCGAGCATAACCAGTCGGTCGTCCTGGCGATCGATAGCGGGCGGCTGATGTGCGAGCCCGTCGGCGGCATGCCCAAGGTCGATCGCGCGGTCGGGGCGGCGCTGCTCACCGCCTATATGGCGCTGCGCGGCGGTGACCATGTGCGGCTGTTCGGGTTCGATTCGCGCCCGCGCGTCGCCAGCGGCGAAATGACCGGCGTCGCGGGCTTTCCGCTGCTCCACCGCCGCGCCGCCGAAATCGATTATTCGACCGAGGAAACCAATTTCACACTCGCGCTGACGACGCTTGGCGTACGGCTCGAACGCCGTTCGCTGGTCGTCATGTTCACCGATTTCGTCGACAGCATCTCGGCCGAAATGATGCTGCGCAATGTCGGTGCGCTAACCCGCCGCCACCTCGTCCTGTTCGTGTTGATGCGCGACGAGGAGCTCGAGCGGCTCGCCGACGCGGCGCCCGAGAGCGGCGAGGACGTCGCGCGCGCGGTGACCGCGAGCGGCCTGCTGCGCGAGCGCCAGCTGGTGGTCGAGCGGCTGCGCCTGCTCGGCGTCGAGGTGATCGAGGCGCATCACGACGCCATCGGTCCGGCGCTGCTCGACCGCTATCTTGCGCTGAAACGCGAGGACCGGATATGACCCTCGCGCCGCGCCCGTCGGCGGAACCGGCGATGCAGTCGCTGTCGAGCTTTCGTGCCGAGCGCGCGGAGCAGTGGCTCGAATTCGAGACGTTGCTCGACCGCGCCGAGAAAAAGTCGCCGCGCCGCCTCACCGAGGAGGAGTTGGTCAAGCTACCGCTATTGTACCGCGCGACACTGTCGTCGCTATCGGTCGCGCGGGCGAGCGTGCTCGATGCGCAGTTGCTCGACTATCTCCAGGCGCTGTCGCTGCGCGGCTATCATTATCTCTACGGCGCTCGGGGCCAACTCGGTCCCCGCGTTGCACGGTTCTTCATCGCCGATTGGCCGGCGGCCGCGCGCGTGATCTGGCGCGAGACACTGGTCATGCTGGCGGTCCTGACCCTCGGCGCGGTCGCCGGCTGGCGGCTGGTCGCGCTCGACCCCGTCTGGTTCGATGCGATCGTCGGCGAGATGGCCCAGGGGCGGGGTCCCGCCTCTTCGGCCGCCGACCTGCGCGCGATCCTTTATGCCGGCGATGGAGAATTCCTCTCGGGATTCGCCGCCTATCTGTTCACCCACAATGCCCAGATCGCACTCCTAGCATTCGCCCTGGGTTTCGCTTTCGTCGTACCGACGGTCCTGCTGGTGGCGACCAACGGCGCGCTACTCGGCGCGATGTGCCAGGTCTATTTCGCCAAGGGGCTGGGTTGGGAGTTCGTTGGCTGGCTGTCGATCCACGGCACCACCGAACTCTTCGCGATCGTGCTCGCCGGGGCGGCGGGGATGAAGATCGGTACCGCCGTCGCCTTTCCCGGCGCCAAGAGCCGGATCGACGCCGCCGCCGATGCCGGACGCAGCGCCGGCATCGCGATGGTCGGCGTCGTCGTCATGCTGCTGATCGCCGGGCTGCTCGAAGGCATCGGGCGCCAGACGATCCAGTCGGATAGCGCCCGTTACGCGATCGGCGCGACCATGCTGGCGCTTTGGTGCGGCTATTATTACTTCCTGCGGCTGCTTCCGGCGGGGTCGAATCGGCGATGACCTCCGCGTCCCCCCAATCCACGAAGACGCTCCGACGCGCCCTCGTCACGCCCGAAGGGTTCGATCTCGGCGTGACTCTCGCCGGCGCCGGGGCGCGCTTCGCGGCGCTGGTCCTCGACCTTGTCTTTATCCTGCTCATTCTGATCGCCATCCTCGTCGTCGCGGCATCGGGCGTCGCAACGCTCAAGGATAAGGGAGTTGAACCGATCTTCATCGGCGTGCTGATCGCCATGTTCTTCCTGCGCACCGGCTGGTTTACGCTGTTCGAATGCGGCAAGCGCGCGGCGACGCCGGGCAAGCGCATTCTCGGCCTGCGCGTCGTGTCGCGCGACGGCTCCGCGCTCAGCGTTGACCAGGTCATCGCGCGCAACCTGATGCGCGAGATCGAGCTGTTCCTGCCGCTGATCATGCTGAGTTTCAGCGGCGCGCAAGGCAATCTCGACGGCTGGGCAACGGTCATGGGCCTGGGTTGGGCGCTGCTATTCTCGCTGTTCCTCCTGTTCAACCGCGACCGTATGCGCGTCGGCGACATGCTCGCGGGAACCTGGGTGATCGAAACGGGCAAGCAGAAGCTCGGCGAGGACCTGTCGGCGCCGCAATATGATGCGCATCGCTATGCCTTCAGCCAGGCGCAGCTGTCGGCCTATGGCGTTGCCGAGCTGACCCGGCTCGAAGAGGTGCTGAGGCGCAAGGACGAGGCGCAGATGTGGGTCGTCACCGACGCGATCGTCGGGCGGATCGGCTGGGCCGAGCATGTCTCCGACGCCGAGGGGTTCCTCAGCGCATACTATGCCGGGCTACGCGGCCACCTCGAACGCGACCTATTGTTCGGCTGGAAACGCGCCGACAAGCACGACAGCGCCGCGCCGGGAATGCCGAGTATTGGGTAGCCTAGTTCGCGAACTGGGAGGTCTGCAATGGGGTGGGAGTAGACGTCAGCCCGACGCCAGGTCGCTCTTACGCCTAGCCCACCTTAACGGTTGGAGCGTCATAGGACACAACCTCTAGGCAATCCCAGTCGGTTGCTATCATGTAGCTAAAATAGGGCTCGGCTGTACCGTGTACCCAAGCCAGCGGACTTTCATATTGCCACGTATGACCTCTAACCCGGAATGTGGTTTGTGCCGGACGCGGACGCTCCTGAGATGCCGCCCAAAGCTCCAGCAATCCACCTTCATCTAAGACGCGGAAAGCTCTGGCGTCCTGAAATTCGAACTTCACCTCCAATTGTTTTGTTAGTGACAAAAAGATCGCGGTAAGCGTGTGGTCTGCATTCAGACTTATAGAAACAAGGTCTAATTCGTCATTCTCCACGCCGGTTTTCCACTCGGCGAATTGCACTCCATCAGCAGTAAGACTGAGAATATTGTCATCTTCCGGCATCCCGTCTTGTAACAATCCTGCAAACGTCCGCAACTGGATCTTTTCCGGTCACTCGTCGCATCTGTGGTCGGCGCCTACTCTTCACTTACAACGTGAATCCCGAAACTTGCTCACAAACGCGTGTAAATCGGCCATGAACGTATCGAAGGCGTCGTGGTGGAGCCAGTGGCCCGCCTCTTCGTAGAGCGTCACGTGCGCATTGCTGAAATACGCGTCGCGGCCGTCTTCGGCGGGGTTCGAGGCCCAGCTCTTGCCGCCATAAGCGAGCCATGTCGGGCAGGCGATCTTGCCCCATAAAGCGTGGATCTCGTCCTGCGTGATGTCGAGCGGGCACCAGGCGCGGATCATCGGGTCGAACTTCCAGCGCCAGCCGCGCTCACCTTTGCCGCCCCCGACTTCACCACCCTCCCCATCCCGTCGCAGTCCGTGCTCGGTCAAGTGGCGGACCTGGTCTTCGGAGAGGTGCGCGTTGGCGGCGCGCATCCGCGCCTCGGCATCGGCGACGCTGGCATAGGCGCGGTGGCTGCGCCCAGAGGCGACGCGAACATCGTCGAACCAGTCGCGCAGCCGGTTCTCGATGCCTTTTTCGACGCGCTTGGCGAGCATGTCGGGCGACGGGCCGAGCCCCTCGATAGAGACGAGACGTTCGATCCGGTCGGGAAACAGCCCGGCATAGCGCAGCGCGATATTGCCGCCGAGCGAATGGCCGACCAGCGTGAAGCGATCCCAGCCGAGCTGGCGCACGATCTCGCCGAGATCATAGACGAAGTTCATCATTGGATAGCCGCTCGCGCTCGCCCAGTCGCTGTCGCCATGACCGCGCAGGTCGGGCGCGACGACGTGCCAGTCGGCGGCGAGCTCGCGCGCGATCCAGTCCCAGCTGCGCGCATGGTCAAGCCCGCCATGGACGAGCAATAGCGGCGGGTTGGCGGGATCGCCCCAGTGCCACGCATTGAGCGATAGGGTTTGCGAGGAGTAGGTTGCGCGCGTCGGTTCGGTCATGGCCGATGCCTAACGCGCTTCGCATGGCCTGACCATCGTGCAATAGCGCAGCGATGGACATGGCGACGACCTACGACCTGATCGTCATCGGCGGCGGCATCAACGGCGTCGGCATCGCGCGCGATGCGGCGGGCCGCGGGCTCAAGGTCGCGCTGGTCGAGCAGGACGACCTTGCCGCGCATACCTCGTCGGCGAGCTCGAAGCTGATCCATGGCGGCATCCGCTATCTCGAACAATATGAGTTCGGGCTGGTGCGCAAGGCGCTCCGGGAACGCGAAATGCTGCTCGGCATCGCGCCGCACATCGCCTGGCCGATGCGCTTCGTCCTGCCGCACGATGCACGGCTGCGGCCCAAATGGATGATCCGCATCGGCTTGCTGCTCTACGACTGGCTCGATCCCAGGCGCCGCCTGCCGCGATCGCGCGCGGTCCGGCTCGACGCGCCGCCCTATGCCGGGCTGCTTGCCCCCCAATATCGCGACGGCTTCGTTTATTCGGATTGCTGGGTCGACGATGCGCGGCTGGTCGTGCTCAACGCTACCGATGCGCAGGCGCGGGGCGCGACGATCCTCACCCGGCATCGCTGCACCGCGCTGACGCGCGGCGACGGCGGCTGGATTGCGAGCGTTGCGGGCGGCGGGACCTCGATTTCACTGCACGCCAGGGCCGTCGTCAACGCCGCCGGGCCGTGGGTTGCCGATCTCGCGGCGATGGCGAGCGGCGATGCGCCCGACACCAGGGTCCGGCTGGTCAAGGGCAGCCATATCGTCGTGCCGAAAATGTTCGGCCGGCTCGGCGCATCGCCGCACGGCTTCATTTTCCAGAACGACGATGGCCGGATCGTCTTCGCCCTGCCTTATGAAGACGATTTCACGCTGATCGGCACGACCGACGCCCCCGCGCCCACCGACCTTGCCGCGCCCGAGATATCCGACGCCGAAACCGACTATCTGCTCGACGCGGCGAACGACCATTTTGCCGCGACGCTGACGACCGAAGACGTCGTCTGGTCCTACGCCGGGGTGCGCTCGCTCTACGACGATGGCAGCACCGACCCGAGCGACGTCACGCGCGACTATGTCCTCCAGCTCGACGATACGCGCGCCGGCGCGCCGATCGTCCACGTCATCGGCGGCAAGATCACCACCTATCGCCGTCTCGCCGAGGACGCGCTCGCCAAGCTCGGCCATCATCGCGGCGCGTGGACGGCAGGCGAGCCGCTGCCGGGCGGCGATATCGGGCCCGGCGGCCCAGCCGTGCACGCGCGCCGGATGATCGCGGATCATCCCGGTCTGCCCGCCCGGCTGCTCACCCGCCTCGCGCGCCGTTACGGGTCGCGCTGTTCGGCTGTCCTTGGCGAAGCGCTGAGTGTCGCCGATCTGGGCGAGCATTTCGGCGCCGACCTCTATGCCGCCGAGGTCGGCTATCTAATCGCCCACGAATTCGCGCGGACTGCCGAGGACGTCGTCTGGCGCCGGACCAAGGCCGGGCTGCGCCTGACGCGCGAGCAGATCGACCGGCTCGATGCCTGGATGGCCGCCCGGCTGGGCTGACCGTCAGGCGTCCTGCATCGCGGGGCGTGCGACCGGCCGGCGCGCCGCCGCGGCGCCGTCGTCCATTCGCGTCCAGCCGTCGGGGCCGAGCCGTTCGAGCGGGCGAAAGCGCGTCTTGTACTGCATCCGCGGCGACCCCTCGACCCAATAGCCTAGATAGACATAGGGCAGCGCGGCGTCGCGCGCGCGGGCGATATGATCGAGGATGATATAAGTGCCCAGCCCGCTGAAGCGCGGGTGGTCGGGATCGAAGAAACTGTACACCATCGACAGGCCGTCGGCCTGTCGGTCGGTCAGACACGCGCCGATCAGTCGACCCGGCGCATCGCCGACCGCCGGTTCGCGATATTCGATCATGTAGCTGTCGACCGGGCTCAACTCGATCATGTCGGCGAAATCGTTCTCGTCCATGTCGGTCATGCCGCCGTCGGGATGGCGCGCGGCGAGGTAGCGGCGCAGCAACGCGAACTGCTCCTCGGTCGCCCAGGGTTTGCACGCCTCGCCGACGAGGCCGCGATTGCGACGCAGCGTGCGACGCTGGCTCGTCGTCGGTTCGAACGTATCGGCGACGACGCGCACCGATATGCACGCGGTGCAGGCCAGGCAGCTGGGGCGATAGGCGACGTTCTGGCTGCGGCGAAATCCGATCCGGCCGAGCGCGTCGTTAAGGTCGTGCGCCTGCTCGCCGCCCAGTTCGGTGAACACCTTGCGCTCGGTCTTGCCCGGCAGATAGGGGCAGGGGCCGGGGCTGGTCACGAAGAACCGGGGAAATTTGAACGGCGCAGTCACCTTGTTGCTTAACCTTTCGCGTTTCGCCCGGCGGATCGGGCTGCCATGTTATGGACCCGTCCGGCGACCGGGAAAACCCCGTTTACGACGTATTCGCGATCATTTCGCGCAGCGGCCGCGCATTCGCGAACAAGTGATTCAGAACGGGACAGCGAGCCCGCATAGATTAACGGGTTAACGCGAAAACGATTCGCCCTGCCGCATGCGCCGACCCGCTGGCGCCGACGCGCCGGCTTGGCTAGGAGGAGCGCATGGCACGCATCGCATTTATCGGAACCGGCGTCATGGGCGCGCCGATGGCGGGACATCTCGCCAGGGCCGGACACCGGCTCAACCTCTACAACCGTTCGCGCGGCAAGGCCGAGGCCGCCGCTGCCGCATCGGGGGCCAGCGTTTGCGCGACGCCGGCCGACGCCGCCAGGGGGTGCGGTGTCGTCATCGCCTGCGTCGGCAACGACGACGACGTCGCCGCAGTGACGCTGGGCGCCGACGGAGCCTTTGCCGCGATGGATCCCGGCGCATTGTTCGTCGATCACACGACGATATCGGCCGATCTGGCGCGCCGCATCGCCGAGGCGGCACAGGCGCGCGGCCTCGACGCGCTCGACGCGCCGGTCTCGGGCGGCGAAGCGGGCGCGATGAACGGCAGCCTGGCGATCATGTGCGGCGGCGGCGATAGCGCATTCGCCCGGGCCGAACCGGTGATGCAGGCCTATGGCGCGCGGATCGTCCATGTCGGGCCGGCGGGCACGGGCCAGACCGCCAAGATGGTCAACCAGATCGCGATCGCCGGCGTCATTCAGGGCCTCGCCGAAGCGATCGCCTTCGCGCAGGCGGCCGATCTCGACCTCGACAAGGCGTTTGACGCGGTATCGGGCGGCGCCGCGGCGAGCTGGCAGATGACCAACCGCTGGGCGACAATGGCCAAAGGCGAATTCGACTTCGGATTCGCCGTCGACTGGATGCGCAAGGACCTGGGCTTGGCGCTGGCCGAGGCGCGGCGCAACGGCGCCAGCGCGCCGGTCGCGGCGTTGGTCGATCAATTTTATGCCGATGTGCAGGCGATGGGCGGCGCACGGCAGGACACGAGTTCGCTTATCCGGAGACTGACGCGATGAAGATTTCCCTGTTCGGCCGAGCGCTCGCCGCTACCTGCCTGCTTGCGCTCGCCGCCCCGGCATTTGCCGACGGGCTGGTCGACGACGTCGACGGCTTCACGCTCGACGAGAACGGCCAAGTGATCCGCTTCACCGGCATGATCCTGACCGACGACGGCCATGTGAAGAAGCTGCTCGATCGCCGCGACAAGCGGCCCAAAGAGGGGCTCAGCTTCCGTTTCGACGGCCAGGGACGCACGCTGATGCCCGGCCTGATCGACGGTCACGGCCATGTCATGGGGCTCGGCTTCCAGGCGATGCTGCTCGACCTCAGCGATACCGTCTCGCTCGACCAGGCGCTCGCCAGGATCGCCGAATATGCCGCGAAGAACCCCGAAATGCCGTGGATCCTCGGTCGCGGCTGGAACCAGGAAAAATGGAATCTCGGCCGCTATCCGACCGCCGAAGAACTCGACCGCGCGACCGGCGGACGGCCCGCCTTCCTCGACCGCGTCGACGGCCATGCGGGCTGGGCCAACAGCGCCGCGATCGCCGCGGCCAAGGTGACCGGCAAGACCAAGGCCCCCGACGGCGGGCGCATCGAACTGGCAGGCGGCAAGCCGGCGGGCGTGTTCGTCGACAACGCGCAGGCGTTGATCACTGCGGTCGTTCCGCAGCCGCTGCCGCGCGATTACGACCGCGCGCTCGAACTGGCACAGGCGATCCTGCTCGAAAACGGGATCACCGCGATCGCCGACATGGGCACCGACATGACCGGCTGGCAGGCATTTCGCCGCGCCGGCGATCTCGGCAGGCTCAACGTGCGGATCATCTCCTATGGCGCCGAGATCGAGAACATGGTCGCGATCGCCGGGCCGCGTCCGACGCCGTGGCTGTACGACGACCGGCTGCGCATGGTCGGGGTGAAGCTGTACCTCGATGGCGCGCTGGGATCGCGTGGCGCGTGGCTCAAGGCGCCTTATCACGATGCGCCCGACCAGACCGGCCTGCCGATGTTGAGCTATTCGGCGCTACGCAACAAGCTGGTGCGCGCGTCGATGGACGGCTTTCAGGTCGCGGTGCACGCGATCGGCGATCGCGCCAACCAGGATGTGCTCGACGCGATCGAGAGCGTCTCCGATCGTTTCGCCGGCGATCGCCGCTGGCGCATCGAGCACGCGCAGATCGTCGACCCGGGCGATCTGCCGCGCTTCGGCAAGCACGGCATCGTCGCATCGATGCAGCCGGTCCACCAGACCAGCGACTGGCGGATGGCCGAACAACGCCTCGGCCCCGATTTGTCGCCGACCGGGCGGCTTGGCGGCGCTTATGCCTGGGCGTCGATGCTGGCGAACGGCAGCCGGCTTGCCTTCGGATCGGACGTTCCGGTCGAAAGCCCCAATCCCTTCCCCGGCATCGCGGTGGCGATGACGCGCGTCGATGCTTCGGGCCAGCCTAACGGCGGCTGGATCCCCGCGCAGCGCGTCAGCCGCGAACAGGCGTTGGCGGGCTATACCACCGGCGCCGCCTATGCCGGCTTCGCCGAGGACCGGCTGGGGTCGCTGACGCCGGGCAAGCGCGCCGATTTCGTCATCGTCGATACCGATGTGCTCAAGGCCGATCCCGAGGCGATCCGCGGCGCGCGCGTGATCGAAACCTGGGTCGGCGGCAAGCGCGCCTATGTCCGCGGTGCCACGGCGCGGCCCAGCACCGAGGCCCAGCCGGTGCGCGGCGAGGACAGCGGCCCGCAAGGACGCTAGGCGCCGGCGGCAAGCAGCCGATCGACATCGGCGCGGTGAACGAGCTCGGTCGCGGGCGTCAGCAATGCCGCCGAGCCGACGACCGTGCCAAAGTGCACGGCATCGTCGATTCCCATGCCGCGCTGCGAGGCGAGGACGATGCCCGCGACCATCGAATCGCCGGCGCCGACCGCGCTGTCCGCCTTGACGCGAGGCGCGGCGAAACGGCGATGGCGATCGGCGGTGACGAGCAGCGCGCCGTCTTCGGCGAGCGACACGACGACGAGATCGCTGATGCCCGGTTCGATCAGCCAGGCCCGCGCCGCACTCGCGATCGCATCGTCGCCCGTCAGGCTGCGCCCGGCCAGCGTTTCGAGTTCGAGCAGATTGGGCTTGGTCAGCCAGACGCCGCGGATCGCATCGAGCGCCGCGCCCGAGGTGTCGGCGACGACGCGCACTTCGAGCTGTTTCGCACGCTCCAGCAGCGGCCCCAGCAACGCCTGGTGCGCCGTCGGGATGCCGCCGCCGAGCACGAGCCAGTCATGGGGCGCGAGCGCGTCGCGGGCGGCCTGGACCAGCGCGCCGGCTTCGCCATCGCTGAGCACCGGCGCGGGCATGACGAAGCGGAACTGTTCGCCGCTGTCGGTGGCATCGACGGTGATGTTGCGCCGCGTCCCCTCGCGCATTGCGATCGGCCGGCATTGCACGCCGCGCTGTTCGAGCATCTCGACGAGCAGCTGTCCGGTCGGACCGCCGGCGGGGAAAACCGCGAGCGCCGCTCCGCCGAGTTCGGTAACGACGCGCGCGACGTTGATACCGCCACCGCCGGGGTCGCGCCGCGGCTTGGTGCAGCGCAGCTTGTCGGTCGGCACGACGCGCGGCGTCGACGTCGTCATGTCGACCGCGGGCTCGAAAGTCAGCGTCACGATGCGGCTCATCGGCAAAGGTCGCAGCGACACGGTCGCATGATAGGAGCAAGACTGCGACGGTCATTCGCACCCCTGTCGGCAGATCGAGGACAGGCAGGCAGAGCAGGAGCGAACGCGAACATCGAATCAGCATGACGCAAGCGGCGCGTGGAGGACAGCATTTTTCACGACGTCGAGGATTTGCGTTTCGCGCGCGCCACCCCATCTAGCGAAGATGACAAAATTCGCCCTGCTCGACCTCGTCCCCGTCACCGAAGGCGGCACCGTCGCCCAGTCGCTGGCCAACGCCGCCGACATCGCGCGCCATGTCGAGGCGCTCGGCTTCACCCGCTACTGGGTCGCCGAACATCACGGGATGGCGGGGATCGCCAGCGCGGCGACCAGCATCGTCATCGGCCATGTCGCCGCCGCGACGACGACGTTCCGCGTCGGCGCGGGCGGGATCATGCTGCCCAACCACAGTCCGCTGGTCATCGCCGAGCAGTTCGGGACGCTCGACGCGCTCTATCCGGGGCGGATCGACCTTGGCCTCGGCCGCGCGCCGGGCAGCGATCAGCGCGTCGCGCAGGCGCTGCGGCGGACACTCAACACCGATCCGAACGACTTCCCGCGCGATGTTCTCGAGCTGCAAAGCTATTTCGCCGACGACGGCCAGACGGGGATTTCGGCGACGCCGGGCGCCGGTGCCGATGTCCAGCTCTATATCCTGGGGTCGAGCCTGTACGGCGCGCAGGTCGCCGCCGCGCTGGGCCTGCCCTATGCCTTTGCCAGCCATTTCGCGCCGCAGGCGCTCGACGACGCGCTTAAAATCTATCGCGACCAGTTCCGCCCCTCGGCGGTTCTCGACAGGCCCTATGCGATGGCGGGGTTCAACATCATCGCCGCCGACACCGACGACGAGGCGGAGTATCTCGCGACGTCGATGGAGCAGAGCTTCGTGCGGTTGCGAACGGGCAATCCGGGCAAGATGCCGCCGCCGCTGCGCGGCTATCGCGACACGCTGGACCCGCAGGGCAACGCGTTGCTCGACGGCGTGCTGTCGGCCAGCGCGATCGGATCGGGCGCGACGGTACGCGACAAGGTCGCGGCGTTCGTCGATCGGACCGGGGTCGACGAATTGATCGTCGCCAGCTCAGTGTTCGATCACGCGGCGCGCAAACGCGGTTTGACGATCGCCGCCCAGGCGCTCGCGCTCGATCCCGTCGCGGCGCAGTGAAGCCCAAGCTGCTCACGACGATCGTCGGCTATACGCCGCGCCAGTTCGGTGCGGATGCCGTCGCCGGCCTGACCGTCGCGCTCGTCGCGTTGCCACTCAGCATCGCGATCGCGATCGCATCGGGCGCGCCCCCGGCGGCCGGGCTGATGACCGCGATTGTCGCCGGCTTCCTGATTTCGGCGCTCGGCGGGAGCCGCGTCCAGATCGGCGGCCCGACCGGCGCGTTCATCGTCGTCGTCTATGGCATCATTCACCAGCACGGCTATGACGGGCTGATCGTCGCGACGCTGATGGCGGGCGTCATCCTGCTGGTTGCGGGCGTATTGCGCGCCGGCCGACTGATCCGGCACATTCCAGAGGCGGTGATCGAGGGCTTTACGATCGGCATCGCGATCGTCATCGCGGTCGGCCAGATCAAGGATCTCGCCGGCATGTCCGGCGGCGCTCTGCCCGCCGACTTCGTGGCCAAGATCGCAGCATTATGGGCGCTGCGCGCGACGATCGATCCGGTCGCGCTGGCGATGGGGGTGGGAAGCGTCGCCGCGATCCTGGTGCTGCGCCGGCTGGCGCCGAAAATTCCCTGGCTGGTCGTCGTCGTCGCGCTGGCGAGCGTCGTCGCCTGGTGGGCGCTGCCGTCGGTCGCGTCGGTCGCGGGTCGCTATGGCGCGTTGCCGCAGGGCCTGCCCGCGCCGCATCTCCCCGCGATCGACCCCGCGATACTGCTCTCGCTGCTCCCCGCCGCGCTGACGATCGCGTTCCTTGCCGGTATCGAATCGCTGCTGTCGGCGATCGTCGCCGATCGCATGATCGGCGCAGCGCATCGATCGAATGCCGAACTGATCGCGCAGGGCGCGGCCAACATCGCCTCGCCATTGTTCGGTGGGCTGCCCGCAACCGGGGCGATCGCGCGCACCGCGACCAACGTCAGCGCGGGCGGACGAACGCCGGTTGCGGGCATGGTCCATGCCGCAATCATTCTCGTTGTGCTGCTGCTGGCTTCACCGCTGGCGGGCGCGATGGTGCTGCCCGCGCTCGCCGCGCTTCTGATCGTGACGGCGTGGACGATGAGCGAGCCGCACCGCTGGCGCGCGCGGCTCGCGCTGCGCAAGGCCGACCTCGCGCTGTTGCTGCTCACCGCCGCGCTGACGGTATTCGCCGACCTGACCGTAGCGATCGCAACGGGAACCGCGATCGGGCTCGCGCTCAAATATGCGCGCGGCGAGATCGACCCGCCGCGCTGGCATATCCCTTTGCGCAGGGGTGGCGACGAACGCGAATAGGGATGGTTTGTTAAGTTTTTGGTGGTCGGCGTGCGTTGATCAGTTGTCCGCAATACCAGCCGAGAATGGAACCGCACCCAGCCCACAATGCGGCAAAAGGCATTTCCAAAGCGCTCGTCGACCTGAGCGTTTCAGGGGGTAGTGAATCGATGCGGTATTGGGCGTAAAACCATGCTGCGATCGGCACTATTGCAGCCACCGCACAGCCGACGCGTTCGAGACGAAAGAGCAGCACGGGCGCAAGGGTGAGGCCGAAACCCACCGCGACCATGCCCTCTATCGTGTTGAGAAAACTCAATATACCCGCTTCTTGGGCTCGATATACTCGATGTCGTCGCTCAGCGTGTATTCGTGGACGGGGCGATAGTCGATCTTGACCGATCCGCCCTTGCCGCCCCAGCCTTCGAACCAGATCGCGGTGTGCTTCATCCAGTTGGCGTCGTCGCGCTCGGGATAATCCTCGTGCGCATGCGCGCCGCGGCTTTCCTTGCGGTTGGCCGCGCCTTCGATCGTACAGATCGCCTGGCCCATCAAATTGTCGAGTTCGAGCGTCTCGACGAGGTCGGTGTTCCAGATCAGGCTGCGGTCGCTGACCGAGACGTCCTTGAGGCGATCGTTGACGCCCTGCATGAGCGCCTTGCCCTCGGCGAGCGTTTCGGTGTCGCAGAAGACGGCGCAATGCCTCTGCATCGTTTTCTGCATATCGATGCGGATGTCGGCGGTCGGTGACGCGCCCTTGGCATAGCGGAAATGGTCGAGACGACCGAGCGCGAGTTCTTCGGACCCCTTGGGCAGCGGCTTGTGCGGCGCGCCGGGCTTGTGGAGTTCGGCAAGGCGATGGCCGGTCGCGCGGCCGAAGACCACGAGATCGATCAGGCTGTTCGAGCCGAGGCGGTTGGCGCCGTGAACCGAAACGCACGCCGCTTCGCCAACGGCGAACAGGCCGGGGACGACCGCATCGGGATCGCCGTCGCGGATCGTCACGACTTCGCCGTGATAGTTGGTCGGGATGCCGCCCATGTTATAGTGCACCGTCGGCGTGACCGGCAGCGGCTGACGCGTCAGGTCGACGCCGGCGAAGATCTTGCCCGTCTCGGTAATGCCCGGCAGGCGCTCGGCAAGGACTTCGGGCGCGATATGGTCGAGGTGGAGGAAGATATGGTCGCCCTCCTTGCCGACGCCGCGGCCTTCGCGCATTTCGAGCGCCATCGCGCGGCTGACGACGTCGCGGCTGGCGAGGTCCTTGGCCGACGGGGCATAGCGCTCCATGAAACGCTCGCCTTCGGAGTTGGTCAGGTAACCGCCCTCGCCGCGCGCGCCCTCGGTGATGAGGACGCCCGCGCCATAGACGCCGGTCGGGTGGAACTGGACGAACTCCATGTCCTGCAGCGGCAGGCCCGCGCGCGACACCATGCCGCCGCCGTCGCCGGTAACGGTGTGCGCCGAGGTCGCCGAGAAGAACGCGCGGCCATAGCCACCGGTGGCGAGGACGACCGCGTGGCTGCGAAAGCGGTGGATCGAACCGTCGTCGAGGCACAAGGCGATGACGCCGCGGCACTCGCCGTTTTCCATGATCAGGTCGATCGCGAAATATTCGATGAAGAAATCGGCGTCGTATTTGAGGCTCTGCTGATAAAGCGCGTGGAGCATCGCGTGGCCGGTGCGGTCGGCGGCGGCGCAGGTGCGCTGCGCCGGCGGACCTTCGCCCATGTTCTGCATCATGCCGCCGAACGGGCGCTGGTAGATCGTGCCCTCGTCGGTGCGGCTGAACGGCACGCCGGCGTGTTCCAGCTCGTAGACGGCGGCGGGCGCCTCGCGGCAGAGATATTCGATCGCGTCCTGGTCGCCGAGCCAGTCGGATCCCTTGACGGTATCGTACATGTGCCAGGTCCAGTGGTCGGGACCCATGTTGCCGAGCGATGCGGCAATGCCGCCCTGCGCGGCGACGGTGTGGCTGCGAGTCGGGAACACCTTGGTGATGCACGCGGTCTTGAGGCCAGATTCGGCGCTGCCCATCGTCGCGCGCAGGCCCGATCCGCCCGCGCCGACGACGACGGTGTCGTAATCGTGATCGATGATCTTGTAGGCGGACGTGGCAGTCTTGCTATCGGCCATCAGGCGGGAACTCCAGTCATGGCGGCGGTGGCGGTAAAGGCGATCTTGGCGACCGAGAAAATCCCGAACGCGGCCCCGGCCAGACAATAGAAATTGACGATGACGAGCGCGAGAATGCGCGGCGCATCGCTATGGACGTAATCCTCGATCAGCGTCTGCAGGCCAAGACGGATGTGCCAGAAGACGCTGATGATCAGCAGGATCATCGGCACCGCGGCAAGCGGCGAGCCGAGCCATTCGCGCATCGTCGCTAAATCGGCGAGCGGCAGGCGCACCAGGCTGACGATCAGCCAGAGGAAGAGCGCGAGGTTGCCGACCGCGGTCAGTCGCTGGTGGATGAAATGGCCGGTACCCTCGCGCGCCGAGCCCAGGCCGCGAACGCGTCCCAGTTCGGTCCCGCCCGAGGCGACTTTGGCAATGCCGGAACGCTGGCTCATCAGATCGTCTCCATGAAGATAAAGCCCCACAGCGCCGCGGTTGCGACGATCGCGGCGACGAAGACGAGGATCGAGAACATCTTGTTGGTCTTGAGCTCGTACCCCGCGCCGGTGTCGAGGACTAGGTGGCGCAGGCCCGAAAAGAGGTGCTGGAAGAATGCCCAGCTGAGGCCGATCAGGATCACCTTGCCGACGATCCCGCCGGCACAATCGATAAACGCGCCATAGGCGTCGGCCCCGCTCGCCATCGCGCCGAGCCACCACAACAGCGCCAGCGTGCCGACGATCGCCAGGCCATCGCCGGTGGCGCGGTGGAAAATCGAAACCGCCATGTGCGGTCCCCATTTGTAAACGCTCAGATGCGGCGATAACGGCCGGTCGGTTTCATGCGCCATGGATTGTCCCGTCAGATTAGGTCGCCGGTCGGCGGTGGTTGCGGTCGCGTTTAGCGCAAAGCACCGCCCATGCAAATCGCCGCGTGGCTATTTCCGGCCACTTTTCGCGTAAAGCAGCGCGGCGAGCAGCGCCGCCGAGCCGACGCCGATCCCGGCGGCGGTCTTCCAGCCGATGCCCCCGGCCTTGGCCGCCGCCTTTTCCTTGAGATCGCGCGCCAGGCGCGTGGCGCGCAGCACCTCGTTTTCCTCGGGCATGCCATCGTGCGATTCGGGCTGATCGGCCAAGCTATTCTCCTGCGATTTGCGGGCCAGCGTCAGGCGAGCGCTGCCTCGACCGGAATATGCTCCATGTCGAGCGCCTCGGCAACCGGCGCGCAGGTAATATGCCCGTTCCAGACGTTGAGTCCCGCGGCGAGGTGCGGATCGCGACGCAGCGCCTCTTTCCAGCCGAGCCGGGCAATGCGCAGAGCATGCGGCAGCGTGACGTTGTTGAGCGCATAGGTGCTCGTCCGCGCGACCGCGCCGGGCATGTTGGCGACGGCATAATGGACGATGCCGTCGACGACATAGGTCGGATCGGCATGCGTCGTCGGGTGGCTGGTCTCGAAACAGCCGCCCTGGTCGATCGCGACGTCGACCAGGACGCTGCCCGGCCTCATCGTCGCGAGCATGTCGCGGGTAACGAGCTTGGGCGCTTCGGCGCCGGGAATCAGGACCGCGCCGATGACGAGGTCGGCCTCGGCCACCGCCTCGGCAAGATTGGCCTTGCTCGAAAAGCGCGTCGAGGCGCGGTTTTCGAAATGGGTGCCGACATGATCGAGCACTTCGGGATTGCGGTCCATGATCGTTACCTGGCCGCCAAGGCCGACCGCCATCTGCGCCGCGTTGAAGCCGACGACGCCGCCGCCGATGACGACGACCTTGCCCGGCATCACGCCCGGCACGCCGCCGAGCAGGACGCCGCGTCCGCCATGCGCCTTTTCGAGCGCGGTCGCGCCGGCTTGGATCGACATGCGTCCGGCGACCTGGCTCATCGGCTTCAGCAGCGGCAGGCCGCCATGCGCGTCGGTCACTGTCTCATAGGCGATGCACACCGCCTTCGACGCGATCAGGTCCCGGGTCTGGTCGGGATCGGGCGCGAGGTGAAGATAGGTGTAGAGGATCTGGCCCTCGCGCAGCATCGCGCGTTCGCCCGCCTGCGGCTCCTTGACCTTGACGACCATCTCGGCGCGTTCGAAAATTTCGGCCGCCGTCGACACGATCTCGGCGCCCTGGGCGACATAATCGTCGTCGCTCGCGCCGATGCCTTCGCCCGCCCCGGTCTCGATGATCACGCCATGGCCGTGCGTGACAAGCTCGCACGCGCTTTCGGGCGTCAGGCCAACGCGATATTCGTGGTTCTTGATTTCCTTGGGGCTGCCGACGAGCATAAAGATCTCCATCATGCGAAGGCGCGCGGATCGCACGCGTCTTCGAATCGTCCATTTCGCCCCGCCCAGTGAACCAAGCCAGCGCCAAGGGCAAGTGCCCCGCGGCGCCTGGTGCCGGTTTGCGCGGGGAAGATCGGCACAGGAAATAACCGCGTTTTAACCATTGCAGACTAGCACCTCAGGCAAGGCAGACGCGCCGTTCCCGCGGATAGAATTGGTCCGACCCTGTCGACCCATCGACCCTCTTTCGCGGGGACTGCCCATTTCGATCCTTTGAAAGCCCGAGCATATGACCGACGACCATCTCGCCAGCCAATATAATGAAGTCATCCGCCTCGCCGATCCGCGCGGGACGCTCGCCGACGACTGCCGCGAATTGTGGAGCATCATCGAAGCCGATGTCGATCGTGCCAACGCGATCTATTGGGACGTCATGGAACGCGAATATTTCACCGCCTCGGGCGACGACATGGTCGTGAGCGCGGATCTGATCGCGAAATCGGCCGAGGTCATGCGGGCGCGCTATACCAATCTGGAATCGCCAGCCTGGGTCGAAGGCATGCTCGCCAATGCGCGCGGCAATCTCGCCTCGCGTCCGATGGTCCTGGCGAACTTCGCCGCTCTGTCGCATCGCCAGCGCGAGATTTCGTCGATCCTGATCGGAACGATCGGCGACGACAAGCCCCGGCTCGACCGTATGTTTGACACGCTGATCGCGCTCGGCAACGTCGAATCGAACATGGTCGCCTATGCTTATGATCGCGCGCTGCTCGAACGCACGGCGGGCGAAAAGACGCAGCAGCGCGACCAGTTCGAGCGCGAAATATCGGAAACCGTCGTGCGCCTGTCGAACGAAGGCGGCAGCCTGCGCGAACAGGCCGCGGCGGCATCGAAATCGACGCGCGGCATGCTCGGCAAGGCGTCCGAAGTCGCCGCCGCCGCCGAGCAATCGGCGATGGCGATGCGCGAAGCGGCGAGCACCTCGGCCGGCCTGATCCGCGCGATCGAGGATGCCCGCGCCGAAGTCGACAAGGCGACCGAGATTTCCGAACTGGCGTCGCGCCAGGCGACCGATGCGTCGGAAATGTCCGAAGCGCTGTCGGCGCATGCCGAATCGATCGAATCGATCCTCGGCCTGATCCGCGACATCGCCGGCCAGACCAACCTGCTCGCGCTCAACGCGACGATCGAGGCGGCACGCGCCGGCGATGCCGGACGCGGCTTCGCCGTCGTCGCGCAAGAGGTGAAGAGCCTCGCCAACCAGACCGCGCACGCGACCGACGACATCGCCAGCAAGATTGCGGCGATCCAGTCGGCCACGCGCGGCACCGTCGATGCCAATGGTTCGATCCGCGATACGGTCGCCGAAGTGCAGAAATCGGCGGGCCGCATTCGCGAGGCGATGGAAGCGCAGGCGCAGACGGTGACGATGATCACCGCCGCCGTCGACGAGACCGCGCTCGCCGCCGATTCGATGTCGTCGACGATCGCGTCGATCACGCAGGATACCGGCAACGTCGCCGACGAGATCGACCATCTCGAAAAGGGCTTTCTCGACGTCGATGCGGGGCTTGGCCGATTGCGCGAAAAATCGATCCGGTTCATCAACTCGGTCGCCTGATCGCCCGCAGGCGCACGCACCAACGCTTTTGCCCGGCAAGATCGTTTCGCAAGCGCGCCGCTTGCGTTAAACGCCGACGCATGACGCTTCATATCCTGACCACCGGCGCGACGCGCGGCATCGGCAAGGCGATCGCCGATCATTTCGCCGACCGCGCCGAAATACGCCATTGGGGCAGCGGCAGCGCCGATGCCGACCTGGCGCGCCGCGACGGCGCCGCAACGCTGTGGCAGACCGCGCTCGATCGGCTCGACGGGCGGATCGACGTCGTCATCAACAATGCCGGCGTGTTCGAGGCGCAACCGCTCGACGACGACGACGACGCCTGGCTCGACGGTTGGGAACGCACGCTGGCGATCAACCTGACCGCGGCCGCGCAGCTTTGCCGTTTCGCGGTACGCCACTGGCAGGCGCGCGGATCGGGCGGGCGCATCGTCAATATCGCCAGCCGCGCCGCGCATCGCGGTGACAGCCCCGCGCACTGGCATTATGCCGCATCGAAGGGCGGCATGGTGGCGATGACCAAGACCATCGCCCGGGGCTATGCCGGCGAGGGCATTCTTGCCTTTGCCATCTCGCCCGGTTTCACCATGACCGGCATGGCCGACGACTATCTCGCCAGCCGCGGCGGCGCCGAACTGCTTAAAGACATTCCGCTCGGCCGCGTCGCCGCGCCCGACGAAATCGCGCGGATCGCCGCCTTCTGCGCGACCGAGGCACCGCCATCGATGACGGGCGCGGTGATCGACGCCAATGGGGCCAGCTATGTCCGCTAGCTGCCGGTCATGAGCTGGAAACTAACCCTCGACTGCACGCGTGCCGAGGCCGAGGCGCTGGCCGACGACATCGCGCCGCTGGTCGATCTCGACCCGCTGCCCGTCATCGTCACCAGCGAGCCCGACGAAAGCCGCCCCGACGACTGGCGGATCGACGCCTATTTCGACAGCAAGCCGACCAAGGCGGCGATCGCCGCCTTGGTCGCGCTGATCGGCAGCGCCGGCAGCGCGAGGCCGAGCCTCGAAAAGCTGCCCGACGAAGACTGGGTTACGGTCAGCCAGGCGGGAATCGAGCCGGTGCAGGCCGGGCGGTTTTTCGTCCATACCGCGACCAACGCGACCGACATGCCCAGCGGATTCAAGGATTTCCGCATCGACGCCGGCCTCGCCTTCGGGACCGGCACGCACGAGACGACGGCGGGCTGCCTCGCCGCGCTCGACCGGCTCAAGCGACAAGGGCACGTCTACCACAACGTCGCCGATATCGGCACCGGCACCGGCCTGCTCGCCTTTGCCGCGCTCCACCTGTGGCCGCGCAGCCTGGCGATCGCCAGCGATATCGACCCCATCAGCATCGACGTGACGCGCGACAATGCCGCGATCAACCGCGTCGCGCTGGGCACCCGCCACGGCGAACTGGCACTGGCGGTGGCAAGCGGCACCGATCACCCGGCGATCCGGACGCGCGCGCCTTACGACCTCGTCATCGCCAATATCCTCGCCGGGCCGCTGATCGAACTCGCGCCCGCCTTCGCCGCGATCGCCGCGCCGGGCGCGACCTTGATCCTCGCCGGGCTGCTCGATCGCCAGGCCGGAAGCGTCGCCGCCGCCTATCGCCGCGCCGGTTTCCGGCTCGATCGGCGCAGCGACAATGGCGAATGGCCGACGCTGGTGCTGACGATGCGGCAGCGGCTCGGCTGGCGGCGACCGTCGCGCGGCAGCGGGCGGACGTCGCAACCGCCGGGCGATTTCGGCACATGGTGAGCGCGCGACGCGGGCTGGTCGTCGCCCGCGCCGCGCGCGCCATCGCCGGCTGGACCGCCGCCGCGATCGGCCTGTGGTTCCTTTCCGTCGCGATCGGCGCGCTGGTCCCCGCCAATCGCGACTGGCGGGAGCCGGCAACGGGCATCACGATCTTCGTCGAAAGCAATGGCGTCCATACCGGCTTCGTCGTGCCGATGCGCGCCGCCGGGGTCGACTGGAGCGAGCTCGTCAGGCCCGACGACCTTGGCGATCAGCGCTATTACGGCACGCATCTGCTGTTCGGATGGGGCAATCGCGACGTCTATCTGAACGTCCCGCAATGGCGCGACCTGACGCCCGCCATCGCGGCGGGCGCGGTATTCGGCGGCGATGGCGGACTGGTCCATGTCGATCACCTCTATCGGCCCCAGGCGACGCCGCACCGCCGCGCGATCACCGTGACGCCCGCGCAATATCGACGGCTCGCCGCCTTTATCCGGTCGAGCTTCGTGCTCGACGAGGACGGCAAGGCACAGCCGATCAGGGGGCACGGCTATGGCCCCGCCGATAGCTTTTACGAGGGCGTCGGCGGGTATACGCTCGCCAACAGCTGCAACGAATGGACCGGCGCCGGCCTGCGCCGGACGGGCATCCGCACTGGCAGCTGGACGCCGTTCGAGGACGGGGTGATGCGCTGGCTTCCCCCCGCCCCGAACGGCGACGGTATCGCGCCCTAGAACGCCTTCGATAGCGAGAGGTTGAGTCCCCATCTTTGCGGTGCCTGGATGCCGTTGGCGTGCTGCCAGACGGGCACCATCACTTCGCTTCCCAGCCTTAGTCCCGTCAGCACGCCGTAGCGCGGGACGAAATTGACGCCGAAGCCGATGGCGGCGCTTTTTCCTCCGTAATTTGCCTGGCGATCGCTGGGGGCGCTGTGATTATGCGGGCCGTTGTAATGCCCCAGGACGCTGCCCTGCTGCTCGAATTCGCCGCGCAGCGACGCCGACAATTCGGGCATCAGCGCATAGCTCGTCCAGCCGGTGACGGCGAACCTGTCGCCAAAGGCAAAGCCGCTCGCATTATGGTCGGACGTGCGCCAGACATAGGACGCCTGCGCGCCCCATCTGACCGCCTTGCGACCGCCGCGCACGGTGACCGCCGGCAGCACGTCCCAGGTGCCCGATCCCGGCTGCATGCCGTAATGGACGAAGGTCCCGTCGGGATTGGTGCGATCGACCGCGCCGGTCGGGATCGAAACGCCGAGCGTCGCGTGCAGCCTGAGCGCGGGGCGGTCGACCATGCTGTAAAGCGCAGCGACCTGAGTATCGCCCCAGCCTTCGACGCGGTGGCGATGCGCCATGCCGGTGGCCGCGCCATGGCCGCCATGGCCCATCGCCATCCCGCCGGTCGCGGCCATTTCCATGTCCATGCGCATATATTGCGGCATGACCATCAGCGTCACGCGATCGGTCGGCGCGTACATGATGTCGAGCATCGCCATGTCCATCGTCATCGATTGCGTGCGCATGGCATAGCCGGCGGCGGCGATGGCGGCATCGCCGATGCGATCGTCGCCGGCGATATTCGGCCCGGCGGAGCGATCGCGCATCAGGCGCAGGCCGATCATGACTTCGCCTTGTTGATGGACATGGTCGCCCATCACCCCGGCGGGGGCATGATCGTCGGCGCGCGGACCGGGGGCCGCGTCGTCATGCGCCAGCGCGGGCGCGGGCGATAGCGTAATGGCGAGCGCAGACGCGCTCATAAGCATAAGTTTCATCGATAGTTCCTGTCTGAATTTCGGCGCCTGCCGCGATCGGCAGGCAAGCGAGCAACGCGAATTCAGGCGGCAGGCGGTGGCCCCGTCGACGGCGGCAGCGGCGAAGCGATGCCGGGCGCGAAGCCGAGCCGGAGGGGGGCGAGAGCGGGAAATGTCGGCGCCAGAATGCGCGCCGGCAATACCGCCGGCGATGGCGGCAACGGTGCCTGGGCAAGCGCGCCGAACGGGCAATGATCGGACGCGTCGGCATCGGACCCGGCGGGGGCGTCGCGTTCGATCGCGATGCGGATCGTGTGCGGCATGACCGTGCCGGCATCGCATACGCGCACCGTCAGCCAGCCGTCTTCATCGGCCGCGGGCATCAGGCCGGGCGCGATCGCGATCCGCATCGCCAGCGCGAGCAGCGCCGGGATCAGGATCAGCCTGTGGAATGCGCGGTTCGCCCCGGTCATCGCGATGCCCATATCGGCGGTCGCGGCGATGACAAGCGCAATCAGTCGATCGCCGCCGCGACGATCGCCGCCCATTCCTCTTCGGTCGCGGTACGCACGCCGAGTTCGGCGGCTTTCTTGAGCTTCGATCCCGCGCCCGGTCCGGCGACGACGAGGTCGGTCTTGGCGCTGACCGATCCGGCGGCGCGCGCGCCAAGCCGTTCGGCCTGCGCTTTGGCCTCGTCGCGGCTCATCGTTTCGAGCTTGCCGGTGAAGACGATCGTCTTGCCCGTCCATTCGGTCTCGCGCGCGGTCGAGACATAGGGCGCGGGTGACACTTCGCCGAGCAGGTCGTCCCAGGCGACGCGGTTGTGCTCTTCGTGGAAGAAATCGCCGAGCGATTCGGCGACCGCGCCGCCGATGCCGTCGATCGCGGTCACTTCCTCAAGAGCATTTTCGTCGCCCGCCGCCAGCCGCCGACCGATATCGGCGATCGCATCGATCGTCGTGAAACGCTTGAGCAGATCACGCGCGGTAACGATGCCGATGTGGCGGATGCCGAGACCGAAGAGGAAGCGCACCGGGTCGGGGGCGCGCTTCGCCTCGATCGCCGCGAGGAGATTGTCGACCGATTTGTCCTGCCAACCCTCACGGCTGACGAGCTCGGCGCGATGCGCCCGCAGGCGGAAGATGTCGGCGGGCGAATCGAGCCAGCCCGCCGCGATGAATTCGGCGATGCTCTTCTCGCCGAGCCCCTCGATGTCGAGCGCGCCGCGCGAGACGAAATGCTTGAGTCGCTCGAAGCGCTGTGCCGGACAGACCAGCCCGCCGGTGCAGCGGACGTCGACCTCGCCCTCTTCGGCGACCGCCTCGCTGCCGCATTCGGGACAGTGATCTGGAAAATGATAGGGCGTGCGCGGCGCATCGCGGGTCAGGTTCTCGACGATCTGCGGGATCACGTCGCCCGCGCGCTGGATCACTACGCGATCTCCGGGTCGCACGCCAAGCCGCTGAATCTCATCACGATTGTGAATGGTTACATTTG
>Ga0100391_1001150_pt1 | contig 29860 bp, 21 predicted proteins | sample CryGeymeta201515_FD_81541 | JGI IMG/M metagenome (GOLD analysis project Ga0100391, IMG submission 81541) | Groundwater microbial communities from Crystal Geyser aquifers in Utah, USA - Crystal Geyser metaG 2015-15 | ecosystem: Environmental > Aquatic > Deep subsurface > Groundwater | place: USA... | reverse complement strand
GCCTTCCTTGGGCCCCCCTTCGGGTATCCGGGGGGCCCCACCAGGGGCCAAAAACCCAAACCCCCCCACCCCCCCCCCCCAACCCACCTCTCACCTCTCAACTGCCCTGATATTTAAAAAGTGGAAAGAGCAGTTCTCTTCACGAGGTCAACAGTGTTCTCACTACTGTCGTTTGCTTAAGAATGAATCTGAAGATCCCACATAATCGAAGGGAAAAGGTCATCCCGGATAGCTTGATGTATTTCAACGTTCTTCGAAAGCACACAGCCAAAGTGCTAACTATGTTCGACATTTGGTACATTCATCAAAATTTTCTCAAAAACCTATTTTCTTTTTGAAACTAGTTTACACTGTCCAATGAAGTTAAGCATCCCTCATTTGCTCCTCGTGGCATACACGGTTGCTCCGATTGGTGTCGTGAAGTCGAGTAAGTGGTGCTAGTTTGAGATCAATAGCAGGAGCTGTCATCCAAGTAAACCAGTGCTGATCGCCTCTTTTCTACCTCTATCGCAATATACAGTTGATGTCACAGTTGGTCATGATGCTACCGAACTCGTCAACAGTCTCTTGGGCAGGGACTCTGGTATTACCATTGTCTCATCCGCTCTGACTGGACATCCTGATTGTGCGGGCTTGTTTACCGACGCAAAATCGGCAGTGCCGTTTCTTTTTGACAGTGGTTTGGTGATTAGCTCAGGAGGTCCTACATCACTCGATATGAACGACTATGAGAATGAGAGCACATGTCACAAAACGCCTGGGGACAGCGATCTCAACAAGATTACCCAACCTTACTCGACCCAAGACGCTTGCATTCTGGAATTAGAGTTTACTGCTGATCGAAGCGTCGAATCTGTGGAATTTCAGTATTGCTTTGGCTCTGATGAATTCCTCGAATGGTCGATGAGCCAATTCACGGATGCCTTTGCGCTGTATTTGAACGGTGAAAACATTGCCATGATTCCTGGAACAAACACACCAGTTTCCATCAACAACATCAACCAGAATGTTAATTCTGAATACTTTAACAGTAACAAACTGAATGCAGCTGAAGTTCCGTACCCCAGGTTCGAAGCCGATGGATTTACTGATACGTTTAAGGCTAGTGGTCCACTACAGGCTGGTACGAATACTCTTAAGATTGCCATTGCTGATACGTCGGACTGTGTTTATGACTCCTGGGTCCTTCTGGAGGGAAATTCGTTGCAAGGTACTTCTTGTCCTGCGGAAACGCCTGCTGAAGGAAGTCGATGTTTCTTTGAGGGACTTTGTGACTATGGACATTTAAAGTGCTCTGATTCCAGTGTTCATCCATCTATGATATGCCAGTGCATTGATGGTACGGTTCAATGTCAACCTTCAAATGCTTGCCCTGCGCTACCGCCTGGTGCGAGCGGTGACCCCCATGTTACTACTTGGAATGGACAAAAATTTGACTTTCAGTAAGTACATCAGTCACTTCATCCTGTGTTGTAGTTGCTGTTGTTGTGTGATTTCGCTTAATCATACTTCACCTTACTTTGTTTTTTTTGGCTTTCTACGATTTTCTTCAGTGGTGAATGCGATCTTGTGCTATTCAATAACCCCCGCTTTACTGGTGGACTAGGTATGTCTGTCCAAATAAGAACAAAGATTGAGAGTTGGTGGTCCTACATCGAAGCAGCTGCTATCGAGATAGGTGACCAGGTGCTCGAATTAAAGGGAGGGCTTGATGGAGAAGGTCCTCATTACTGGATCAATGGAGTGCCTGGAGATGAAGATGTCAAAAATGATCAGCACTTGAAGGATCTTGAGAAGTATCTGACTGCCCGCTTGGCTGTCTTCTCTGTTCATTACAAGAAAATTTCTTCTAAGCAGCACAAGTTCCGCATCGATCTTCCAAACGGAGATGCCATCAGCATGCAGACCTGGAAGCACTTGGTGGCAGTCCATGTCAACGCCAAGAAGAACGAGAACTTTGCCGGTGCTGCAGGACTGATGGGTTCTTATCCAAGTGGCTCAATGATTGGCAGGGATGGCAAAACTGTCATTTCTGACGAAATTGTGTTTGGCCAAGAATGGCAGGTGAGCGGAGAAGAACGTATGTTGTTTCACAGCACTGAAGGTGCCCAGTACCCAACCAAATGTATTATGCCGGACCAAGCAAAAATGGAGGCTTCCAAACAGCGCCGCCTTGGAGAGTCCCTCATTGCTAGGGATTCTGCTCAATTGGCCTGTGCCCGCGCAACTGACCAGGAAAGCTGCATTTCGGATGTGCTTGCTATGAATGATATTGAAGTTGCTGGTGCTTATTAGTGCTCTAGACACTATTATACCTTATGCACAGCAACCGCAAAACCAATATTTCGAGTAGAAAAGCGTCATGTTATTGCTACTCCGAGTACCACTAGCTAGTACTCCAAAATAATACTCGAGTATGGTACCTGGTACTAACCATTATCCATTATTACTAGGAGTATTTTGCAATGATGATTTGGCAATTGGGTAACGAAAACGAACTCTGTACCAGTGGTAACTCTAGTAGACTACTAGACTACTACTACTAGTACCATGTACCGTACTACTAGTAGTACCAGGTAATGCATTCAAGTACTACAGTACCGTACTGGTACCATAGCAACTGGTACTCGAGTACCTAGTAGTCTACTACCTGGTAGTACCTTACCAGGAAGTACTCGAGTACTTCTGCTAGCTAGTAGTAGTCTACCAGGTACTACTACCCTGGTAGAGTACTGAGGAAAATAGTGGAACAGCCAGCACTCCTCGAGTAGTACAGTAGTGATGGCTGGCTGGTGTACTATTAGTAGTACACCAGCAGTAGTACTAGTACTAGTTAGGCAGTACTACGACTAGTGCTGCTGCCTAGTAACCTGGTACTGTACAGTTCTTCCACCAGCCAGCCAGCCAAGTACCATACGGATTCAGCAGCAGAGACGCTCATCAGCCACTCGACGAAAGTTCATTATTTTAATGTAAATAGATTTCCGGGATTGGACAAGAAGTGGTGAATATTATTATGTACTTTAGATCAGACTAGCTAGTCTACTAGTACCTGGTACCATACTACAGTACCAGGCAGTCAAAAAATTCTTATTTAATCAACGGTGTTCGACCAGCCGAAAAAAATAATAATCTACAGGATGAGAGCTGCCTAAAAGTATCCAAGCTGGCCATGCTCTTTACTGGTATTAAAGAAGCAGAGCGTGCTAATTTAGTCGTAGCTGGAAACTCAAGATTCTTAATTCGCGCGAAAGTTGCTTTGCACATCAAAAGAAGCCAACAAATAATGAAAATCTCCTTAGCTTGTCGATTGCCCCACTTTCAATAATACCAGTACAAAAGATCCCAAGGAAATCTTTCAACACATCCAGCAAAGTGAGTTCTCAACCTTTCAAAATTAGTCTTAGCCTTTCATTTCTTTCTTTGGCGAAACACAGTATCAGTTATCAGGTATCAGGTACGTCTGGTCCAGTATCCAGCATCATGTCTCGACTTGTTCCTCGAGGGATTTGTTGCTTTTTCAAGAGATCGCCATGCCGTTTATTTTCCAGGAAGATTTTGTTTTGAGAACCGTGTGTGGACCCGGGTTGGCAAATTGATCTGAATCCACATACAGCGCTTGTGAACTCTGGAAATTATGGGCCGGCTACGGGTGAGGGACTCCCACACGATTTCTTGTGTGTGAATCTGTCGAGCCATCGGATTGGCCGTGAATAATTTTAACTTGCGCTGACATCACAGCCAGAAACTTACTCTCTACTTCCCGCTCGCTTCAATATTGACAACTTAGATCATAATGTTTTTTTTTGCAAAGCTACGTCTTTTGGTCGCAGTCATCTTCCTCCTCTCTCTCAAAGGAACTGATGCTGCTGCCAACTTGAGATCTTCTGAACACGAAGATATTTCTTCTCGCCGCCTGGGACAAATAGTATACCAGTTTAAAATGGTTCAGAAGATTGTAGTTAAGAAGGCAGTGGTTGGCCCCACCGAAGCTGAAATTTTGGATGCTATCCGTTATATTCAAATCTTCTACGTCCGTCACCTCTCTTCCGACTTTGGCCAGGCCTATGTCTCTGCGACTGCTGCAAATTTGGGGCCCACCCTGACCACCAAGGGTACAATTACTTTGCAATTCTTGGCTACAATCACTTTCGAAGAAGGCCCTGGCTTCCCCACGGCAGAAGCAGTACAAAACTCATTGACAACAATCGATAATGATATATTCCTTTCTGACTTTATCAGAAGAGCATTTCCTCAAGACAATTTCATCAAGTAAGTTGCCCCTGATTGAATGGTTAGTGGCACTCTGTTTTATTAGTACAGTAACAACTGACACTTTTTCGCACTTGGCACCATCCTCGCCGTCAACTGCTACAGTGCTATTTACGTTGACAAGAATGAGGCTACGCCATTTAACACAGAAGCGCCTTCCAGCACTCCGAGCTCCCAGCCTTCTTGGTCACCTTCCTATGTCCCTTCTAAAGCTCCTTCTTCTAATCCCAGTGAGGCTCCCTCTTTTTCTTCTGCTCCTTCGATGGCTCCAGTTGCTGCCCCGTCGGGTACGCCTTCGATGTTGCCAAGTACTGCTCCAACGGGTCAGCCTAGTGAATTCCCGTCAAACAAGCCAAGTGGTTTTCCATCGACTAAACCAAGTGGATCTCCCAGTCTTTCTTTTGTCCCTTCAATGCAGCCAAGCGGCATGCCATCGAATGCACCAAGTCTATCGAGTAAACCAAGCGCTGCGACACTCAAGCCTACCAAGACTCCTACGGCTGTGCCTACCAAGACTCCTACGGCTGTGCCTACCAAGTCTCCTACCAAGACTCCTACAGCAGCTCCTGTCGAGCTGGGACCCTCACAGTTTGCCTTCCAATATGATTTTGTTTCTGCTCCAACATCTGCTCAAACAGACATCAAATTGAACCTGGAGAGACTTCAAAAACTTGTGAGAGGAGACTTGGCGAGTGTTACTTCCCGTTATTACAGTTTGGCAACAGATTGTAAGGATGAACCGAAAACAGTGGACGATCTGTTCCTGTGCATTAAGTGGGATTCCTCTCTTGCTAACAACGTCTTCGGTTTTGCGCAGCCTTTGAAACTACGGTCGTCTTCATACAGCAACCCCTATCTTCCTTACTCTGGTCAATTAACAATCAATGCAAATTTTGAAGATTTCCAGCCCCAATTTCGACAAATCACGGTAAGCATTAAAACCAGGTGATGCAATTGCTGAAAAATGCCTGTAATTTAAGTCGTTAAACTCTCACGCTGATCTTTCTGAATATTTGTACTGTATCATCCAGGAGCATTATGCGCTTCGATGCGTACGTATTATTTGTAGTATTGACCATGTATGGGCCTGACAACTAGCTAAATTATCGTTGCTCACATTTCGTGATTTTCGCTCTTCTAAACCAGATGGGGGTTGGTACTCTTTGGACCACGTTTAATCTTGTGTCGAATCCGGCCTCATCGAATTGCGAGTACAAATCAGGTACTATGGCAGGTGCAATGTTCAGAGAAATAACAGGTTGCCCACCAGGTACAGCTGTCCCAATGGAACCTGTGGCCTGCGCGCATTGGGATTCGGGCTGCTTTCGCGGAAATGAACTTATGGAACCAACAAACACTGGATTTTTCGGTCCTAAATTGAAGTTGTCAAAAATCACAGCGGGAACTCTGCAAGATCTGGGATACACCGTCGACTACAGCCAAGCAGATACTCTCACAGAAGCTGACTTTGCGAGTTCCTGCCAGTGCACTGCCGCCGCCCTATCTCAAGGAGCAAACACAGCCAATGTTGAAATTTCGTACACGCTCCCGTTGAGCGAGGAAGGTTTGGCTGCGGCTATGGCAGCTGGAAAGGCTCACCTGGCGTCCCAAAGTGGTAGACGTCTACAAGAATCCTCGTCGGAAGGAATATTTGTTGGAGATAAAGTGGTTGTTGTCTACTACATCGAGAATGACATCATCTACGATGTTATGGTTACAAGCGATTAAAACAGCGAATGTTTCAACCATAGAAATTTATGGTCCACGGCTTGCGGCATGTTGATTATTCCTCCTATTGTAGCATGTGCTGATGTCTTTGTAATGTGTAATTAGCTTACTCTACTCATCTCAAGAACTATATTAGTCAGAGCTTTTGTTCATGTTTATTGCTGGAACTGGAAGTAAGTTCAGCAATCTCCTCCTTAGGCACAGTTCTATCCAGTGTTCAGTTAGCGCTCACAGCCAAGGCGATGGAGGGTGAAATTTGACGGGTTCACACTTGCGCAAAAGGCTATTGGTGCTGCCCTGTTGCGCTCATTTTTACGCCATTGCCGCAGACTTGCTACTGGAGTACACTGAATATTGTAGTTACTTGTGAAAGTACTCGACGGCACTGAGAGTCGAAAGATGACCTCAAGCCCAAGGCCCCTACGCCACCATGCTGACTAGACTAGACTAGACTAGACTAGTCTAGTCTCATTCAGCTGTTGTAGATTGAGTGCATGGTTTTTTTTAGATCCACCCGGATAAGGAATAGGACGTTTCATAGTATTTTTAGTACTAAAGAATGTATTCCTTCACTCGCCCGTGTGACTAGTACCAGGTACCTGGTACTGTACCAGGTACCAGGTAATAAGGTACGGTAGTAGGCTACTGATGACAGAATAATATTTTTATTTGACTGTAGTTGGTTAGCTACCGGTACCATTTAAAACCAGCAAGGAATAGTACGATTTGATACTCGGGCAGTTTCGATTTTCAAATGCCAGCACGGTCTTTTCAATAAATAATATTAGATTCAAGACCAAGCCTTCTATGACCATGGAAACTAGTGGAAAATTAGGCAAATACCCTGGCCCTGGCTAATCCTACAGTTTCATAGAAAAAAGAAGACGAAACAATATGACGGCTCAAACTTCTCCCGCTCCTAGCATGAGCAGCACAGATTCCAGTGTTATCAAATCGACCATCTCAAGAGAATCAGCCAAGGCCAAACAGGATGCCTTTTCCCGGTTTCGTGGAACTCTAAGCAGTTCTTTTAGCAAATCACGATCGTCTCAAAATCGAAGAGTTATCTTTGATCTAGACAGCAATGCCATCCACGCTCTGCCTCCCATGGAATCCACAGAAAAGGATCGCCTTTATCTGACGTACAAGGACAAGGTTTCGATTGCCGATGATGTTGAAGAGACATGCTACAGATTTGGCGATTCTGACACTGTCCACCCCTACATCCAACGTCTCGATAGCGTTTGGGAAAAATGTGCGTTGGTGAATGCAGAAGCCCTGGAGCTATCTGATGAAGAACTCCTCGAATTGGTCAATAGCAAGGGCCGGGGAATGGAGAAGAAGCTTTTGGCAGACATGAAGCGGCACCGTGATTATGTGGTAAAACAAGTATTAGATTCTCAAAAGTCCATGAAGATGCTGCCAGTGGGCAACGATCAACGAGCGAAGTTGTTGAAAAACAGGTACAAGAAACTGACTGCGCGAAGTAAGGTCTTTGCATTGGCACTTGCCAATGGCGACCAGCTTGTTTCGACCGCCGTTCTTGGCAACACCGTTGCTGCCACCAGTGCCTAAACCGACGAGAATTCGACAAAATCAAAAATAGAGCTACCTCACATCTTATCAGTGCATTTAAACTGCCGTAATGTCTTAAAAAGTATTTATATCCCATACACAAGTAAAGCCAGACAATTCTTTTGTCTATTTTCAAATAGAGTCGGAATGCAGCCGTTTTCCCCTTTGGTTTGACAAAGAGCATTCCATGATTAACCAAAGCCTTAAGTAACAGTGTTTTAAACCGTCAGGAAAAGAGCAGAGGCAGCCGAAAGGGCAGCAACGGCACCATATACGAGCTGGGATGAAGCACTGATGGCCTCAGTAGAGGCCGTCTCAGTTTGAGCGTCAGATGTTCCAGCGGGGGCCTCTTCCGAGGCATCAGTCTCAGGCGCCTCTTCCATGGCATCATCCTCCGTGTCCATACCTCCGTCCGTGGGACTATCAACAGGTTCGGCAGCAATGGCACAGATTTCAGGTCCAGTCATGTTAGGGAAATTGGCAGGGTGGTAGCAAGCAGCGTCGGCAATCATATCGCAATTGAGTTGGCAACTATTTGCAATCCAGGCACAATCCATTCTGCTGTTCAAGCATGGCTCGCAATCGGCAAATCCGTTACATGGTCCCCCACCAGCAGTAACTTCTTCACCAGGTCCCGATGCGTCACAGGTTCCGACAGGGCAGTTGCCCATCATGTCGCATCCGCCCGTGGAACAAAATCCATTCGTGGTATCTCCCAAAACAGTATACCAAGAGCAGACACTTTCACCATCGCTCAAGACAGTGGAAGTACAAGTTTCGCAGTCTGTAAGGTCCTCTCCATCTGTGGGAAGGAATTTCACAAGAATAAATCCGTCATCCTTGGTGAGCGACGTATCCAAAGAAACCTTGAAAAAGCAAGCATACAACACAGCGATAAGCTACGTCGGAACAAGCAACTTACTACAAATTTCAACATCGGCCTCACGCTCAGCAATCATCATGCACAATTCCTCCGCAGTACTATTGGCATTGCCAGGACTGGCAAGATCCCAACAGGGGGCATCGGCAATGACGTCGCACCCGCTCAAGCACTGGTTTACGGCAACCGCGCAACCCGATTCCAAACATTCTTCACAGGTAAAATTCGCACCAACACTGGGGCATCCGGCCGAGCCAATGGGTTCATCCACTTGATCTTTGTCTCCAGCGTCCTTATCATCTTCAATGTCTGCAACAGCATCAACGTCAGCGTCCTTGTCTTCTTCCTCTACGTCTGCATCAGCATCAGTTACTTCTGTTTCAACATCAGCCTCATTGTCTTCTTCCTCTGCGTCTGCAGCGGCATTCTTATCGTTTTCTTCCTCTACGTCAGCAGTAGCATCAGTCGCTTCTGGTTCAACAGCAGCATTCTTATCTTCTTCGTCTGCAGCGGCATCCTTATCATCATTTCCTGCTGGTTCGTCCACGGGAGCTGGAGTTGGTTCCTCAGTGACGGCCTCCTTGTCATCTTCAACAACCTCGGCGTCCTTGTCGGCTCCTTGGGCATGAATGACGTTCACGGTCATGCACATGAGCGCCAGAAGCAGTAGCATACGAGAAAACTTCATCTTAACTTGAAAGTACTGATAGCAGCAACAATGGTGTAGTCGTTGAATTATAGCAGACCTAGTACTACTAGACTATTAATACAGATCAACTAACGTTGTTTGCATGATTGTTCGGAAACGGATCGTTTTCGGCCACAAAGTCAGGTGCTAAATACTATCCGTTCAGTATTTTTAATAGGAGTAGCACATTTATTGTTACTAAATACTGTAATCGACTTTGAAATGACATAAATATATAGTCGGAGCGAATGTTAAGCTGTCATTGGTCGGGCGGGAAGGATTGAACGGCGGTCTTCGATCGTAAAACCGAAACTATCTCTACTCCTCCATTTAGTGTGGATCTGTGACGAAGCTTGTTTCCGCTACTTCTAGAGAAAGCGGGTCTCCCTGTTAAAAAACCAACACGAAACTTGAAGCAGGCTACCCGGGTTTTCAAACGTGATGTCATTCTTATTTTTACGTAGTCTACTCGTGCCAGGTACGACTCCGCTAGACTACTCGGAAGTTTGTCCGGAAGAGACAAACTTTCCAGCGCTATCGATCCCTAAATATTGTAAAGCTAATTCCAGAACGTGTCACACAATATTCCTTTATCTTTGAAATAGCTTCTTTAAAGAAAAGACTACTGACGTTAGACAGTGACAGTGCGTTAGGTTACTAGTACTCATGAAAACATCGCAGGGCCGCCCTTTAAAAAAATTCAAATTCGTCTTCTTGTTGCGTTGCGAGTCACAACCTCCTCTCACTTTTCCCACGAACCAGATATTTCCTCCATAATTTTTTATTTGCTCACCTGCACCTGCATCCATCCAATTAAACACCTTTCAATTACTACTAAACAGTATTGCAAATAAAAAATAAAATGAAGTTTGTTCAATTTCTAATGATGCTCGTTGGAGCCTTGGCCATGGTCAGTATTGTTAATGCCGAAGGACACACAAACACGACGATGGCAGAAGACCACGACGACTCTGACATGGGAATGGAAGAGACCGATATGGACATGCCCATCGACATGGACGTGAATGGGACTGACCCCGAAACTGATGAAACTGCTGATGAAGATATCTCTGCTGGTGGAAGAATCTCCATGGTAACGGCTGCTGCTATCGTCGCAGGATGCTTTGCCTTTTAGAAAGATGAAAACATGTCGCGAAAGGTGGCTCTCTGGGGAGTCGTATAAATGAGACGAGACGTGCACTCTGAAGTCTGAAGTGCGTATGTATGTCTCTGTGCCAACATCATTTGGAATATATGATGGACACGAAGCCCTGTCCTCTCTCTTTTTCAAACTCTCCAGGGGCTGATGCTCTATTAATTTTTGCGAGCTTCACATAAACTTTCATTTTCTCTAATATCATGTTGTGAATGTTTTTCAGTCTCTTCTTACTACTGTGATCTGTGATCCGATTCTTTTTGGAGGTAGAACGTAGTATAACAAATTCTAGCACTCTTGAGTTATCCAAAAAATGTTTTATTTGCAGTATGTGATTGGTGTCTTTTGTGCAATCCTCGGTATTAAAAGGTTGTCTTTTATTTCCATGATAGATGATAGTAGTTCTGCAACTTACTGCACGACTGCGACACTTCTGCTCTCTTGCTGCAGGCTAAGGTCCGCCTCACTCCAATTGCAACGAAGGGGATTCTGCTAATTGTTCCGATAACACAAAGAAGAGATACGACAGCTGATTGTTTGCAATTGTGCGACATTGTTGAAATCTGTGTCTTGTACCGTTATAGTTATACGTACTTCTGGGTTAGTGCACGGAACGAAACCACAAAACGATGAAGCTTGCATCGAGTTTTGATCATGATTCATAGCGTAACTCCAATCATCGTGACAAGATCCGCCCTTCGTCTGGTATCTCTACTATGAAGCACTATAATAGATCTACAGAGGAAGTGGTGTGTGTAACTGACTTCCAGTGGTTCGCTACATCGTCATCGTCTAGCTAGCGTGGAAGGATGAGCGACTCCGTGCTTTTTTTATGCCTCGATGGCTCCACAACATTACAAAACCACAACATTGACTGCACTCATATCCATCTCATTTAATCTAAGTTCAAACAAAATCAAAAATGGTAAAGCGCAAAGCATCCAGGGCCATCTCTAAGACCAAAGCACGTGCTATGAGAAGCAAGACAGGATCTGGCGCCTTGGCTTTCAAGGCCAAGACGGAAGGCACGCCGCGGGATGTATTGCTGGGTCAATTAATGGAGCAGTATCTCCTGAACAACGATGACGACGAAGCTGATGAGCGCAGCAATAACGAAACTGAGTCTTTGTCGTTTGCAGACATTTTGAGCCGTTTGGGGATGAACGATCGCAACACCAAGTGGCGCAATGCTTGGAAGGATCTTCACACTAACGGATTGACGGAAAAACTAGAGCCTGATGCTTCCTTTTTTACCAGTAGATTTTACCTGACCAAACGAGGCCGTAAGGAAGCATCCACGGACGAACTGAAGGAAGTCATGGCGAAAAGCAAGGCTAAAACAAACAAAACGTTCGAATCCAACGACGACCTTCACGACTACATCAAATGCAAACTCATGAACCAGCGTGGAGAACAAATTTTTGATCTTTTGCTCCAAGATTATCAAGGAAAGAAGGAGACGATTGATGGTGAACACGGTCTGTCGCGAAAGGAACTGGCAAAATTGTTGGGCATTAGTGACACTGGTGCTTACTTTAGCTATGCATTGCAGCAACTCAAAGATTTGGGATATGCCGAGAATGTTAAAAAGCAAAACGAAAAGGGCAGCGTTGTCCGCCTCACGGACAAGGCGTTTCTCAAAGCAAAGGAGTCTCTTCGGAATGAAGACGACAACAAGGAGCGCGTACCCGCTAGCTAGCGAGTACTAGAGAGATGTGGCTGTGGCTATTGCGAAAGCAAGCCTGCGGCCTTCGTGGGAGGTTTGGCCAAAGGAGATGAGGAAAGAGGAGGAAGGTACATAGCCGCTTTACCTATAGACAGTCGTAATGTAGGCTCGCGTTAGATATTTCTTTTGATGTTGCATTTCCCGTTTATTTCTTTAGGAGGGATGTGTAGAGGTGTGATTGCGCGGTGGTGTCATTTAAAGAAGCGTCCACGCTGAAATTGCTCGTTGTTTTCCACCTGCTCGGCTGCACAGTACTATTATCACGGCTTGTTGAGGCCCGAGCACATACTACCTGGTAACTAGTACTCCGAGTAGTAGTAATACGTCACGACTGAGGCAGGCCCTCGACTCTACAGTACGAAAGGGAGCATTATTTTCGTTTATTCCAGACTTCGGTGCTATCCAACCATCCATCACCTCGCATCCATTCAGGAAAGCCATGACCACAATTCTTGTTTGTTAAGTCATTATTGGCTAATTGTATAGTAGTACCAGGTAGTATTTATTAAATTTTACTCGACTTTTAAATCAAGTGCATTTTGGTCACTTAATCGTGTGCCAGGTACTCTAACCGCGACATCTTACTTTGTAATGCCAACAAACCAGGCCACTGCAACCAGCAGTATCATACTACTGTACTAATAGAGTAGTAATCAATCTTGCTCTGCTTTCAAGTATCTGTTTTTCTTGGTTTACGCATTACGCATGTGCAAAACCCAGTTTCTTGTTAGCCTTCGGCTTTTTGTAGAGTAACTTATAACTTATAACCCAGGGGTGATCAATAACCGAGTATCAGGACCAGCGATAGCAGTCAGCAACAATTAACAATCGAAACAGAGGAAAGTAGAAGATGGTCACAGCAACAACAGCTACTACCATTAGCACCCATCCTCATCATTACAACAGTAATACTATTTCTTCTTCTGGTACCAAGCAACGACGAAATTCTCTTGTGAGCGGTGAAGCCAGTAGTCCTGCAAGTGTCATGGAAGAATTGGTTGTGGCTCCCGTCTCCAGCAAGGTCATGCTACCAACCAACGATCCTCGTAGTAGCGGACGGCGCACACGACGAAGCAGTAGCAGCAAGGATCATCGCGAGCAGCGTGGCCACGAACAGCAACAGCAACAGCAACGCTTACCGAGACGCAACAAAACCTCAGACGGAACATCCAGCAACACTGGCACCGATAAGAATTCATCCTTGATGAACCTTCGACTTGTTGGTGGCCATGCGGGCAGTCGTTTGATCCGACAACAAGAAGAAGGCGACGATGAAACTTCGGTTCAATTGAGCGTTGCCGAAATGAGTCAATCGTTGCAAAGTCTCAACAATCGCAAAGTTGATGACGAAGTAAAACATCAACGACGTGCCAGCCTTTCAAGTTCTCTTCCAGCTTCTGCTTGTAGTGGTCGAAACCGCCGTCGAAGTGGACAGTTACTTCCAGCACAATTGTTGAAGCTAGATGCTACCCAAAAATTACCGTACCAAGGTGCCGAGGAAGTTTCAAGTGCTTGTCATTCCATTACCTCATCTCGTACATCGCAGCGTCAACGACGAGAAGAGGAACGAGAAAATCGACGCAGTCGAGTTCATCGCAGCAAATCGTCTCAATCGACACGTATGTCCACCACTACCACCACCACCACCACCACCCGCAGCACTAGCCGCAGGCGATCATCCAGTCGCAGTCGTCTCATGAGCAAAAATTCGACCCGTAAGGAAGAAGATGAATCTCATCAAACGCCACCCGGAGAAGATACTGAAGAAAGACGACGAGATCCTAGCAACAGTAGCAGTCGACGACCACGATCCAAATCCTCGTCGAAAGGACGGCATAGTCACAAGAACAACAGCAACAGTAGTATGAATCATCCCAGTGGTCGACAGGAAGGATCGTCTCGCCGACTGGTCAATAGTAGCGGCAGCAACGATCACCTTGACAGCAGCAGCCCCGTGCGAATGCGTGATGCTTCTTTACGAAGACACCATCATCATCATAGCAGTAGCAACAGCAGTACCACTGATGTCCATGTGAAACTTGCCAAGACCACTAGCAGCAGCAGTAGCAGCAGTATTTCGCGGCGCCATCAAGTTTGTCCAGAACGATCACAAAGAAATGATATGGACGATTCGCAACAATCAGCAGGCTCTCGTCGCTCTAAATCTCGTTCTCATCGATGCTCTGGTACAACAACAATAGGACCACCGACGACCAAACCAACACAACGTCGTAGTCGAACACGATCCGCTTCTAGAGATGCGAAATCAAGCAGCCGAAAATCTCGTTTGGATCCCAAAATAGTGACCAGCGAGCAGCAGCAGCAGCAGCAGCAGCAATCTTCTAAACGCAGCGAACAGCAACAGCAACAAGAAGCTTCTAAATTTCCGCGCAATGATCGTCGAGGAACTGTGAGTGCCAAGGAAGAAGCCATTCGAGATGGTTCTGATCAACATCATCAACATAGACGTCGCCATGATAGCACTATCAGGACACACGCCAGGAGTAGTAGTCGACCGGCAAAGCAGCAGCACGAGGAGGAGGAAGAGAAGAAATCGGCCATGAAGAAGGAAGCTGAAAAAGAAGAAAGAGAAGAAAATGGAAGTCGTCCTCCGAGCAAGAAACCTGTGGATTTGGATCAATCTCTCAATTGTTTGTTGTCGGCTTACAACAACAATGCTCCACAATATCTCGCCGGCAAGGAACAAGAACTACAAGATTCTTTTAGCACTACCGGAAGCGAATCTACCAAGACAAGTTTAAATGATCCACAATCACCATCTCTGGCAGCTGGGTCGACCACAGCCACAACCACAACCACAACTAAAAAGAAGAAATCATTGGCAAGCCGGGTCAAAGGAAAATTGAGTGGCAGTACCAACAAGGATAAAAAGGTTAAAAGAGATGACGAGCAGCTACTAACGACATTGGAACCAGATGCCACCATGGATAGCTCGGAGTACATGGATGAACCTCACACCAGTTATTGCCAAGATACCATGGACGCATCCTTATACTCGCCATTGGCGCCGACAGCAAAAAGCAGTGGCGGAGGATTGGGAAGCCTTGCCAAACGTATGGGAAGACGGTTGTCACTCAAAGTCAAAGAAAAACCATCAGAGGGAGGCAATAGCAAGAACGACATTCATATGGACGATGACGATCACACCAACAATGACGAATCTTTTAGTGAGTCTCATTCTTCCGTTGCAACACCCAGTGTTACTGCTAGCAGTAAGAAAGGAGGCAAAACGTTGTTGGGAGGTTTGCGTTTCAAAACAAAGAAGGCGGATAAAGTTCCCAAAGGTATGACACTTTTGGGGGACAATGAATCCTTTGGTAGTGTCGATCGGGCTATTCTGGAGACGGCGAATAACATGCAACAAGCAATGAAAGAATTTGATCGCGGCGATGTGAATGACAGCCATTTAGCTCTCGAAAACAACGAGAAAACTAGTACTAACGAATTGACCATGGACGCAACGGAGGATGAGGTTCCTGATCTTCATTTGATGAAATCCTTTGCGCAATTAGATTTTGCAGCATTGCAACAAATAGGATTGAATGACGGAAACCGTGACGGTGGCGAAAATGCGGATATTGATCAGCAGTTAAGAGCTGCGGAATCATCTAGCGCTGTCAAACCTGAGCTCGTCGTCCGGCGAAATCACGGAAATCATCGCAGATCATCGTCTGTTTTCGATAGCGGGAAGGGTCAGGTTGCCGAAAATGGCGTCAAGAAAAGGCGAAGAAAGAAAACAACCCCAACGAGGTCTCAGACTACGGACGGAACAGAATGCACGGCAGACGCGCCCTTTGATTGGAAGAAGCACTCAGGACGAGAGCGACGCAGCAAATCGCTTTCGACCCTCCGCGCAAGTGCACAGCGTCAAAAGCAAAGAAAGTCAGGCCTCCCCAAGAATGCCCCTCGGGGTGGTCTGGCTACTCAAACTAACGGGCAGAATTTGGACGACAGCGAAGAATCCTTCGATCCTTCCCTCTTGTCCGAGTCCATGCCAGAAGAAAAACGAAAGTCTCGTGCTGGAGCGTCAATGCCTGCCCTCCAGAACTCGATGACATAGAACCAAAAAGAACGCTTACCGTTTCCGAACGATGAGCACTTAGGGTGACAGACTTGAAAATACAGTTTAAAAGAAGAAATAATATTGACTATTTTCGATTCTTTCAGCATTTTTTCCCTCGTCCTGTTTTCGCCTTTCGCCACGTCCATCAACAATCAACATCTACCAGTACAACATCCAAGTGTTCCAACGACTGAAGCCTATTCGCGGCGGGATCATGCTGGAATTAATATTGCCTGCACACCGACGCTTACGCGCGTCATTCCATCTGTGCTGAAGTATTGACTTATAGAAATTCTAATAATGCATCTCCACCTGTTGTCGTTTTATTTCCGATCGAATTTGTCTGTCGTCAAATCAGTGCAACGGCAAAGTCCAATGCAACGACAGCATAGTGATCAAAAGAACTTAAGCAGAACTGGCCAGAGAAGAAGCAGCGCGGGACGAATTAAGAACAGGACTCTTAAGTACCATATTCAACGCTCACTTCCTAGATTTCTCTTCTGGATACTTGATCCTGTGTCCACGTAGTTTTCAAAGAATGCTGAGGACTGCAAGGGACCGAGCGATCCTGTCACTGGATGGTCTACGCTAACATTAGATGAGCGAGTGGATGAAAAAATTTATGCTCACAAAATCTGGAGGAAACCTCAACTCTTCACAGTATTTTCGACGAGTTGCTTTGTGTATTTATTTGGATTTTGGATAGTCCATTGCAACGCTATTAAACTCTCACTTTTAGTCTTTTATGTACCTGCCGAAGTTAAAGAGCAGCACAGCCTTTTTGCCCTTCAAACATTAACAGTTGCCGTGTCATTTCAATATACAAGTATACAAGTGCTTTCCGAAAGGTATCCTTTGCGAAGAAATTGCCTTTTCGTATCAAGAACTTGACCTGGCTGAATAGATAGATTGCCAAGAAACTACTGGTATCCAAGATGTCCTCGAATCAGCTATTCACTCGTGGAGAATCCCAGATTATCACTACTGTAAATAGTCACGAAGCATCGGCAGTCCTACAAGCATTAACACACGACCATGACAACGACGACACCAGCAAGAATCCCTCGACGAAGTCGAACGATGATACTCAAATATTGGATGGTACAAACAGTTCCTGCAGCCGGGACGGCGATGATTGTCTTGACAGTAGTCAAGCCGAGGATCTCATTAGCACTACTCGACGAGTCTACGACTTGACTATAGACCCTGACCAAGAGGACAAAGCGACACACATCAAATTTTGCAGCGTTGCCAGACCTCACATGAGAGCATTCCACTGTGCATGTAAGTATTACTTTCATGTACAATAAAAATTCGTGTCACAGTTTTTGGTGTATCTGAAACTAATTTACTTTTGTTGACGTTCTTTTGCCACAACAGGGTGGGGATACTTTATAGCGTTTAACTTGTGGTTTGCCGCGGCTCCCCTTCTGGGAGAGATTCGCGATTCGTTGGACATAACCGACGAGCAGATCTGGGAATCAAGCATTGCCGGAGTTGGCGGTACGATCCTCATGAGATTTCTCCTAGGGCCTCTGTGCGACAAGTACGGAGCTCGCATTCTTTACATGTTGGTCTTGTGTGCTGCTGCCATCCCTACCGCTTGTACCGGTCTTGTCCAGACTGCCACTGGATTGACCGTGTGTCGCCTCTTTATTGGCTTTGCCGGTGGCACTTTTGTCATGTGCCAGTACTGGTGCTCTGGTATGTTTACCAAGGATGTCGTTGGAACTGCCAATGCTGTGGCAGCCGGATGGGGTAATCTTGGAGCCGCAGTAGCACAACTTATCATGGGATCTCTGCTGTTTCCGTTATTTAAGTGGTTGTTTTCACAAGGCGAAGGTGTGACGAACGAAGAAGTTGCGGAACAGGCATGGAGGACTGTCTCTATTGTTCCCGCGGTTATAGCTTTCGTTTCGGGTATTGTAATGTTCTTTATCAGCGACGATGCACCTAGAGGCAACTACAAACAACTGAAACGACAAGGAGAAATGAAAGATGTTCATATGGGGAATTCTTTCATGAGTGGACTGAAGAACGTGAACAGCTGGTTGCTCTTTGTCCAGTATGCTTGCTGTTTTGGCGTGGAAATGACAATGAACAATGCGGTCGCCCTCTACTTTCGAGACGAGTTTGGTCAAAGCACTGAATCAGCAGCCGCCATTGCCAGTATCTTTGGCTTTATGAATATCTTTGCAAGAGGACTGGGTGGTTTCTGCAGTGATTTTGGCAACAAAAAGGCGGGTATGAGAGGTCGGCTCTTTGTGCAAACACTGTTGCTGTTCATGGAAGGAAGTCTCATCTTGGTTTTCAGTACAACGAAGTCTTTGGCCACTGCTATTGTGGTCATGTCCATGTTCAGTCTGTTTGTTCAAATGGCAGAAGGATCCAGCTATGGTATTGTACCATACGTAGATCCTCCCATTACAGGCAGTATCTCTGGAATTGTCGGGGCGGGCGGGAACGTCGGCGCTGTTGCCTTTACTTTTGGCTTTCGACAACTATCCTATGTGGGTGCCTTTCGTTTGATGGGAGCCGTTGCTATTTTCAGCTCCACCTTGTCCGTTTTCATTTTTGTCCAGAACCATCCTGGTCTCATATTCGAAGGACGAATTTCGCCAGACGACGACTGTGCTGACGAAACCTCAGCAATCAAACAGCAATTGGCTCTTTCGGAAGTGTCTGATGGTGAGGATGACGACAATGGCGTTGACTTCGTTCCTGGTGTTCTTCACCTCAGAAACTGTTCAATGAAGGAAACATCGGCCAATCATTACAGGCATTCGTCTTCCAAGGGGGAATATGACGTGGAGTTGTCCTCAGAGAGCCAAATGCACGTGGAAGACTTTTCTTGCTAACAAACGACTTATTTTGACCAAAACAACAATAGAACAAATTACAACGCATACCCGATGGTATTCTGCAGTAAAAGGCCCATTGGATGTGATATTTGGTGCTTCCCATGTAAAGAGGCACGGGTGTGGACATTGTTAAAAAAAATGATTATTATTTCCGAGTGTCACGACACTGGGAGAACCAAGGAGCCCCCCCCCCCCACCCCTTGTGCAAAAAAAAAAGAAAAATGGTCGACATTTCTTGCCAGTACTAACGTAATTTTTTAGAAAGAGAGAAACGAGGGAATGAGATCTGCTCAAGCCGTGAGTAGAGAACCGCTATATACTGCTACTACTGCTAGCTACAGTAGGCTACCTAGACGTTGTCTAGTTGGGCGGGAATTTTTTATACTCGTCTGATTCTCTTTTTAATTCAAAAAATTGATTCTATTCCAGCTTTTCCTTTCTACAGTAGGGCTGAGGATACTCAATTGCCAAAACTGAATAATAATACCGTACCGGTACCGAGTAATTCTATGACGAGTGGTACCTGGTACCTGGTACCATCCTTTTTTGAGACTCGTGAATCAAGGCAATTTTCATTAAATCTTGGAGGCCCTCTCTCTGCTGCTTGACTATGGTGCTACTAGTAGTAACCACTCCCCGGATGTGTATTCCCTATGTATTTTAACCGGTTCATTTATTATTTAATTTATTCAGTGTTGCGTATCACACTACTATCAGGGATAGTACCTGGTACTATGGTACGGAGTACTCACCAGTAGTAGCTACTAGTAGTACCAGGAGGTAGTAGCGGTAGTACAACATACCTTGTACTACTATTAATATAGTACTACTCGAGTAGTAGAGTAGTAGTAGACCTAGCCAGTTCCTTTATTTAATTTATTTGCATCATCTTTTTTTATTCCCTGCTGCATTATCTCAGTTCACTGTAAAAATTCTGTCAATACTACTATTAGTCTAGTACCTGCTTCCCGTTCGTCTACTAGTATGTTGGTAAAGAACGCAATCATTGATGTACTAAATTAAATTTAAAAGCAGTAGCAAAAGATGGCAAGAATCTCAGATAAAGCCGTGGATGATGTGGAATTGTCTTCTTCCCTAACCTTTCATCACGAGGATGATGATGATGATGATGATGATGATGATGATGATGATGATGATGATGATGATGATGATGATAATGAGAAGACTAGGTCTGCAGCCTCTTTCGGTGCTCGCGAAGAACGATTGTTGCGAAGCTTGGCAACTGATGCAGCACAACCCAATAGTGGAACGTTAGCAGATACCTTGCTATTGGATGCAGAAGAAGAAGATTATCGAACCGCCATGCTCAAACAGCAACCACTGCAGCAAGTCATTGAGACAACAGAAGGGTACCTTTCCCGATTGGGGCAACTCTGGAAGTACAACAACACGAACGAAAATCATGTTCATGTGGTTTCCGACGACGATGATGATGATATTGGTAGCATCGGTGCTAGTATTGATTCTGGAAAGTACGAATATCGCAGTCAAACGTTGGTGGAATTGCAACAACAACAACAACAAGGACAAAGACTAGGCCAAGAACGCGTCGACAATTTGAGTGACTCGTACGAGCAATATAAAGATACGACTAGCGGGTTTGAGGATACTGTTGATAATTGTGATAGTAGCCATCGATCGTCACCCAGTATTGTGAGCATGTCAACTGATGATGAAGAGGAAAAAGATAATGAAGAAGAAAAGAGCAACGACAAAGTCTTTTTTAAAGCCCAACAGGAGAGTACGCTTGTAGGCGAACGAGACGAGCAAGAGTCAGTTAAAGGGGAAGCAGAGGTACACGAGAAATCCAGAAAGCAAAAGTCTGTCATGTTTTCACCTTATATTGTGGTTTTGGATGCCCTTATTGGCGCCACGACGGATGAAGATGGTGGTATGAGCAGCGAGGAAGAAGGAGAAGAAACTGGAGCTGATGCTAATGACGAGCTCGCAGAAGAAAACGACGTTACGAATTTTCTTCCCGAACCAAAGTCCATCTGTACAACGGTCGCTACAGAAGAATCTTCAGCGGAGCCCATTTCTGTACACGAAGAGGACGCGTCGTGGCAAGATAGGGCGAACGACTTGGAAATTGCAGCTTCTTTGCAAGACGACGAAAACGAAGCAGGATCAGGAGACGAGTGTTTGAGTAGGGCATCCTCAAGATCTTTTTCGTCGCGTACCAGTACGTCACTTAATCACGGAATGATACCCGCTGGTGATGATGATGGCGATAATTTCCTATTGGACAAGAATCCATTTTGCGATCCGGAAGACGATGTCAAAATGGCCAAAGCACAACAACAGCAACAACAAAAATGGAATACCACAATAGCTGACAAGAGCAGTAGCGAAATCCTTTCTGCCACGGAACATTGGGTTGACAGTAGTAATAACGGAGGCTCATGCGACAATAACAATACGACTCTTCCAACGTCCTTCTGGCGGGCTTGTCTTTCCTGGTGCCTCTGTCGACCTCAACCGACAGCACCGATCGACGACAGTAGCTGTGATAATATAGACTTGGAAGCCAATCATGTGTGTAGCCCCGATCAGCAACCACAACAAAAATCGCGTTTTCTATTGGTTTGCCAAGTGGGTATTGTGTTGGGACTGACGCTGGTGCTGGTGGGAGTCACCACGGGCGTTCTGGCTGGCACGGATGTACTAGATGGAAGAAAAGATACATCTCTCACTTCGTGTTCCGAAGGGTCTGAATTGAAAAAGGGCCGCGTGGACTTCCTCTTCAAGAATGTTCCATTGGAGTCCTTGGAGGTGCAGCAATTAGAGTTGGCTTCCATCTTCCAAGATGCTTACAACAACGCGAGTGGCATGTGTGGTGGTCCCTACGATCGTGTCCTGGAAGGAGGAGAACTCAGCATAGGAAATACAACTACTTTTCACAGTTGGAATGCGCAGGTGAGTTGCAATGGCTGTCCTGACGATGAACCTCTCTTTTCCACGGGGCTGAACTGGGAAGGCAATAGGTTGCTGATGACGGAAGACAATTCCACGTATAGCAGTTTGGAGTTGGAAAAGCACAGATTCTCAAGTGACTTTTTGCAGCGATTCCTTCGTCTTGTCAATTCACAAATCGCAGAGTTATTCGGCCGCCCGGAGACCGCGATAGCCTACTTGGCAACGAAATCAGTGACGAATGCTACCAAGTCCTACGAAGTGTACAATGTCATCCCAACACAAGAACCTACCTCGGCTCCCAAGCAAACGATTGCGCCGTCGCAGACGCCGACACCAAAGCCATCATCTATGGCACCAACAAATGCGCCAACTATGGCTTCAACGCTAGTCCCAACATTAGCTTCCACGACAATAGTACCAACTGTACAACCGACTCCGAGAGTGACGGCTTCGGCAAATGTTCTGGCAGTAGTGACGTGGAGACGCCGGTCTATCTTCAACTAAGAATAATCGAAAAGAATACATCGATTTTTGATAACTATAAAGTGCAGTTTACGCTAGCCGTCGGATAGTATTAGATAAAAAAGACACATTAACCTAAATGCAGTAGAGCCCAGTAGCACGCTTGGCATGAAACTACGCTCGCTACGTCATGGCCCGCAACGGCACTCACACCCTACAGGACATTCAATTTCTTCACAATCCAGCGATACCAAATCCAAGGAAGTGATAATTCTGGTGCACAAGTCTGTAGAATTTTCCCAGCCCACAAGATTGTTGTTTTGCAATTCGAGTGATTCCAAAGCTGTCAACAAACTAATCTCAGTCGGAACGAATCCTTCCAATCGATTCGTATACATGCGAAAGGTGGTGAGTTTTGTCAACTGTCCTAATTCTCTCGGAATGCTACCAACAAAACGATTCCAAGCCACGCTTAAAAAAGTCAGTTTTGTGAGTTGTCCCAGTTCCGTCGGAAGACTTCCTCCGATCACATTCGAATCCAAACTCAGATACGTCAGCTGTTGCAACTTGGGAATTGGTCCGGCAGGATCTACACTGCCCGCAACGTTGTTATTGTACAGGTCCAACGTCCGCAGCGAAGCATTTAGCGTCGCCAGTTGTTGTGGTAAAAAGGCCGACATGACAATTCGTTTGTTCTTGCAATAGTTGACGCGAAAGGTTTGCAACGATGTTAACAGAGCAATCTCGGGCGCTAGTCGCAAACTACTACCACCACTGGCACTCGCTGTAACGAGATGGCACTGCAAGTTGAGACCCGTAATAATCGCGTCAGCGTTGTTGTTGCTGCTGTCGTCATTGTTGTTGCATTCGTTCAGTCCCCATTCGCATTCATGGACACTGTAGTTCAAGTAATTGGCACGCTGAGCATCACTCCACACGTCGTCACCGTGAATACTGTAGTAAATGGCAGCCAACGCCAACTGTTGTTGCCGTCGCCAGTTGGGTATCTGATCCAAATTGGGATGATTTCGTATCCATTCGTAAGCCAATGCTTGTGGAGATTGTTCATTCTCAAAAGCCTCAATGGTATAGTCTTCCAAACCATCGATCAGCAGGGGCGTAAATGTCGGTGCCGACGACGGTGCATCCGTGGTGCGATTCGTGGGTGCTACAGATGGTCTGGGACTGATTGTTGGGCTCATAGTAACAGGACTGGCTGTGGGTACAAAAACAGGTCCAGAATAGCTGTTACTAATGGTCCCATCTGCATTGGTCGTAGCAGTAGCAGTCGTAGTTTCGATGGATGCCGTATCGCCAGAATTATTCAATGTAACCGTTACTCCTACCACAACAGCCGATATTACTACACAGCACAACAGTACGCCCAGTGTAAGCTGCAGCGTCGTGTTCTCCAAAAAATCAGACAATCGGGCCTGTCGTGCTTGACCTACTACTTTTCGGCGTCGACTACTACTACCACCACCACCGCCGCCGCCGCCACTGCCACCACTGGTGCTGGTCACATTGGAACCATCTTGGAGTGCAGCTGCAGCAGCTGAAGGCCTCTGAGAATCGCCTCCTCTTCTTCCTCCACCAGACGTGACAGTTTCTGCGGTTGTGACAAGTGCAACATCTGCTTCTAGTACTAGATCAGGACTAATTTGTGATACATGCTGATGCTCCAGTTGTTGTTGCTGTTGCACTGGAGAAGTGATTATTATTTGTTCTTGTTGCATGTGCGCAAGGGGTGTTTGGACATTATTGACAGGAGGTGGACCAGGTTGGACATGAAGAGGACTGTGTAGCGTTGTGATTGTAGACGAACGTGGCGTATGCCGACAAAGAGAATTTTCTTCTTCCTCTTCCACTTCTTGTATTGGTGGATGAATGGATGCTGCTGGTGTTTCAGGATTCAGAACAGCAACAGTACCAGACGAAGAAGACGCAGAAGAAGAAGAAGAAGTAGTAGTAGTAGTAGTAGTAGACACCAAAGACAAGGCCTTCATCTTGGCCAATCGATCTTGATCATCTAGTTCTCTGGACAGAACGTGAAGTGGCCTTGCTTCAGTTCTCGTGTTGTTAGTGGTGTTCGTGTTGTCTTCGCGTGAACCAGCAGATGGGGATGACGAAGATTCGCGACGACGGTCCACCACGGGACACTGGTGGGGTTCTGCTGTTTGCTCCTCTATTACCAGAGCACCTTGCCTTGATGTGGCTGTTTTCGTGTTGTCAGTGCTGTTGTCCGACATGACAGAGAACTGTCTATACTTATTAATCTCTTAAAGTGGGAGAAGGCAGAGCTATTAGTTTTAATTTGGTACTAGTAGATAGTAGACGGAGGAGGTGGAATAGTTGGAGTCCACCGGACTGCTTTTTACAAAAGCCGCTTGATGACTACTACTGAGTATTGTTTTAGTAGCTTCTACTTTTTCATTATTATTTTATTTCGATGATTCCTGTCGACGGTCGTGTAAGTATTTTTAAGAGTGGACCCGTGAAAAGAATAACGAGGAAAGCCTTCGGATATCATTTCTGACATTCAGTACAAGTGTTCATAGTCACACACTGGTGCACCACACAACAAAACAGCTTTCATGGCAGTGCTAATAGTAGTATTAGGAGTAGTACTAGTACTACGTAGAGTACCAGTACTAGTACTACCAACACCAGCCAGTGCTACTACTACTACTACTAGCTACTGCCTCTACTAGTAGTAGAGTACTACTACTAAGGTACTAGCTAGTAGTTTAGAGTACTACTACTCTAGTACTAGTACTAGTCGTAGGCTAGTACTAGTACCAGTACTCCTTTTAGTCCGCCCATTATTATTTACAACAAGAAAGAGTACCGTGGTACTCTTTTTTCGAGAGTCGAGGAAATGTTTTGTTCGACAAGAATTTTCAGGACCAACCTTTTCATGTATGTGCTTCACTGGGCCCACTATCTCAGATCTCAATTGAATAGCTAGTACAGTACACTAGACTACAACAACAACCAAATCTGTATTGAAAGCAATCAACAAACAGGCCTGCAATCCCGTAGTGATTTTCGGCATAAGGATGAGCAGCAGCAGCAGCAATAGTAGTAAAACAGAAGAAGTCAAGGAGGAGGAAGAAGTCAAAGAGGAGGAAGGAGAAGGCCAACAGTTCGGGTTGTCAACGTCGTTTGAAAGATACCAGTTGGCTACCACTCACCCACAGTCGCGTCGCACTACTGCAGCTACTACTAGTACGACTATGATGACGACGACTCCGGCTACAATTAGATCCTCTAGAAGGTCAGGGGTAATAGTGGATGTTGATCAAGTCAATAGTACTGTAAACAATGACATCAGCAGCAACAGTATCAACATGGATCATGATCTATCACGACAAGAAGTTAAGCAACTACAAATTATTTCCAAGGAATTGGATGAACAAGATCGCCAAGAAAAGTTAAGGGCAACAGCGACAACCTCAACACCACCACCACCACCACCAACAACAACAACACCGCGCAGGAGTATTCGTGAAGTGGCAGCCTTGGCCCGAAATTTAGAGGAACAAGATCGTATAGCAAAAGAAGCTGCAAGGAAACCAAGAGCAGAATCAATGCAACAACAGCAAGAAGAAGATGAGGAGGAGGAGGATGAGAATAAGAAATTACCGCCAAAATCGAAGGCCCAAAAGATGAATCCTACAGGTACAGGAACAAGTCATATTAGTAGCAACAGGATGCGACGAAAATCTTCCTTGCAAGAGCGCAGTAGTCGAATCGAAACTGGTTTGACCAAGGGACGAGCTTCGAGAGACAATAGGTGCACAGCAGCAGCAGGTGATAAAGTGGCTCTGGACTATGACGAACAAACGGAAAATTTGCTCAAAGAAAGGGACATTGGAGTTGGCGAAGATCAAGTGAATCCAGTTTTATTAAGACACTTGGCTGGTGATTTACCCGGTGCTTATTCTGTCGGACCTGTCAGACCCAACAACAATAACATGAATAACATGAATAGCAGCAGTACTCACAGCAATAGCACTGCGGACAATACCAGTCTAACAACCGCACCACGAGCAACGACCATGGACGCCAGTAATCTATCTTCAACCACGGGTCAAATCAACCGAATTATTGGTCCGCAAAATCATCCGGCGCCGCCACTGCCAGCATCGCCACCGCCAGCAGCAGATATTACGTCAAATTTGGATATGGAGATTTCAGAGTTGGTAGAGGCGCAACCTGTACCACACGAAGAAACCGATGCCAATAGTGGTGATATTGAGCAGCCCCTGTCACGGCGTGAAAGTGGCAGCGATCCCAGCACCATGGTGAGCAGTGCTCGTTATCCGAGTAGCAACGATGACGATCACACCAGCGATGGAAGCCACATTGTGATTGCCAAAAAGTCGAACATTAGAGATTTTTTCGAAAACCGGACTTTCGTCTGTTTTCTCGTGGGTTGGCTGGGAGCGATAGCCACCATTATGGCTCTCATTGTTGTCATTGTCGTGCTTGCCCACGAGAACAACAATATTCCCTCCGTACCACCCGAACAATTTACTTTACGCGAGATTGCTGTGCAGGAGACTCAGGAGACGCTACTGAACAATTATGTCAACACGAATGGAGACACCTCCTTCGGTGAATCGGCGCACCTTCGAGCCCTGTATTGGCTGGGCAACCATACCGGCTTGGAATCCTTGCCATCCTGGCGCCGGTCTCAACTGTACGCTATCATGACCTTTTTCTATTCCTTGAATGGTCCAAATTGGGATGCCTTTGATCGAGATTGGTTTGGCTCTTACGATGAGAATGAGTGCTACTGGGGAGACCAGTACGACCGCCAAGATCCTTCCATGAGTGCATGTCGTCATGCCAGTAATTCTCAAAAAATTACCCAGTTGCAAATCATCGGGAGTCAAGAAGACTTGCGAACGAATCAATTGATAAACGCCATGATTGGGATCCAGCTTCCCGACAAAGAAATCAGATGGATTTATAATGTCGTGGGAGGGGTCCCAAGAGAGGTTGCCTTTTTAACATCATTGGAGGCTATTCATATCCAGTACACAACCTTGGAAGCAGATTTGACGGACATGATCCCGCGTGAATTGGCGGAGCTGCAGAACCTGACCACCTTGAATTACGCTGACAATCTTCTATTTGGAGCTATGCCTACGCACATTACCAGGCTTCGAGGACTTAAATATCTGAGTCTCAAGGGTAATAATCTAACAGGGACCATCCTCAGTGAACTCGGTTCCTTTCCGCGCTTGAAAGAACTCCAGTTGCAGTCCAATGATTTTACTGGTACAATTCCACCGGAATTGTCCAATCTACACTCCACTCTGGAAGGTTTATCGCTGCGCGACAATCATTTTAGTGGCGTCATTCCTCCCCAGTTCGGACAACTGACCAAGCTGACGTCGTTGATGTTGGCAGAAAACAAATTATCGGGTACCATCCCCGTAGAGATCACCAGTAGGCTTCCAAAGCTGAAATGGTTGAGCCTTTGGAGCAACAATCTCGAGGGTACGATCCCCACCGAGATTGCGTATCTTGGCAGTGGCAAACTGCAGTATTTGGAACTGCAGGATACCAATCTGACCGGAAGTTTGCCCACCGAGTTGGGATTGCTCACAGAGTTAAAGCGATTGCACGTGTACGGTACGCGCATTAGTGGTACAATTCCAAAAGAAGTTTGTTCGCTATCGGGACTAGGAGATGGTGGTTGTTTAGTGGATTGTTTGCAAGTGGTTCGTCCGGTCAACTGCGATGCTTGCAAGTGCTACGGTTTTACCTAAAATAGTAGTAGTAGTAGTAGTAGTAGTGCACGAAATAGTACAATCGATAGGATTACCCGTTATTTTATTCTTCTTGTTGTCTATTATTCGGGATCAGTCGTTGTCGTTTGGTGGAAGGCTCTCTGTGTTCTTTCCTTGCACGATTGTCATCGCATTTGGGTTCCTTTCTTGGTGGGACGAGCCCTGCCAGTGTCGTTGTCACTGGAACCTTAATTGCATCCAATCGGTCCCATACTGTTGGTGTTAGAGGAAATCGTTGTGCCAAGAGGAACTCATTTTGATATCCCCCGTCTGGTTGTACCATGATTGTCTTTTGGAGTTTGATAGCTTTGGCAATGGCGGGATTTCGAGTGGAGTCATCGTTATTGTTGCTGTTGCCACTACAATCGTTACGATCCATTGCTGCAATGCCTCGAAACAAATGATTCGACCATGTTTGGAAGTAGGCCTGCATACTGGTCCGATGAGGACCCTGCCAGGTATTTTTGTTCCATTTTCCGTGCAAACACACATCTTGTGCCGGAAAGCAATATTCAAAGGTTGTTGGTTGTTGGTCGTCGCTCGGAGTAGAATCATTAGTGCTTTTTGTTGTAGTTTTGACATTGCTGAGACGAAACATTTCATGCCGCCTGGCATGGATCATTCCAGGTAAACAACACGGTTTGAGAGCAAAGAAATGGATAGTGGGATTCTGATTAAAGAAATCTACGGCCTTCAGCGATAGGGTGCCACACAAATGAACTGCCAACAAGATGATTTTGTGGTTTTCATTGTTGTTGTTGTTGTCCTCGTCAAAGTAGTGTTGTTCTAAATTCCGTCGTTGACGTCCCGACTTGAAATCCTGTTTCGATGCTACCAACGGAATGGGCCAAGAATCTTTGTACTTGGTGTCGTATACATGATCCCAATTCATGTGATGTGCCGATGGTATCGTGCCGTGATTTGCCCAAGCCTTGTCCATCAAAATAAACCGTCGTACTTTGGTCGGTGGTAGCATTTCGCAAAGCAGCATGGATAGATATCCCTTACCTGATGCCAAATCCACAATGGTGAACGGTGGCAGTTGTTGTGGTTGTGGTCGTGGTCGTGGTTCCACATCAACTTCCTTTATCAGCCGTTGTACAGCATCGATAATCGGGCAGGCTTCTACAAATTCTTTCACAATGCTTTTCTTGTCAAAAAGACGCTTCCACAAGGCTGGATCACCGTGGAATCGTTCCCGCCATTTAGTAATGGCCGACACGGCGTCGTGAAACACGTCGGTATACTGGCGATACAGAACGGAATGATGAGCAATGAATTCTTTCAACAGCCACGCCGAAAATTCCTCACTGGTAAAGGCACGAGTCTTCTTCTCGTTATTTACGTCAGATATTGTGGGTCCATCGTCAACAATTGCGGGAACCCTGACGGTGCCGTCGTTCATGCTGCTGCTGCTGCTGCTGCTGCTGCTGCTGGAAGAGTTACTTTTGTATTTGTACTGAGTACTGTATTAGTTACGAAGTACGAATAGAAGTTGTGTGTTGTGTGAATTGAATTGACAAAAAAAACAATTGATTGGTTTTTCAGAGCCAGCCGAAGGGAACCGTAAAAAGCTAGTGTGGAGACTACATGAATATTAGAGTAAATATTGAATATTATGGCAAATAGGAGTAAACTAGACTAGTGTGTGGATACAGAGCAAGCATAGGCACACGACCTAATAGAG
>Ga0100391_1001148_pt1 | contig 29868 bp, 20 predicted proteins | sample CryGeymeta201515_FD_81541 | JGI IMG/M metagenome (GOLD analysis project Ga0100391, IMG submission 81541) | Groundwater microbial communities from Crystal Geyser aquifers in Utah, USA - Crystal Geyser metaG 2015-15 | ecosystem: Environmental > Aquatic > Deep subsurface > Groundwater | place: USA... | reverse complement strand
CCTCGGAACGGAGAAAAGGTCGGCCCTAGTAAATTGCCGAGTTTCTCCAAACCACCCTACCTAGCCGAACGTAGCCCTAGAGAGCTGGCATAGTCGAGAGAACGCGGTAGCGTTCGCTCGCCACCACCATTATTTTTGATTAGCCTGAAGTTAGTTTTGGAAGAATGCACAATGGCTCGACATGACGACGCTACCAGTACCTGGTAGAGTACAACAGAGCACAAAGCTACAGTAATATTACCGTTGTGTTTAAGAATACTACGTACTAGGAATACTCTGAAGGATACGTTAGTGGAACTCTACAAACTACTAAAACACTGTGTTGCTTCTGGAAGCCGAGACTAAAGCCATTCAAGCACGTTTGATGTATTATATAATGGTGCCTAATGATGGTAATGTATGTAGTATTATGTAATGCACGATGCACGTCACAAAAAGGATAGATGGAAATCATAGTATGCATAAAAATAATAAATAATGTACTCGTAGGATAGTCGGTCTTCGTCATCTGCTACCACCACTTCTGCTGCTCCCATTCATTCATTCATTCATTCATTCATTCGTTATTCACGAGTGGACGAGGTGAAAGTTCGGCTCTTGTTGTCGTACAAAAATTGTAAGTCGTAAGTCGTCATCGACAACTCCTGCTGCTCTCATTACTTGTACTCGAAGTGGAAGATCGGCTCTTGTTGTTCTTGTTGTTGTAGGGACTTTTTCGTTCTCCGGAATAGTTCCGACGAAAGGCGGGACCACCTGTACTGTCTCTTCTGATAGGATCATTCGTTCCGATGTATTCCTTTTGAGAAGACGTACTGCTGTAAGTCGTTGTTGATGATGATGATGATAAACTTGAGTGACGACCAGAAAAGCTATGACGAGTCCTGTTGACGGCTCTGTTTTCTTCTTGAAACTCTTCCGGATGGTTCAAACGATAATTCTTGATTCGCTCTCCCAGATCATCTCTCAGTACCTCCAGAGAAACTCGATCTTCCATTTGAAAAATGGCTTCGTTGCCACTCTTGAGAATTAGTTTGAACATGGGTCTAGTAACAGTCGAAGCAGACGTCGATACTTGTCGCTTGACGACCTTTTTCCAATCCAGTACTGCAACCTTTTCGGGTGTGTGATGACAGAGCTGATCATCGGATAACGACAGAGATCCTAGGCGGTTCTGAAACAGAACCGAGTCGTAAATGGTTTCGGGTACTTTGATAGAGACTCCCATGGCTTTCTACTTTCTAAAATAACTTCGAACACTGAAAACTTGGCAGAACGGTTTATGATGACAACAGTTCAGTATTTTTTCGCAAACTAGAGTAACTGTATATTTATTTCACTTTGTAGCTGTTGAAATTTCCGAATAGTACGGCGGAAGTGTTTTAATTTTTTGGGTCATGTAAAACGTAAGACTGTCGACAGCGGCAGCATTCGATGAGGTTTTCATCATCGACTGACTCAAGGACAGGAGGTTTTGTTCTTTGCGGCATATGACTCTACTACTACTAGTAGTACCGTAGTATTTATTTTTTATTTCACTACCGATAAGTGGTGGTCAATTATTTGATGTACAGTACTACTGTACGTACCATACTAGCTACCAGTACGTAGTATGGTACCTGGTAGTGAAGTCTTCTTCGCTTCATCACCTTACAGTCTATGAACCATACCAGGTATGAGATGATGAAAGTCATTATGAGCTACCCCGAGTACGTCCATGGAAGTGATCATTTTATCGACCGACAGTCATCTATTCCTTTTTTACGAGTAGGTCTAGCTCGCTGAACCCCCCCCCGGAAGCTCTGCTGCCGGTTTTACCCGTAGACCCTAGTTGCACTACCACGGTAGAGTATCACTGCTTTGTACTGGCATTTGGTAGAAAAGTCTTTGGCATGAAGGGCCTTTCAAGAGGATGGATGACACTGATGAGTACTGGTACTACAGTAGTACTACTATTGGTAGTACTCCTCTTATTGCATTACTAGGTACTCGAGTAATAAGCTCACCTAGTACTAGTAAGTTTACTTGAAATATGTACCAGGGTATTAGGATCTGGTATGGTACGTACTACCTGGTACTAGTTGTACCGTAATGTTAATTGGACTAGGTAACAGCCTAACCCTTTGGCAAACCAGTACCTGGTACCTGGTACTAAGTACAGTAGGTACCTGGTATGGTACCAGCTATGCTGGATCTTCAAGTGCTCCTTTCTGAAGGGGTAGTGGTCGTGGTCGTGGTCTCGTGGGAAATGCCAGGGGCAACTTACGGTACTAGAGTAGTACCTGCTATATAAAGTACCATTACTAGTAGTAGTACTAGTAGAGGTCTACCTGGTAGCACTACTGCTACCAGGTAGCTAGACTACCTGGTAGCTACTGGTACCAGGTACCTGGTAACTATTACTGCTATTATCGTAGTACCAGTATGTTCTGGTACTGTAGTCTACGGTGGTACTTGGTACTGCCAGCGACATCGACCAGATGTTGCAAACCGCTCAAGGCGACTTTTATAAGGCGTAGTGTATCCGATCACTACTTCTATTAGGCCACCAAGGCATGACAATCTGAAGACGATGCCCGTGAGCTGAATATAATTCCCCGCAACAACTACAAGAACTATAGCTTTTCCATAATAGTTCATAGAAGCTACTAGCTAGTAGTAGAGGATAAACTATTCTGTTCTAACAAGAGGAGCTGCCGAAGTCATCAAAATCCCTGCGAAGAAGTTACTCTATTGTACGTCACAGTGTTCCAACTGGACAAAGAAGAACAAACGAAGCGCTGTAGCCTGCTGCTCCTAGCAATATCACGTACACCAGTTCATTGTTTTTCACCAAAGACAAAGGGGCGAGACTATTTAAAAAAAGTTGTTGACAGCCGGATAGTTTCCCCACTCTAGAGTGTTGATACACGATAGCAGTACCTGGTACGTAGTATGCCATGATGTAGACGAAAAGTGTACGTAGCTACGGTAGTAGTATGCTTGAATTTGACTTGAAGTTGGAACTCGCAGTCAGTGTCATTAGCCAACGATACCTGGTACCTGGTAGCACTAAGAAAAAGAAAAAAGAGCCACAGTACTAGTAGTAAGAGTACGGTAGTACTACTAGCTGGCAGTAGTAGTTTCGTCGAGTAGTACCACTAGCTACTACTACTCTAGTGCTACTACTACGATAATAGTACGCGCCGACTGTTTTTCACTGGTATTAGTTTACTTTGCTGTGTACTATTGGTAGTAATAGTAGTACTACTAGTACCAGTAATCATACCACTTGGTATGGTATGGTACCATACTGTACACTGGTCGATTTTGTATCTGTACTTTATTGCGAATCGTCAGAACTTCTTGTTAAATAATTAAGAAAATGGCATAAATAAAAATGGCAGCAGTCTTGGAATGAAGGTCATCAGAGCGCGCGCGAGCCACACGTTCTCTTTGAGTGATTAAAAAAGAAGAATCATTTCGATACTAGTAGTACCAGGTACCAGGTACTACCAGGTACAATTCTGCGAAGTCGTTCTGAGTGCGCAGCCTCAAATTAATTAATATAATACGATACTACTCATACCACTATAGTACCAGGTAGAGTACGGTACAGTACCTGGGACCGGTAGTAGACATACCACCGCACTCTTAGCGAAAGTAGTCTACTAGCGAAAGCCATATTATGCATATTACTATGGTAGGGTAGACTACTAGTAGTATTTCCGGTGTTAAACAGCTGATACTGTATGCAATCATCTCGTTTTTACCTGTAGGATGCAATTATTCGACGTGTTACTAGCATTTTTACTACGGTACATTACAGTACTACGTGGTACTAGCTAGTAGTGCACTTCTTTTGTTTTTCAGACTTACTGGTACCTGGTACCCTAGCTAGCCAGTAGTAGTCAATTGCAGGCCTACCACTCCCTCAGTGATTTTTGCCTACGCTATCTACTACTGTACCAGATAGTACAATCTACGTTCTAGTACGTACTGTACATACTGGCGTATTATTACATCACAATAATAATATATCATAATATATTATTATCATTTCTATGGTAGATGGTAGCCCATAACCATGACAGACATCTGGAACGGCACAACCTATAATGATTCAACAATATTGGGTGGCTTTGCAAGTTATTATGATAGTTCAGCCGTCCAAAACTTCACTGCTGATGTAGACACCAACACCACCTCGTTCGGCAGCTCTTTTTCTTGGCCACAAGAGCCGGAAGAAGAAGAAGAAGCAGCAGCAGCAGCAACATCTCCTGTTTTCTACTACTATTTGAAAGCACCATCAGCTCTACTGTCCGTTGTATGTTCTTCTTTTGTTATTTACCACGTCGTTCAGAGCTCTCGCCGCCAGGGCCAACGACAACAACAACAACAACGACTACCACGGCGACAACAGCAGCAACAAGGACGAAATCACGGAACCTTTTATCGATTACTGATTGGATTGTGTAGCTTTGACATATTATCCAGTACCGCACTCTTCTTGGAACCCTTTATCAAACAAAACGATATTCCGGGACACTGGACGTGTACCGCGGGAGGTCTGTTCACTGTCACGGGAATTACCGGCAGTTCCTTTTACAATTGTGGATTGTCCACCTTTTATTTTGTAGTAGTGGTACGAGACTGGAGTAATGCAACGATTTTATCGCACTTGGAACGGCCATTGCATTTGCTCGTATCGACGCTCGTGATCTACTGGCTGGTCGGTATACCACTGGAAGTCTACAATCCAACCAATGTGGCCGGTGGGTGCTGGGCGATTGCCTATCCCGAAAACTGTACAAAAGTCGCCACCGCGACTACGCCAGCTTGCATCAGAGGTGATCCATGGGGACGGATCTACGACCTGACGACTACGATAGGCTTTATCCTGACAGTGTTGATCTTGCTGAGTACCAACTTGGCCATTTTTTGCAAGGTCCGGTCGCAAGAAAACCGCACCGAACGTTACCAACGGTTCGACACAGTCGCACCTGGTAGAACTACTGCAACTGCACCCTTACCCGAATCTGCAGCAGCTGCTGGAAATACTATCGGCTCGTCGTTCCAGCGCAACGGAACAGATATTGATCCGACGGATACCCGCACTGTTCCAGACAATGGCAATAACGATAATACGAACAACAGTATGGGTAACGGCCGACAGTTTCGACGGCAAAGAACGCTTTCGAGCTTTTCTGAAAATTCCCGAACAACTAAAACAAAATCCAAGGCACGACAAGTTGCTATACAATCGTATCTTTACTGCGGTGGATATTTGGCCATTTACATTGTCACGTTTCTTCACGCGAGTATATCAGGTGGTGTACAGCATTACGATGCTTGGTGGTATCCCATTGTGCGGACACTGCAAGAAATAACACTGCCTCTCCAAGGATTTCTTAATGCACTGGTCTATATACGGCCGAGATATTTGCAATGGCGCAAGGCAGTACCCGGAAGCAAATGGCAGGCTCTCAAGGCGACGTTATCAGCCAAACCAGTACCACATCACCATCGGAGACGATCGTTATCTGTGCAACAATCGTTTCAGCAAGGGGATGTGACCGGTGTTAGCAATGTCTTTGATCAATCGTCGTCACGCATGGAAGAAGATTCGGAAAAGCCAAACCAAAGTTTCGACTTTGAGAACGTCGAACACAGCTCCTCCGTGGATGGAAGCGACTCGATCGAACAGCCCAAACTCGCACCATTCCCACCACTAATGCCACAAAAGGTTTCCATCACGCCGACCTCAGAACGGCTGGAAAGTTCGTGCACAAATTCTTCCACGCGAAGTTCGATCCCAGACGACAAGATTCTACCTGCACCGGATAGTGCCATCGTGTCTCGGCGCACTTCTCGGGTTCGATTTGCCGATGCTGCGCACAATAATAGTATGGAACGACCAGACCACAGCTCGGACCTAGAGGGTGGCGGAAATGCTGGCGGTAGCAGTGATGAGGAGGATAACGACGAAGCGCATAAAACATACAATGAATAAAAAATAATGCACAATAATAGACTACTTCAGTGGGCCGCTGCTAGTAGTCCAGCTAGCTAGACCAGTAGTTGTAGTATTGCAGGTACAGGTAGGAGTATCAAAATGAGACAGGTTTTCATCCTCCCGGGCGTATTTTCAATATCTTTATTCGTATTCCTGATGGTATTTTTTTTTAATTTTTTTTTAATAATACATCACGACAAATTCTTCTTCATAGTGCTGCTCTTCTTTATTCTTTGTCACAATTCGACTCATTGTACCCCAACCTAATCTAGAACCGGTGTCTCATGGAGGAAATTGTGGCCCTTCTTCTACGCAAAGGAGTAGTTCCTATCTGCAGCTCGGGTGCCAGTTTTTGTTTTGCCCTTTATTCTGCCAAGTTATCCCGAGCCGCCGATTTGTGGGAGGCTGCTCTCGTGCAACCCTCCTCTATCGCCGCCGCCGCCGACGGCAGTATCGGAGAACAGGAAAATTTGAAAACAGCGCCATTAGTACAACGATATTATATCGAGTCGGCGGCTTTTCATGCACTTCATCTCCGAGAACATAGCGGGACTTGTCTTGTTCTTTCGCTGTCATCAGCCGCCATTGCCCGAGAGGGATATCTGGATTGGCAGCATTATGGATCTGCTTCCCAATGGGAAGACCTGGCAGCAAAATTATGGCGACTCCAACGTCCGTTTCCTTTCTTTATGCGTCCATCCGTAATTTTTGTGTCGGGTGTCTCCTTTCTTGCTAGCCGTCGGCTAAACGGAGATTGGAGGTTTTGGAAACCAGAATCTCCCATGCACTACAGCAAGGCGTAACTACTCAGTATTTATTTGCACGAAGTTGAAGGTGTACTCTGTGTACGTACATGGGTGCAGTTACGATTGCATTTACGCAGGAATCTCAAAAGCTGAAGATTATCGAGGGGGTGCCCTTTTGCAGAACTCAAGTTTCAAAAATATCTGGTAAAAGGAGCCATTTTATATGACCGCACCTTTCTCTCTATCTCGCAAGTTCGTCGGATCGTATATAAGATCTATCAAAGGTCGAACGACCAAGCTTTGTAGGGATTTTCGAGCTTGACATTGTCGATTCTGTCGGGCTCAGTTTCGATTGTGTTCCAAAAACTCTGTCGCCAGAGCAAGCTCGTATACTCGAGCCTAATTATTGCACAGCTGGAAAGTTAGGTTTTGCAATGTGGAATTTACTTATCTTGTAGGGATTTAAAGGTTCCAGTATCTTACAGCCGTCGGCTCTGGTAAAGGGCAGAAAGATGGAATCATCCTCCTGAGTAGCATCGTTCGATTCGCCTTGATAGTCAACCATGATATGCCAACGGAGTTTCTGAGTCGTACCACACAAAGGTGTAGCTAGTGCAGTAGACGCTTAAGTAGCTTGCTAAAAGGTTGAAACCTATGGGAATAAAACATGATATCAGACCTAGGCTGGCATAAAAAGAAAAAGAGTACCCTACATTGATTTAGTTTAGTCTTAGTTGAGTCAGTCAGACGCTATGAGTTGTAAATACAGGTTGCATACATTGTGTACACGCGCAATGCTCCGGCAGCAGGCCAGGTCAACGTTGCTAGCTAGGCAGCGGGAGCTCCCATCAGTTCTACATGAACAGCCACATTAAAGCAAAAGAAATCATAATCATCATCTTCAATAGTCGGTAATGTGGCGCCAAGATCATCCTCGTCCGAAAGTCCCATCTCAGCACGGAGACACTTGACGTAGTGCCCTGCTTCTTCCAAGTGAAAGAGCTGAAAACTGACATGCCCCAAATTATTATAAAGAGCTAGCCAGAGTAGCTGGATAGAATCCATTTCAAAGTTCCCTTCTTGGAGGATACGGAAGGCATACTTGTAGAGCATGCGAGCGTTGTTGAGATTTTGTGAGTCGCCTTGACGGCACACTCCACTGAGATGCGAAGCCAGAGCACAGTTATAAAGGATGACGGATGAAAGGACCCTCTCCCGAGTCTCATTTAATGGAAGATAAAAAGCTCGACTGTAGAGAGCAAGAAAAGCATCTGATGGGTCGCTTTGATGTTTGTTCTCGTACTCAATAGAAATTGCCACCAAAGGAGCTGGCGACTCTGAGCTCTCAGGTCCCATGATTGTATGTTTGAAAGAAAAGGTGTCTCGTACACCTTTTGCTTGACGTTGTATATGAGGAACATCTTGTGCGTCACTTGGCAAATCGACACTTTCGCTTTCGAGGCTTGAGGTATGTCGAAACGACAACTGAAGACGCAGAAGCGCACACTTTAAAGCAGAGGAGGCATCATTGCAATATCCTCTACGTAGAAGATGAACAGCATCATTGTTTTGTTGGATTATTGAAGCGTTCATTGTGCAAAACTTTCTTCGTTTTCAATTCTATCGGTGGGTTGAAAATGAAAATGGGCGCTGGTGGGCGGGTGCTCGTGTGTGCAGTGTGTTGTAATGTGTAATGTGTAAGATCCCAGTGCTGGGTGCTGGGGCACAACAAACATAAAGCTCAGGCCTAAGGAAAGCCTGATTCGTCTGACGAGGCTGACTCCTCTCTACACTGGTGCATTTTGGAAGTATGATATCCAAAATAGACGAACGCCAAATTGTCTCAAAGAAATATTGGGAGTACGACGCTTGAAATGGTCGTTGCTTCGGGTTTTGGGATAAATCTCAAGAAGAAAACAATAATTACTCTTTGTTAGGGATGGGGTTGTTATAAATCTGAAAACCATGCCATAAAAATATTAAATCCATTCCGGCCGTTCATAAGTGACTGATCCTGGTCTCTCAGATAAATACCAAATTCCGTAAGTATTAGCAAGTGTAAATGGCAATCTAAGCAGCTCTTCGTGCCTTAACGAGTCTAGCACGCGACACAATCGAAAGGTTGCAAGACAAAGTGTTTCGTACTACTACTAGTAGACTCTAGCAGGTACCGTAATTTTCTCAGCAGCATGACGAATTTTCACACAGAGATAGGCTTATAATAGGGTGATGCCGGTTTCACAACGATCGAGATGCCCAACAGCAGAGAAGGAGGAAACAGTACATGAACTCGGCGAACCAATCATTAGACGACTAGTAGGGCAGCTGGCAATCGGAATCAATCGGCGCCATCCGAGAGGGAAGCTTACGGCATGATCCAGTATATTGCAGAGTACCAGTACTACTCTACTCTAGTAGCTAAAAAGACCTACCATAAGTTATCAATAATAATGACGAGAAATAATTCAAGAAGCAAAAACAAAATTGCCAAGGTGCGTAGGGGTTATATTTGCTGCGTGCTAACTGTACGTCGACGCAATCAACTCGGACAAAACTCGTCCTCTGCCATTCAATATCAAAATCAGTAAAAAGAGAGTTTATGCGGTTGAATGACGTCCACTGCAGGACCTGCCCTTTTAATTCATTTTCGCACGCCTCTTATGTGCAGCTACTACTAGTCTAGGTCTACTCTCTAGTAGGAGTAGACCTACGAGTAGTTAGTACCTGGTAGTGATAAATGGCTGATCGAATCTCCCATACCGTACAGTACATCTGTAGCAGTCGGTACGTAGTAGGAGACTTTTAGCTACGACGACCACTGGTGTACGGTACTGGTCGGGCACTCGAGTACTATTTGGGTCTGTTGACTCACACTTGCCAAATACTTCCACACAAAAAAGTGTCTACGACCAAATACACCTAGTTCACTAGTAGAGTAGTAGTACTAGACTAGTACGTACTACTAGCTAGTCGTAGCAAGTACTCCGAGTAGTCTAGTACTCTAGTAGCAGGAAAACATCAGTCTAAGCGGGCCAGTGCGAATGCACGATTCACGTTCGCCAATGATTTTCTTTCGATATCATTCTCTATTAAGGCTGTCTCGCACACATTATTTATTTATCCTCATCATTCCTCATCCCATACCTGGTACAACTAACGACACTCTTTTTTTACCAAAAGCAATTCATAATGGACACTAAAGCTGTCAGTAGTGAACCTTTCACCTTCGACACCGTCCAGGAAAATGACGATGGTTTTATGATTGTAGGAAGAAGTTTTTTAGAAGGCAATGGCAATGTACAGAAAACCCTACCCTTGTTTGCCAAGAGTACTGCTGGTTGCGGCAGCTGTACCTATGAAGGACCTCGTAAACCAGCCATGTTGATTCATCGCGTGGACGACGAGAAATGGGATGCCTTCGTTCATGATACGATCCAAATACTGAACAAGCGTTACTGGAGCCTGCAAGCAGCCATTGTGGCTTTTATTATTTTGTTTCATTTGCCGGAATGGTGCTTTCCTGCCCTCAAACAGGACATTACGGACGACAATTATGACGCCGATGCCTATTGGGATGCCTTTCGATATTATATTGTATACGAAATTGTATTACTCGTGGTTTTTGGGGTGTCTTTATTTACATGTTTGCGCATCAATGGAGAAGGTGTACACAGGGAGATTCGACAAGTCAAATCTAAACATGCTGCCAGCTTTTACAGTCGTGCTGGTATTGATCTGTTGTACATACGGGATGGAAAAGCCGCCTTTCTCGTATTTCGGCCCATCACTGACGTGACAAACCCGGCAAATGTCGTTTAAACTATTCTAAAAATGCCTGCTCACGAGGGGACGCCAGCCAGGCAAGCAGCACAGAAACATTTCCTAGTCTATAAGGATTTCGCGTGTCAGGAGAACCAATGGAAACATATTTTGAATCAACAGATCAATCCAATTTCTTGATTTGCAAACATAGTAGAAATCTCCTGACCAATGTATTTCTTCTGATCGACATTATTGCGTTTTTTTTAACATTTCCATATCGTTCCTCTATTTTGCTGGGATGTTGTTCATTTAGTATGTCCAACTTGGTACTGTAATGTGTTTCTTTTGATGCCCTAAGATAGCTCAAAGTACTTCAAAAGGAGAGGAGGAGTCCATGAGGAGTACTCTCCAACAGCTATCACAAACTATCAGCAAACTGTCAGTCAACATCAAAAAAGCTAACGTTTGCGGACCCATTGATATCCACCCGGACTCCATTGAATTAAATCGTGTATGTGATGTCAGTCATTATCATCACAATAATAACAGCAACAGCGAACACATAATTTGTGCCTTTTAAACAATAATAATAAGGAACGACCAAACACAAACACGACACACTACAGACATCCTATTCAGCATTATTCGTTTTGCAGTAATTCACTCATATCATAGACCAGAGCGTACAGGCCTATAAGACCCCCAACCTAGTACCAAGGTGGCTTCTGAAGCCTTCTTACTAAAGACGAGACATACGTTGCGTTTTCTCTACTAGACTGAAAGTCAGAAGTCAGCAACAAACAGAGGAACGACAGAAGGGACAGACGTCAAAGGATTTTCCTGTTGGAATCGTACTTTTGAACTTATTACACTTTTTTTTCTTCTACCGCCATGCTAAATCGTTCTTCTTCTCCGCCTAGAAGTGGAAATATTGTTCCTCCTGTTTCAGCCTTTCCACCTCCCGTGGTGATGACTGACACGGCAGCAGCAGCAACAACAACAACAGCAAGTGAAACTTCAACTGACGAGCACCATTATCACCAAGAAGGTACCACCGCGACCACGACCGACACCACTGCTACGAATCAACCGTCATTGCAACGACAACCACAAACAAAACCACAACCGACAACTACAACAACAGAACGATTCCAGCCTGGTGATCATGTGTACCAATGGTGCAGTTTGTTAGGTATTCCTGGCATCTTTCAACATCACGGAATTGTTTTAGAAGTGGAAGATTTGGATAATGATAACCACAACGGCGGCAACGACAACGGCAATGACGAAGATGATTGTGGAGAACAACGACAGCAAATATTAACCATTGCTGACTTTTCCAATTTGTTATTGGTGTCGTCAACGCCATCGGAAGATGATCGCTCTACTACGGTGGTTGTCAACGCTCCTCCTACTCCTCAAGAGTCACAACAACAAACATCATTATTTCGTAACAATGACGACGACGATACAATGGAAACGAACGATTCTGTACCATCAGTTGCAGTACCAGTAGTCCAACAAAGCCAGCAACAGCAGCAGCAACAACAACGACAACAGCAAAAAAATTCGGGGAGTATGCCATTTATGTTTCGGCGTAGGCGTAGGAGTGGAAAATCGATTGCAGATACAGAGAACACGAACAATGCGTTATGTTCGTCGTTGTCGACGTCTTCTTTGTCGTCAATGTTACCCAATGAACAAGGTAGTGGTGGTGGTCTTCGCGTTTATCGAATCGCAACGACGACGACAACGACAGCTAGTGAGAACGGCAATAGATCAAAAAAGAAAAGGACCAAAAATGTTTGGCACAAGGTCCAATACCAAGATCACTGGTTTCATACTCACTTGTGGAAACGGAGCGGAACGTGTACACCTACAGCAAGTGATCCTCCCGAAAAAGTATTGGAACGAGTACACTTTTTATTGGCGCATTGTCAATTCAATGGTGGTAATACCAACGTTCCTTCTAGTGCTACAACAACAACTACCGATGATGATAATGATAATGTACCAAGCAATCTTTTATTACCTCCCTACCATCCCATTTACAGCAACTGTGAATGCGTCGCAGTTTGGTGTAAAACGGGTATTTGGTCAACGTTACAGGCGGCATCGTTTTTGTCACATGCAGCCGTGGGACAAGTGAAAGGTACAGCAACATTGGCGGGTATTGTGGCAGCACAAACAGCAACCGTTCCTGCTGCTGGTATATGGGGCAGTTGGTTTGGTTATACGACGACGGTACCACTCATGTCGGTACAGCCATTGTTATTGCCAGCCATTTGTCTGTACGGTGCTGTGACGGTAGGAGGACCAGCACTGTACCTGACGGTAGCCAAATCCAAATGGAAACAAACAACAACGCGATTGAATACGGCTTTGACAACGTACCAGGCACAAAATACTGTCACAGGTCTGTGACAGAACGTCTGGACAATAGTCGCCGAAATGAAAGTACAGCAGCTACTACTAAGTAGTAGCTGCTGGCAGTAGCTGCTCTCTACTAGAGTACGTCTCCACCAACGTTTTACGTTTATTCGGATGAAATCAATCATGAGAGAGTATCCTTTTTTTATTATAAGCATCGTTGGCGTACTTCGTACCCCTACGCCCGTGCACCTAGCTAGTAGTAGTCTAGTAGTCTAGTAGTATGGCAAATAATACTCTGTTAGACTACTTTGGTCAAATACTTTTGTCTGCTGGTCAAAATCTTCGAGATAGTTTTTTGACGAACTACTCTAGACTAGTCTAGTCTACTGCTAGTCTACTCATAATAATAATAATAATACTAGACTAATACTGACAGTAGTATTGGTGAACGAATTTGAAATAATAATATTCGTGACTCATCGTCATCCGAGTACGAGTACTGTTCTCGCTGACATGCAAATAATGATACTGAGGAATTTGACGAAAAGGCAGTCTACTACCATACAAACCGAACGACCCACTGACCATCACATCAACAGACCCACAAAATCAATCTTAGTCTACCAGTAGTACCAGGATAGGCCTACTACCCACTAGCTAGTCTAGCTCTAGTAGACTAGATCTACTACCAGAGGAGGAGTAGACTCTAGTAGACACTTCTACGTTTAGAAGGAAGGTCTTTTTTTCTTCTTTCATTTTCATGCAACGTTATTATTGTCGTCGTTGGACTAGTATTTCAAAAATCATCATGTCAGAAAATTTTGGATCCCTTCTTCCACACAGTTTTGGAAGAGGTGGTGGTGGTAGTGGTGGACGGAGTAGAGGAGGAGGAGGAGGAGGAGGAGGAGGAGGACGCTATAGAGGTGGTATTGATGGAGAACGTCTGGCCAGTGGTGGTCGTCATTACATGAGTGGTGGAAGACAACAGCAACAACACCGAGGAGGAGGACGAGGAGGAGGAGGAGGACGTGGTCGTGGACATTTCAACAATAACAACTATCGTCAAGGTGGAGAAAATGGTGGTGGTGGTGGCGGCGGCGGCGGCGGTGGTGGTAGATGGAACAATAATAACAACAACAACACCAACAACAGAGGAGGAACAAGAGGTGGTAGTGGACGAATTGGAGGACGAGGACGAGGCGGTAGTGGACGAGGAAATCCTAGCAATGAAATTTTTGCCGAAGAAGGAATTCCTACGGACCGTTCTGTTAACATTGCCATTGAAGGTTGTTCGCATGGTAATCTGGATGCAATTTATGATCGCATTCGCACGTACGAGCAACAACAGGAACAACAGCAATCCAAAAAGAAGATCCATTTGCTCTTGTGTTGTGGAGATTTCCAGTCTCTTCGAAGTCCGGTTGATTTTCACAACTTTGCCGCACCGCCCAAGTATCGACAATTGGGAAGTTTTGCTTCCTATTATAATGGCCAACGTCGGGCACCTATATTGACGATCTTTGTGGGAGGGAATCACGAAAATTCGCAAGCCTTGAGCGAACTATACTACGGTGGATGGGTAGCACCCAATATATATTACTTAGGAGCAGCCGGTGTCGTCAATTACAAAGGAATACGTATTGGTGGTATGAGTGGTATATACAAATCACACGATTATACGATGGGGCACTGGGAACGCCCACCCTACGATCGCAGCAGTTTACGCAGTGTCTATCACATGCGGAACTTGGAAGTGTACCGGATGAAGGCACTGGCAGCACATGGGCAAGAAAATATTTCTGTTGACAGTAATGTTGATGATGAAAACGAAATTGATATTGGGGATGACGATGAGGATGAGGATGAGGATGAAAACCCAGTCGAATTTGCATCCAGCGGTACAGCAATAATGTTACCAACAGCAACAGCATCAAGAAAACAAATTGATGTTATGATGAGTCACGATTGGCCACAAGGAATCGAACAGCACGGCAATACTCGGTACCTGTTGAACAAGAAACCCTTCTTTCGAAGCGAAATTGAACGAAACGATTTAGGAAGTCCGGCCAATCGTGAAGTATTAGAAACACTTCAACCCAAGTTGTGGTTTGCGGCTCACTTGCACGTGGGGTTTCGAGCCACTGTCCAGCATAACTTGAAGAAAAATAATAGTAATAATACCAGTAATAATCACGAGGAGGAAAAGAAGGAGACGATCACAAGCTTGGTGCCATCGCAGACGGTCAAGGCAGGAACAACTACTTGTAATGGTAACAATCAACAGCAACAACAAGGAGGAACAGAAGAAAGTGTCACTGCTCTAACAGAAGGAAACCCGAATAACGATACAAAACCATCACCAGCAGCACAGGGAGACAACGAGCCAGTTCCAATGGAGTATTGTCAGCCTGTACTTAACGACGACGAGAAAGCTCAAGAGAAAACTACAAAGTTTATTTCGTTGGACAAATGCTTACCTGGTAAGGCATTTCTTTCGATTGCCTTTGTCGAACCACCTCCCGATACCGATCCATCCGTATTGGAAAATCCTACACTACAGTACGATCCTGAATGGTTAGCAGTGTTGCGAAAGACGCACACCATGATGGAACCAAATCGTCGACAGCAAACCATTCCACGTGATCCTGTTCACGTAACCACCAAAGATATTGAATGGGTTATGCAACACATGGAATCTTTGGACATTCCTGATAATTTTGTGGCAACTCTTCCACCGATCCCACCACCACTACCGGCAGCAGCGGCAGGTGTTCGCGAACCACAAAACTACGATCGATTGCCACCGCCATTGCCACAGATGGGAAATCCTCAAACAGACGAATTGTTGCAAAAATTGGAATTGGAACATATAATCACCATTCCTTACGATCCAAATTGTTTGAACGACTATTATCAACGCCAACAACAGCATCTTGTACCAATTCCATTACCTGTGTCAAATCAGGATGAAAACGAGATTGATATCGATGACGACATTGTTGTCGACGAGATGGTTGACGACGCCAACGCAATTACTTTGAAAATTTTTGTCGAAAAACAAGGCGTAGCGACCGCTGCTGCCCCGCCCACCGTAGTAGTAGTAGCAGCAGCAGCAGCAGCAGCGCCAGCAGCAGCACCAGCAGCAGCAGCCAAAATTGATGACAGCAACGAAATCCATTTGGATGAAGAGCTCGAGGACGACATCCCAGATAGTTTCAAAGAACCAAATTCGGATGCCAAAAAGCCTCGCATTTCCTAGTTGTGGGTAAAACGACGACACGTCCTCGGCTGCATTTTGAATAATTTTAAAATGACAAAATAATAATATTATAAAGGTCTGCAAGATATTATTCTCCAAAAACCAAAATATTTAGTTGATTAATTTAGAGCATGTAACAGATGTCAACAATAATTGGAAACCAATATAGGCAGCGACGGACACCAAAAAAGTTAGTACTCATGTACTTAGTCCTCTTTCTTGTTGGGCAATGCAAACTTGTTCAAGACGGTCTTGCACTCCTCCATGTTCGTTCCGTACACACCAATATTCATACGAGTACAGTTTTCTCCAGCATCGTAGGCACTGTGAATGACGATGCGGATCTTTCCTTCGTTGGCGTCATTGAATTCGTCCACCTCTTCGAAGAGCGTCTTCATGGGCTTGTAATAATTAATGGCACCACCGCGACGGAACAATCCGCATTCAAATCCGTGCAGTTTGTTAAAGATTTGTAATGTCATCAATGCCGGACAAGAGCCCGTGACGCGAGGATTAATGTCCACGAGGAAACCATTTTCTTGAGAATCAAAGAGCACGTCGACGCCGCAAAAGCCCCAGAAACCCAAGTTCTTGCAGTACTGAACGACTTCCTCCACAAAGGGAAGCTGCATTTCCTTCATAGATTTCTGATCCTTCATTTCCAAGTAGGAATCCGTGGAAAAGGAACCATCGGGCAAGCGCTTGTTTTCGTTGGATCCGAACCAGTGAACCGTCTTGCCGTCGGGATGCATGAAGAAATGGCAGGCAATATTGCGCTTAATGTCGACGAAATCGGTAACCACAAAGGTCGGATTGCCAGATTCTTCCAAAAACTGTTCAAATTCTCGTTCATCCTCGTCGTTGCGAATGATAAAAATTCCTTTGGATCCCATGCTGTGCGTGGTCTTGACGACGCAGGGCCGGGAGGTACGGGTGTCCGGCAAGAGCTTGGTAGTTTTCTGCGTCATGAGAACAATGGAATCCTTTCCGGCCAAGTGGTAGTGCACATCGGGATCGTTGACGTGGTTCTTGATCTGTTCCACGGGCAAGTAGGCGTAGGCCACATCGTCTGTCGTAATCTTGTCCACATAGTGCGGCATCTTCAATCCCGTTGGCATGACTTTTTGCCAGTGCGCTTCCAGACCGGATGGAGGCTTTCCGCCGCGAAGATAAGTGGGCAACGACGAACCATTCCACATGCTGTATTTGCAAGGTCCTAAAATGGCCTTGGAGGTCATGCTCTTCGGTGGCGGCCAATCGTGGAACTTGTATTTCTGGTTATTGTGAAAGGACGATTCGGTCGAAGAGGACGTGGGGCTTTCAAAGAGCATGACAACTTTGGAGGGATCCTGCTTGAGATATTCGCATCCTTCTTTGATGTAGTCCGAATATCCCAGGAACGATTCGGGATTCCAGTCTTTGACTTTGATCGTGGTTCCCGTGAACTCCATTTCCGACAAAGTGGAAACGACGGCTTCATGGTCTGCGTCCCCCTTTGTATCGTGATGTTCTTCGTGGATCATATCGGTTTCTGCAAGAATGACCAACGTCGAACTGGGAATCATGGGTTTTTCGGAAGGGTCAACTTCCGTTACCGTTGCGGTGGGCTGATCATCCTGGGCTGCTCCGGGCACGAAACTAGGAAATTCCAGTTCCAGCATAGAGAGATCATCGAGACTGGAATTCACCCGGTGGTGTTGCTTATCTTCTGTTGCCGTCATGGTGAAGAATTGAATTAAATCAAATTAAATTAAATTATAATAAGTTAATAATAATAATAAAAGACGTTGCGAAACGAAAGGCGAAGGATTTTTATTATTATGATGTTGTTGTTTGCTCAAAATGCGCGAGAATTTGAAAGATAGCATTGGTACCACCTGATGATGATGATGATCATGATTTGACAGGCGCAAAGATTCATGTACTCCGAGTAGATGATGACTTCCGTGAAACGAAAAAACCATAAAGTTTACGCACTTCGCCTTTCATGATGTTAGTCTTCCGCCAAATTCATGATAGCACACTTAGTAGTAGTCTACCTGGTGCGTAACTCTTTGCCATCGCAAGTCTCAGTCACGAATTTGTAATACAGGACTGAAGTCAAGTAGAGTAGTATGATTCAAGTAGTAGCTAGTAGTAGTATTGGGGCACTAGCTAGCTAGTAGACTACTCCAGCAGTAGTTAGAGAGTCTACCTGGTACTGCGAGTAGTCTACTTGCTTATTAACTAAATCTACTGTACTAGACGACTAGACCCTACTGTAGCTAGCAGTAGGGTCTACGTAATAGTCTACGTAATAGTCTACGAGTGCTGTGAAAGAACGAAAAGGCACCACACACCACAACAACACACCTCCTCTATCGTCCGAAGAAGCTATTATTATTATTTACTCCGTGTAATACAGTATTTTTGGGAAAGTTATCAGTGGTAGCTGCTGAAGTGAGTACCGGTACAGTACATGCATCTGTGCTACACAGCTTCGAAGTAACAGATATTTATAAAAAAAATGGGTAGCTGCTTTTCGTTCTTTACTTCCAAGGAGACAACAACAACTGCCGCCATTGCTCTTTCGGTGTCCTGTGATGTAAGGGCTCCCATGGACTACGTTTGGGACACGGTCCGAGACGTTTCCCGCCAACCTCACTTTCTCGAGTTCGTTTTGAAAACGGAACCTCTGACCAAAGTGAAAAAGGGATCCTCGTTGACGGCTATAGCACCAGAAAATTTTGTTTACGAAGAAGGTGCCACCTGGAAGGTAAGGTCCTCCTTTCATGGTGTGGAATATGAAAGCATTGAGTCTATAACATCCATTACAGTTGTCAACGATGAAAATAACAAGCCCATAATAAGAAAGGTACAAATTGCCTCACAAATCAGTAATTTCCATCCTGGTACCATTCTTACCGCGACCTACACCATCCAGCCCTTGCCAAATAATTACCAAAATCAAGATAACAACAATGATAACGATACCGTTGCGTCTTGCTGCTGTCAACTAAAGGCTACCATGGCATTTTTACCGAGTGGTTGTCGAGGCTATTTGGAGCATTGGATAAGAGGAAACCGCATGCGGGCCTCTGCGCAGGCTATCTATTATAAAGAAATTCGAGATTATGCGGCCGAAGCAGAACGAAGGTTTCGTCTAAAAAATAACAGCAGCGCGATGTGATGAACCAAACAAATGACTATAATGAGATGATCATTAGGAAGTTCTGAACAATTTTCCGTGACTTCTATAGCGTCATTGTGTTGAGGCAAACAAAAAGGCCACAAAAACAAGACAGACGTAACGCATTGGTGCCAAAGCTGTTTTGGTGCAAATCGCTATTGCACCAAGGAATAATTGCCAAATAAGCAGAGATGTTCTATCTTTCTCTTGTTTATTCGCAACCCACGCCCAAATCCATATTTTTCTCAGCAACATAACCAATCAAGAACGATGCTCCAGCTGCAAGACTTCCATTCAGCATCATGAAGCCACCTGCTTTGAATTTTTCTATGGTCTGTTCCGTCATGAAGGATTGCTTGGCAAATCCCAGAAAAAATAGCACAACTTCTGTCGCAACGCAGGCAATGATGAACGTCATATATTCTGCGCCTCTGCTCCAGTCATAGTTACCCAGAGCTGCATATACCAACACGGGAACAGATCCAAAAAGCATAAATGCACAGAATGTCACAGCACCTTTTTTGGCCGCCATATAAACGTCTTCATTCTCGCCAGGTGGCAGGACCTCCAATTCTTGCACGCACATGTGGTCCACAAAGAAGTCCTTGTATTTGGCCATCGTTTCAATAATCAGCGTAGCATCCTCTTTGCTGAAGCCTTTGCTTTCATACAGCTCAATCATCTCCATGATTTCACCTTCCGGGAAGTTTTCCAGCTCCCACTCTTCACGGGCGCGCTCGTGCTTGACAAAGTCGAGTTCGGCCTTTTCTGATAAAAAGTCGCCAAAGCCCATACTAATGGCATCTGCCACGAGATTTGCCAAACCCATGAGAATCACTACCTCGTTTCCGAGTTTTCCTCCTGTACCGGCGACGGCGGCCACGATTGCAAAGGTCGTAATGATGCCATCCAGACCACCAAAAACAAAGCTCTTAATATAATCGCCCCCAAACATATTGTGTGCCTCTTGGGCCTGTTGAATGCAGGGCTTGGGGTCCTCTACAATAACGACCGTCGTTTCACAGCCGTCGGTCTCATCTGCTGACTTATTTTCAGGGACCTTGCTCGTTTGTTCTTTTTCTAAATCATCTACGGTCCCGGTTAATGAGGAGGTTGTCCCTACCACCTGCTGCGTCGGTAAACCATGAGCTGCACGGGCGGCTTCTAGATCGCCTTTGGCGTACGCCTTCTTGGCTTTCTCAAGGTCTCTTGTAGGCAATTTCATTGCTTCAGTCCTGGTGTTCAAGATTGAGGAATAATGAAAGATTGTATTCCAAAATGAGAACGAGAATTCAATTGACCATCAAACTTTCTCAAAAGTAGAAGAATTGTTGGGAAACAAGTCTGCGTCATCAGTCAAACGCTGACGAGAAACTCTGTGGAGAATGGTACTGTGGTTCTAGTATAGCATTTGCAGTAGGCACGTCATTATTACCAACTATTAAAGTTCAATTCACTCTTTCAGATTCATACCTGGTACGTAGGCGCATCTTCTATCTTGGTGTAGTAGTAATGTAAACACACACACATGCGCGACGTTTCGATGGTACCAGGTATTATCGTAGTACCAGGTATTAATACAGTCCTCGCCTACCTGGTAGAGTACTACTACTACCAGGTACTTTTACTACTACTAGTAGTTGATAGTACCAGCTACCAGCTAGACCCTACAGTAGTTGGCCCATTCAAAAGTTGCTGTCTTCGATTTTACAGTAAAACAGTACCATGCATTCAAAAAGTAATCAAGGAATCAAGGGGTACGAGTAGGGTCTAGTAGTAGGCAGTAGTAGACTATGTAGTACCACCAGTTAAGAAGCAATAGAAAACCAGGTACAGTACTAAAACCCAATGCTTTTCAGTTGCTAGACCTACACTAATACTAGTACGGTACTAGCTAGTACTAGTAGTACAACCCGGGAGTGGTAGCTTCTGTTGTTACTACTATAGTAGTACTACCTGGTAGTAGACTTTCGAGACCAATGCAGTTCGTCAATTAAATAATTAGTTTTCGTGGCTACTACTCCTAACTAGACTAGCTACCGGTAGCCATCTGAGTCGAGTATTTTAGTAGTTGCGTGGACACTGGACAGTTGAATGATGGTGTGCACGGTCTGACCGATAAGGTGAGCAGAACATAGACGACTACATTGCCACTTGTAGAATTGAAAAATGGATTGGCAAAGTACCGTAACAATGTCTGGTTGAGTATGTACTGTAGTAGACTTTGTATTGTTAGGTGTAGTCCATTGATTCCAGGCGAGAGTGTTGTAGCACTACTGGAGAGAGTGGCTTTTGTCACTCAAGTTCATCTATCCAAATATCTGTTGGCTGCAGGAATCGGCAACCAAGCCCTAGTGACTTTTAATGACAGAGTTGAAAATACTACGCTAGCTAGAATGGCGGATACACCAAATCAAATTCTCCAGGGACAAAATCTGTGGCAAAGTCTCCGTCATCAAAGGCAATATCAATGTGTCCAGTAGGATACACCATGGAAATGACTCCCTGATAAGGTTGGTCGTCCTCCAAATAACCAATTACCTGAGATCCTTCTTCCACAAAAGCGGGTCTACGAATGCGCCGAATTGTCACATTTTCTTCGTATGCTCCGTCGTCGTCGTATGATACATCATAATGCTCTCCGTCCCTGACGACATCTTCAATACTACCCTTTCGCCATTCATTCGTCGTACTCTGGAATACCATGACTAGAGTTCCTGCGACTGGCTGCCCTGTCATGTAGGACTTTTCGGATTGAAAGAGAGCAGAACCAGATCGAACCAGTTGAGAATTAACGGTGGACATGGGATCCATGCTCCAAGTGAATGGTCGCTTTGGCATGAATGCATTTTTCCGTGATTCAATGTCACTAGAAAAAACCGATGAAGTAGAAATCGGCGGATTTCCCAGAGAAAGCAATTGATCGCGAAGGTTGTGTAGGAATATTGTCGTTTCCAGGGCTAGTGCCGAACCACGGTGGCGACCAAATCTCGCATCCGCCACCAGAAATTTGATCGTTTGGTGGAGGCGACGAGACAATACAGTCGATTCAGTGGCCAAAGCCAATCGTATCATTCTTAATGCATCGTCATCCGATAGATGCACCCAGTCTCCACTCAGATGGTCTTGTTGCAGAAAGCGACCCCGGGAAGTATCCTCGACAACTTCGTCAAAGACTTCCTGAAGTAATGCTGTCAAGAATAAACTGTCGGCTCCCTTGTCGTACAGGCCATACAAATGAGTTCGGCTTTGAATGGCCGTCGAAAATATTCGATTACCGGGATGGAAGTCCAGCCAGCGATTGTAGTATCCAAGGAAGGGAGCATCATAGCGTGTTCCAAACAACACATCCATACGTTCTGGAAGCGTGGTCCGACCGTCGGGAATGGAGGGATCTGCTTGCCAACGCTTTGACGTAAAATCCTCATTGACAGGGAAAGGTCGCCTATAGGTGGCACCCGAAAGTATATTCATTCCCCACTCACTCATCTCGGTCCGTTCTAATATCATCCACGCAAGTACGGCAACAAAACCTTGAAGCAGCAGCACTCGTTTCACTACAGACAACATCCGCACAGATCTGGTAGTTAGCGATAGTAGTAGAGTTGCTGTCAAAAATATTCCCACAGCAATAATATTCGCCTTCGTTAAAAACGCGAACGTCTTGTCCATTGTTTGTTGAATGTACGTCTGCCATGGTGTTTCGGAGTCGTACGAAAAAGATCCTTGTAACCATTGTGGATAATGAAAGAGTCCATCCATTTTGAGTTTAATAAAGGTTTCTAAATCTTCTGCTTCCATGCCCATTTGTCCATTGGTAGCACGAAGTGCTGCCGAAAGCATTAGATCATATCCCCAATACTTCGTACGTGGTTTCCAAAGTGCCAGACTTCTAAAAATATTCCAAGGCCAAGCCATAGAGGCAGCCAAATCATTGGCAATATCGGACCAAGTGTGTCTTTAAAACAAATCGTGTATGAAACAAAGAAAGGACAATGTTAGAGAAAATGTCCACGTAAAGAAACCAAAACGATAGGACGCTAACCAGCTTGTCATTATTGAAGAAAAGAAAAGTACGTACCCCCACATATTCCATCTCATGTGATAATACGTTCCACGTGCCAATTGTCTCGGATCGTATCCCAATTGTGGTCGAGCAATAAAGCTCACAACAAACATGATTCGTTCGGGACGATTTGGATCCGTATGACGAGATCCGCCATGCCAGACCTGTTGATTGAGCATGAATCCATCTCCAGCCTTCCACGTAGGTTCGCTTTCATCATCGTCATTGGTACCGTTATTTTCTTTACTATTGGCATAATAGGCTTGATTGACTCCTACCATGTGTTCTTCACAGTACTCGGCCATGTCCTCGTTGGTACAATAATGCGTTCCCGGACAGAGCTGGGTGATACCCATTTCTGTGACTGTATCTTGCATGGGCACAAATAAGGAGTAGGTATGAGCATAGGTCCGTCCAAATTGTGCGGCGTATCCGTCACTTTTTGTATCACTGTGTATGACTTGATCTTCAGCACCCGTGTAGGATGTAATAGCCGTCAATTCCGTCAGAGCCGGATCTTTCATTCCAAACATGCGTTCCAGAAGCATTGGTAATTGAGCATGCGATGTCAGTTCTGCCAAAGCTTTTCGGACCGCAATATCTTCGGTAGATTCCAATCCGTACGATAATCGCTGATACCCTTGAGACATGGGATACACTTCTTCTTCCTTCAAGTGTGCATTCTTGTACTGCAAGTACTGTCGAAGTTGAGCAACCGTTTCACCAGAAAGCAATTGTGGCAACAGCACTGCTCCATGTTGCAACAATGTATCTTCCAATAAGGAAATACTATATTCTGTTGGATGTTTCTGTGTACTATTTGAATCATGATACTGTGTTTGTTGCTGTTGTAGTGGTTGTTGAAATTCCGTTATATCTCGTACAGTACACGAACGTTCGTAATAGGTGTATTCTTCAATCAAATCAATATCGGTACGTTTCGCTCGTTCCATGAGTGGTACATAATAATCCATCCATATGGTTCGCATTACAAATACTACTACCAGAGATACAAAGAGCAGTATCAAGGGCACGTCCAATACAAGACAACGGATGACGTGAATACGTTTTGACGACGACGGCGGCGGCGGCGAAGACGAAGTAGATGATGATTGTGGTAACAATTGTTGGGAAGTAATTTTATTATTTTCCATGGTGTTGTCAATCGGAGATGATGCTGGTGCCGTGGAATCATCCTCAGCAGTAGTAGTAGTAGCATCAACATTAGTATGGTTGTTTCTACTGTTGTGTTCTTCTTCTCCTTTTTCTTCTTGGAGCAAAATTTGGCGGAGTTGATTCATGTCACGACGCATTCGATCGACTACTTTGGTTGTCAACAATGACACCTTTTCTTCTTCTTCTTCTTCTTTGGTCGTAGTCGAAGATGATGGTGATAGGAAGGCTGTGTGAACCATCTTTTGTAGATGATTTGTTTTGTTGTTTTTTGACCGTGGTGCTGGGCTGGATCTTTCAAAAAAAAAAAATGAAGTAACACTTCTGGAGCAACTCTCCCAACGCGTACTACAGCTTAGACAGCACGGAATCCAATGCGAACTGCATCCGTTGCACTCCTTCTACCTGGTACACAGACAAAAATTAATAAATAATCGTCAAAAAAATAATTGGAATTGTTTTAGCGGTGAAAGCCTTAACCTTAGATCAATCTTCAATAAACGCAGACCCAAATGTTTCGTCTTTTTGGATCGTCCCGACGAAGCCTGTATTTACGAGTCAGTGCTCCAGTTATTAAACGATAATCATAAGAAGATAACAATCCCACAATCCCAACCAACGAGCAAAACATGGCTGCAATTACATCAGTGATTTCTCTGAAAGGTAAGAAAGCTATCGTTCTGGGTGGTACATCAGGTATTGGATTAGCTACTTGTCGACAATTGGTAGAACGTGGAGCTGATGTCATTGCCTACAGTCGATCCCAAGAAAAGTGTGATGCCGCCAAAGCAGAACTATTGGCATTGTTTGCCGCCGCCGCCGACAGCAACAACAATAGCAAACACGAAAAAGAAAACGAAATTAGAGGATCCTTTACTGCCGAGTCTCTGGATGTATTAGATCGATCAAAACTCGAAGCAGCTTTTATCAAACATGCTGGTTTCGATTATCTCGTGGCGGCTGCAACTGGTGGTTCTCGTGCTTTGGGTCCATTTTTAGAAATGGATCCCGATGGATTTCAACATTCATTTGCAAAATTGTGGGGTTATGCCAATGCTGTTCGTTTTGGCGCTCCACGTATGAATCATACTGGTGGTGCCTCGATTGTTTTGGTTTCTGGCAGTCCAGCTCGTAAGTGTCGTCCTGGTTATGTCGCTTTGAGTTGTGTCGGTGCAGCTGTAGAAAATTTAGTCCGTGCCTTGGCCACGGAATTATCCGACAAGAACATGAACATTCGCATCAATGGTGTATCACCGGGTCTGATTGATACGCCCATGTTCGATGGTAAGGGTGATGGTAGGGCAGAATTTTTAGCACAAGCCACGGCCAGTAATCCAATTCCAAGACCAGGTACAGCCGACGAAGTCGCATCGGGCATTTTGTTTGCCCTTACCAACAATTTCGTCACGGGCACGATCATTGATGTCGATGGTGGAGCTGCCGTGCCATGATGATAGTTTTGTGAGGCTTGGGAGAGAGTCGTTGGACTGTGTGTTTTGTGTGGTGAGATATGTGAATTATTTTCGACTAAAATCCACTGCAGTACGGATGTACGATTATAGAATACAAATTATTTAACAAAATTCATGTAGAAAAATCTTTGGTGGCGATATCGTTGTTTCTTGGAAGTTGCGAATACTGGTAGGAAGTTTTGCCCTGATGAATGGGTTGTCAAGAGGTCTTCTTCGTGCATGCAGCTTTTCATCACAAAACTTACTTGATAAGAAGCAGTATTGTAGTTCAATAAATGACGATTTTCAATCGAGAGACATGAAAACGTTGGCATTCAGCTGTTCCTTTGTAGCTACGCAAACAAAAATAACAACTAAATAAATATTCGAAAAATTCGTTCATGCATTGATTAACCCTATCTGAAGAATGAAGAATGCGGCGTCAAGGTTAATAAACTGGGTATCTTTTCAAAAAAAATCAATTGCGATTTGCGAACACCTCTCTATCTTCATCTGTCACACTTTTAATATCGTATACTTTAAAATTATTTTTCAATCCACGCAACACTATATCAATCCAATCTATTCGCAGAATAACATCATATAAACACAACTTCCGCCATCCAATCATGACAAAACCAAGGACTTATCAGAACAGACGTCGGTATCTGTTGTCGCCTATAGTCTTCATGATGGCATTTTGCATGATCCTAATAGCGACGACAGAAGCATTCTTTTCCTTTACCCTGCCTGGAACTTCGAGAAGTTATGATCATCAACGTCTTTGTCAATACAATCAGTCAAGGAAAAATCAACTCTTGTTGTTGATTCCATCATCTTTGTCGCAAATTGATAGACACGACAACGACAACGACAACGACAGTTGTACTAGAAAGCATTCAGTTGTTGTTTTTGCAAGCACGGCTGATAGGAAACCCCACCAACACGACAACAGCATACATACTCCAAGCGACGAGCACCTGACAACATCCACCACCGCCGCCATTATACCCATTACACTGTGGTTTGTGAGTCTTAGTTATTTTATTGTTCGCAATTACACATCTGGTCCTTGGATTCCATTCTTTTCCTCCGTTGTAAGCAAACGTGGTTGGGTATTTCTTCATGCCTTGAGCAATACCTTTTTTGCCGGTGGCATCATCTTATCGACCATTATGGAATGGTACATTATTCGGTCTGCTTCCTCTTCTTCTTCTTCCAACATGAAGTCTCCAGAAATTATCAAATATTGGTTTCTCGGGATCAATTCTCGCATTGACAAGGGCATTGTACTTCCGGCTTTGACGTGTTCGATTGTTGCAGGATTTGCTCAGGCTGCTTTGGATTACGGGTCCATGATGCAGGCACCGGTACATATTCGATCGGCCGTTCATATCTTGGCAACCTTTGCTTTGTGGTGGTTGATCACAGATCTTCCAACCCAATCACGTGCACGAACAGCCATTGTCAAATGGTACCAACAACGTAGTACTGCTGCTGCTGCTGCTGCTGCTGCTGACAGTGGAAAGAATGATGATTCGTCGTCTTTGTTGTCATCACTGGAACTACCGCGCGTCTTGTACTGGCGACGATGGAGTAATATTGTATCCTGCCTCTTTGTAGTATCTCTTTATGCGATCATGTCACTCAAACCAGGCTATCCTGCACCGTAATGTTTGATAACATAAATAATATCATCGAGTCACAGGAATAAAATCAATGAGCAGAACTTCATGGAAAAGATCCTGCCAAGGAAGCAGCAACTACTAGTCTAGTACAAACTTCTTTTCGTTGTTCAATGGAACGATTACGGGCTTGCGTACCATACTATTATGATTAAAAAGTAAAAATTGCAGCTCTTGCACTACAATCGGAGTTTTTTGTCGCGCGACCAGCAATTTCTTCTGTTGTACGAGCACAGAGATACCAATCACTAACTGAACCGTACCCCGTCCACCACGGGCAGCTTGAAACGTGGGAATCCCGATCTATTCCCATCTCTAAAAAATCAAAAAATCAAGAATCAAGGAGTGAATTCCTCTGCAGGCTGGATGTTTCTAGAAAATCCATAGTTCCTTTTACCTTTTATGATTACCCGACTATTGTACTTCTTCAACAGCTCTTTGATCCACAAAAATTTGGAACCAACATGACAGTGACAACGCGGAATCAGGATAAACGCAAGGCGGCTAATAGTAAGAAGAGAAATGGCACCGAGGAAAGCGTCAAGAAAGAGGAGCCGCCTCAGAAAGAACAAAAGAAAGAACATCATGATGAGAGCGAAAAGAAAGGATCTTCTGATGATAAGAAGCACGAGGACAATTCATATACTCCCAAAATGAACAATTCGAATGCGATTGCCAAGAACGAGAAAAATCAACCGTTGTTAGACAAGCTGGATGAATTGGCCGATGCCATGTTCTATGCCGAGAATGCTGAAAGTAAGAATCATTTTAAGGGTATTGCCATCAAGAGAGCTGTCAATGCACTTGCTAAGCTTGATTTTGCGATCACGAGCGGTGATTCTGTGTTCAAGGGCAACAACAAGATAGCCGGGGTTGGCGAAGGAACGGCTGCCTACATTGACGAATTCATTGAAACGGGTGACATCAAGGAGATCAGGGACTATGCCAAACTTGGAGAGCAAGCAAAAGCAAACGAAAGCAAGAAGAAAGAATCGCCTAAGCCAGTCGAAGAAAGCCAAACGAAGAATGACGGTGGAGATTACGATGAAGAGATTGTAGAGATCAATCGCGCTCCTGTCCTTACGCTCTGGGCCACTGTTGTTGCCCAGCGAGAAGGATTTTCGCGGAGAGAAGCTCTGACTTACGGAAAATGGATAGCAACCGTGTTTGCGCAGTCCAAAGGGCGCGCTTTAGGTAAGTTTGACACATCCAAGGGCCCACCTGCGGAAGAGCGGGAAGCAGAACATGTAAGGGCCTTTGGTGACAAGAAAATTCCAGTTTCGAAAGACAGCAGCGGAGATCGTTTGGCCTTGCAACAACAGAAAACCGTTGATCCCACGCATGTTCAAGAGTACTTGCAACAGAAATTCGGTAACAAATTGATGGAGACGGAAGCGGCAATGAAAGAGCTTGCAGATAACATGGACGTGGAAGAGCTCAAAGAAAGCGCCTACGACCTTTACACACAGATTCGACCGGAGTGGAAGGGGTGGGGCAAAAAGGCAGCGATGAATTTGTCCGAGATAAGGCAGATTGCCCACCAGATGGACAGCTAAAGAAGCGGCAGCTACAACTCACTGGCAGGTTGGCTGATATTTATTCGGAGTAGTAGTGTAGACGGCTGGTTTTGGGATCCATCAGTCCTGTGTGGGTTTTGCCCACAAAAATTGTGATGGGAAAACACCTACAACAAGATAGTGATGTGTACAACACATTAGTTTTCTCTATTTTTTTTCAACACTTTTTATCACTAGCTTTACACACAAACACACACACACACACACACACACACCACACCACACACTAGCTAGCACTACATAGTAGCTACCTCCTTAGTACAGCCACTGTCATGATTAGCTAGTAGTACTCTTTGTTGCATCATAGTAGCTAACTTGACCCTTTCTCCTGACCCATTAGCTAAAGAAGTGCTTGGTTTGATAAGATTCTGACAATAAGATTAGACTAGTAGCTCTTAACAACTGCTGTCTGGGCATCTTCGGTGACAACTAGATGGTATGGTACCTGGTAGTAATAGTCTACCAGCAGTGCCAATACTCCGGAGTACTATTAGGCCAATCCTTATGGTTTGTTAATACGACCGAAACAGCTATTCCGGTCGTGAAAAAACACGATTCATCTCCCTTATGGGGTCTCCGACTGAAACATCTGTTTCGATTCTGTCTGTCTTCCAT
>Ga0100391_1001143_pt1 | contig 29928 bp, 22 predicted proteins | sample CryGeymeta201515_FD_81541 | JGI IMG/M metagenome (GOLD analysis project Ga0100391, IMG submission 81541) | Groundwater microbial communities from Crystal Geyser aquifers in Utah, USA - Crystal Geyser metaG 2015-15 | ecosystem: Environmental > Aquatic > Deep subsurface > Groundwater | place: USA... | reverse complement strand
TTTCAACACGTGTCAACAAATTTCAACACATATCAACACATTTCAACAAATTTCAACAAATTTCAACATGACTCAAAGGCACGGGATTCATTGAGGTTATGAGCTCTAATTGGCGGACCTTCCAGGTAGTAGTACTACTATTTGGTACTAGTGAGAGTAACGTCTGTTCTACGTCCGCTACCGACTCCAACTCGTGAATGACTTCATAATTGAAACACAACCGACTCCAACAAAAACAACTTGACTCACTTTTATCTCTTATCATACATAAATTAAATAATCATAACAGTTACGTAGAACTCCACTTGTGCAGATATCGAAAAAAAAAAACGACTGCACGCTACAGCACTTCCTGACAACACAGTACGACTACGACGGTTGTCGCGCACTGAAGCTGACATCCCTAACGCGATAATTAATTGTAATACAGCGGAAGACAAAAACCAAAACCATGGAAAGAAAATGAAGGGTCGAAAATTACCTGCCACAGCGCTTCTTCTCTTTATAGTATTGTGTACCGATCGCTCGATTGCATTCGTTCACCTTACGCCTCAGAACTACGAGTATCATTCACGTTTGGTTAAATACGACAGTCACGATGCACAGAATATCATTTTCCAGTCTCTCAGCAGGCACAGGCTAACAAGCACAGCCTTGTCCACTACTCAAAGGCCAGCACTATCCACGAATGAGCTGCTTGAAGAACTTAATCGCCAAGATATTCGATACCCTCCTACAGCATCACGGCAAGCACTAGAGGCTTTGTTAGCAGAGACACAATCCATACCGAAAGCCTCCGGGGAAATATCACCGATGGACCTTACAGCCGTTGTGAAAGAACTCATGGCGCTTGGCGTCCGATTGCCACCGAATGCATCGCGACAAGAATTGGAGCGTCTCCTTCGAGAAACGAGAAAAAATCCCGTTAAATATACGGCCGATTCTTCTGGTACTTCCACTTCAAGTCGCCGGAGACAAAGAATGATGGCTCGTCTCTTGAACGAGTTGGACGACCTGGGAATCCCTTATCCACCGGAGGCTTCGCCGGCAACGTTGCAAAGGTTACTGCAAACATACAATTACAATGAGGTAGCAACAGATCCAACACCGATACCAACAAATAGTAAAGAAAGAAAACCACGACCTCACAAAACAAATGTGGGAACAAGTAATCGCGACAAAGTTGCCAGAAACAGCAATAGGACCACTGCCGAATTATTGATTGAGCTCAATTCCAGAGGCATCAAGTTTCCTCCCACGGCAACGAGACAGGATTTGGAACACCTTTTGCTTCAATACAAGAATAGCTCTCCGCATGCAGACTCTAAAATACAAGAAGAAAAACGAGAGCAGGTTTCCTTTGATACATCAAAAATGGCTGTTTTAGAAGACGAAATAGTACACAAGACTCAAAAGCGAGTATCGGGCAAGTCAGCGAAAGAGACGGGCGACAACTTCGACCATCGCAAGATTTACACGGGAAGACCACATCGTCCAAAACGGAAAATGGAAAGTAATCGCTCACTCTTTTCTAAGCTGTATGGTGCTAGTAAGAAAACAGTTAAGTACGGGGTCTACCAAACAGTGGGAGGTGCTACTTCTGGCCTATCGCGGGTGGCAGAGTTAGCAGCTCGTCAAGCCAAGTATGTCAAGCGTACTGCGGGAGACTTCTTTGCCGAAGATGAAAATGGGGTTCGAAATGTGGCGTATGAATATGTAAGCAAGGACGTTCTCATTGACGTTCCTGCAGAATCGGTGATCATCGAAGAGACGAGACCACCGCGCAAACAGCAATATACTGAAGCTACCGTTAGCGAGGAGAAAAGATCGCCCAGAACGAGGCCATTCACTAACTCTGACGAGCAATCTAAGCGTAGATCCCCTCAGAGACGGAAAAAGAAAACGCCTGCATCTCCGTCCATGTTCAGGAGTTCCCAAGTTTCTTCTCTCATAACTCCTAAACTACAAGCTCCGGCGCAAGGGGAAAAATTGAAGCTGGCAACCCAAAGTAGTCTTTTTCGTCTACCACCTGCTATATCGAGAATTAACTCTGCTCAGAAGGGATCGGCACCCCGATCGAAGAAAAAGAGATCTGACTCACGTCGGATATACTCTCCATACGACGTTGACGACCTTCCATCGTCTGTCTATCGTGACTCGATTGATCGACTTGGGGAATTTATTGCAAAGACGACTGATACAATTCTATGGGGGTCTGAAGATGAAGAAAAACAAGACGATGAGACTGTCCGTACTTCTCGATCAAGGTCGAAGCGTCAGAATCAAACCAAGTCAACAACTTCAGGCAAAAAATACCACAAACGGCGTTGGAGAGATAGCTTGGAGGAATGGTTGGATTCCATGCTTGGAATTCATGAAAATGGAAAGTATTACAATCGATGGGCCAAAGACGAAGACGAGGAGGCCTCACTGGAAGAAGGAGCCGACGCATTGGCTTATGCGAGTGGCCGCGCCCCCAGCCAAAGTCGAAAACGGCGTGCTGAAAGGAGAACCAAAAAGTACGATAAGCCCTTTTGGGAATTGGAAAGTACCCTTGCTAGTCTTTTTGGAAAATCTCCGCCACGTGGTTACAACAAAGTAGCACGAAGTAACCTTTTACCGGTCATAAAAATTGTGATCAAGTCATTTGTCACATTTTGCGGCAGCGCTTGCGAGTGGGCAACAGTACGAGGGTCTTTGCCACAACCAGTCGTTGTTGTTGGTGTTACCAGCTGTGTCGTTTCCGTCAGACCTGGAAGGCGTGTATTAGCAATGGTGGTGTCCCTCTTGGCGTTCAGGCTGTTTGGTGAATTAATACACGAAGGCCTTTATGGCGATGAAGATTGGGATGAACATGATGAGGAATCTCGCGTCGACTAGTTAAGTCATTCGAGGCAAGTTTTACTCAGGCTTAAGGTTCTTCCAATGCTAATGGATACTCTAACTTAGACGATGCCCGGAATGAACATATATGGGACTTGCTTCTTGTAGGCTTGCCAATCTTCTCCATATTTTTCTTGACACGCGTGATCATCACGAATAGCTCTGTGTACCAGTAAAATGAGAAAATAGATGGCGTAAAAGTAGGGGACAAGGCTTTGAAAACCACAAACGAGGCACCATGATAGACCCATGATATAGTCTCCTGTGTAATTGATTTTTCGAGCCCTTTCAAGAAGTTGCGGATGAGAACAAGTTGGTAAGCAAAGGCGGCATATAATGGGCCCACACTTCCGATTTCTTTACGAACGAAGACTGCACTTACATTCCCCACCAGCCACTAGTCAATAGCTTAGTGCCCCGCTTCGTTTTCATAAATTTCAAATGAGAAACGCTGGTATGATTAGGATCTCTTCGAAAGGCATCTTTCTGGCTATTGGCTCCTCGAAATACGCAATATCCAAGAATATGCACCGCCAAAATTGCTGCCAACGCATTGTAACTCAAATGAGGATCGTTTTCCACCAGGTATCGTGCTTGAATCGAATATGTCAGGGGCACCCAAGCCAAATCTCCAAAGCACAGCATATACCCAAATCCATCGGTTGTAATATCCATAGTCGAAAGAATAGCACGTTCCTGATACTGGGCATCCCAGACGTAAATGCCTTGGAAAATGTTGATGAGGATCATGCTTCCCGATACGTACCCTAATGTCTCGTGTTGCTTCAACAGAAAGGAAATATTAAGCAGCATCCATCCAATGAGACCTGGACGAAGCTCGCAAAATTCCTTCCAGTCAAAGGTCCCCAACCGCGGATTGAGTTCTCTGCCTATAAAGAAATCATAGACAGCATTGCCACTATCACCTCCATCCGCCAAGATTCGGTCCCCAATGAAAGAGGTAAAGTACAAGTAGAAACTGAGAGCAAAGCACAGCAGAATAGTCACCAGCGAGAGTTCTCCGTGATAATCATAAATCATCGAGAGGGGAGCCCTTCCAAATTGAACACTTTGACTCTCTTCGTGCCAATAAGGAAATCCAACCTGCACGGTCAAGAGCGTAACCCAAAAAGCCAAATGCCCATTGATACGGTAGGTCAGTCGATTGCTGGGATCGCCTTTCACGGGAAGACCTTGGACTAGTTCACAGGGAAGCCAACGTTCCAAAATAACTTGAAACAGAAAGTAGGTGACCACAGCACTGGCGCATTTCAGCAACAGCTCCGTATTGTCACAACTCGGACACAAGACACGAGATTTTAGGATGGCATCCCAAAATCGTTCCGTGGAAAAGTCGTTCAAAAAGCTGAAATCTACCCGTCCAAGGCGAGAGAATTCCGAAAAGCAAAGGACCACCACTGGTAACATGAGCACCGTTAAGAAGGCTCCAATCGGTCCTCCGAATTCATAATCAAGATCTTTTCTCATGTTGTTTCCCTTCTCTGTCATGATTGCGACCATATTGAGTTAACAAAGTCAATAGTATGTGCTCGGGGAGAAGTGAACAGAGGTAATAGTATTCCTGAGTACTACAGCTTCGCTATCCCGTGATTCCTGAATAAAAAATAATGGACGTTCAAATCTTCATTATGGAGTGGTTTTTTATTTTAGTTTGATTTTTTATTCAGCTGTGTAGACGCGCATCTTCCCCAACCTGAGTGGACTAATAATGTAGTAGTAGTACTCCGTAGATACGACTCCTTGATGGTAGTCTAGCCGTAGCTAGTACAGTAGTACATCTCTCGCAACCTTAGGCGCATATCTCTCGCAACTTTAGGTGCTTGCGGACTACAGCGCACTGCAGTCGAACGGCAACATTTAAATCTCAAATGATAAAAATACCCGCGAACAAGCAGCGAGATGTATATTCACTCATGCAAAACTCATCAGCAATACGTCATAATGCATCACTCATCCTCAGTCCAATTTACCACCAAACAGAACTCTGTTCTCCTTTGCCCACTGGCTGAGACTTGTTGGTAGACGTCCTAAGACCTTGGCAAACGCTTCCGGATCAAAAGGGAGATTACCGGGATTATTTTCATCTGCCATGTACTTGTACAGCTCGAGCATGATGGGATTATCGGTTACTTCACACCAATCATCAAGATTCGGAGAGGCCGGATATGATATGGTTCGTCCCACGCCCTTGCTCAGCTCTTCTGCAATCTCTGTATGATTCAAAACTTCAGGGCCACAGCATTCAATATAGGATTTATGGTAATCGCGTTGGTAATCATCGTCGTGATCTCCTCCCAACAAGGCAGCAGCTGCTTCTCCGATATCTCTAACATCTACGGGAGGAATCTTGCAGTCTGGAACTCCCAAGATTTCGTGGTTGGTCTTGATGGATTCAGCATGAACGTGAACAAAATTTGACATAAAGTAGCCACCTCGTAGGACGGTCCATTCCATTTGATCCCCAATTGTTGTTTCGAGATATTCTTCGGTCGGCGCAAACCTGGCCGACAGAACGGGAAGGCGATTGGGAGCATTCACGGTCCAACTTCCCACGTGGACAATGCGCTTGACGCCCACCTCTTGAGCGGCTTGAATCATATTGATAGTGTTGGCTGAATCTTCGCTCATTCCAGCTCTGTAATCTAGCGGTGTCACGAGCAGGGCGCAATCCACTCCTTCCATGGCCCGTCGAAGAGAATCAATATTCGATGCATCCACTTAGATCGGGCGACACGGGGAAGCGGGGGAGAGATTCAAAGGGTACACTACTGAACACGTAAGTATCCGTACACATGCGCGGTCACTATTCAAAAACAGCATGTACTGTAGGGATACACTTCATACGTGGTTCTATTATGGAATGAATCCGGAGATAAGGATGATCGCGTCGTATCGGCTTTGCTCTGTTGACGAAAGCATCCTCGAACGATTAGATTGGGAGTTCTAGAAGAAGTTGCCTTTGAAAGAAGATGTTTCGTACATGTAATACCAGAGGCACTAGATCCTGTAATGACTGCTATCCTCATTCCTTCCTTTCAGTCGTGGCCGATAATGTCGGCAGACAGCAGTGGGAGGGAGGCTTGGAAGTGGATGTGATTACGAGGGACGAGAAGAAAAACCAAAACCAAAACCAAAAACAACAACAACATGGAAAACATCAAGATGCCGAAGCGCACACTTCTTCTCACATGGGGGTTATGGGCCTCCTACTTATTGCCTACAGTACTAGAAACACTACCAGGTACGAACCATCTCGACTCTCGACCATGATCGATACTGCACTCCACACTCGAACACAATATTCTCACGACGAAAAAGTGACAATTTCATTATTATTTGCTCCTGGAAGTAGCGTTCATACCATCACAGGAAAGATTTTTCTCTCAGCGCAGCATTCATTAGTGCCACCACGATAAAGAATTGAGCACCTTACAAACAATACAAACAATACGACAACAAATATACTCTCTTCAACGTCGACTTGCAGTGAATCACCTAAAAAGCAACAACCATGGTGACAAAGAAAGGCACGGATGGCAGCTCCAAAAAGTCGGAGCAAAAGAAAAAGAAGCAGCAATTGGAAGATAAGACATTTGGTCTGAAAAATAAAAATAAATCAAAAAAGGTACGTACAATATGGCAAAAGTTATAGAGCACCACTGTTCTCGGGGAGGGTCGAAAGCAAGAGAAGTATGTACTCTCCTGCCATGCCAAATTGCTTTGATAATGCGGCTGACAATTTGTTTTTACTTTTTGAATGGAATAACAAACAAAACAGATTCAAAACTTTGTCAAATCTGTCGAAAAGAGTGTGATGAACAGTGGTGATCGACGACAACGACAACTGGAAGAGCAACGCAAGAAAGCCAAAGCAGATGCCAAGATGCGCAAAAAGGCCATGCAGGAAGAACAGGATGCACTCTTTGGGGAGGCTCTGCTGGCAGTGACAAAGAAAGGGACAACTGATAAAAAGGGAGGAAAGGTAGAGGCCAAGGGTCGAGATGCCGATGATGATGGTACCAAGAAGAGTACCAGTCGGGCCATGAAGATGATGTTCCAAATGGACGCACAAGAAATGAATGATCGATTGCGAGAAGATGTAAGTAGTAGTTGTCGACTGGCATTGGGCTTGTGCGAATTTAATCTTCATTGACTCGACTCAACTCACGAAACGGCATTGAACAAAAAATCCACAATAGCCGAATTATGTTCCCACACTGGAGGATGAAGTAGAGATGCAACGACAGGAAAAGGTTGCAGAACTGAAACAATCGGGAAAGGGAACGCCTGTAACAGAAGAATCGTTCAAAGAATGGCAAGAAAGAAAACAAAAAGCGCGGGCCGAAGCCGCTAAAAAGATGGTCGAAAAGGAAATGAAGAAGAAAAAAGGTGGGAAAGGTCTTGGAATTCTCAGTGGACGAGACTTGTACGAATACAAAAAATCACTCTTTGACGTTGGAAACGACCAAGAAGATGTCGACACATCAGGAGCCGAGCCTCCAGATGAGGAAGGAGAGAATGGCGATACTCAACAACAGCAGCAGCAGCAACAAGAACAAAGTGACCAAAACGGTGGCGTTAGTCATGTCGCAGCCAAAGTGGAGAGTAACCTATTTTTGGAAGGCGATGACGACGATCTGGACGACTTAGAAGATGATTAGAGCTATTGACTATTAGTAAAACTAGGAACATATTATTATTATGCGATTAGAGTGCGCCTATTTTCATTGGCAAATATGCAGAAATAGTTTACTCATCTTCCACGTCTTCATCACCTTCAACTCCAGGATGCAGCTTCGACCATGAGTGCTGGTCGTGATCTGGATTAAACTCTTTGTTCTGCTCTGGATCCAATCCCTCCATGTAGCGCCTCATTTTCGCAACCTTCTCATCTGAAAAGTCTCCTGCAATGGCTCTTGCTCGGATTTCTTTTTGTAGCTGCAGAATCTGGTTGTGCACTTCTTCTCGGCTCATTTCGCTCGTGGGCCGCTTAATTGTAAAGTCGTACCAACTTGGAATGTATTTCTCGCGGAATTCTTTATCTCGCGCAATCTTTTTTCCGATAAAAGGGCTGGCAAGAAATCCGATAAGGAAGAAACCAAGGACCGCCAACTGGGCTCTATTGGTCCCTTCCTGCTGCGGCTGTCGGGAGGGCAATTCACCCCGGAGCTTTTTCATCCTAGCGTCATGATAGGTTTTCATCGTTTCATTAGCCTCATGAAGAACCTTCTGGCGAGCTTCCTCAGTCTCCTCGGCTGCTGTTTTACCAGCATCAGTGGTGCTTTTGGTAGACAGGTATTTCCGCTGTCCCACTGGATGATTCAACTTTGAAAGCTGCTTCTGCGGTTTGATGCAGGCCCTGGAGATAGCCATTCGGCTAGCTGAAGATAGTACTACTCGATTCATTCTAGCTCTGCCACAAACGAGAATTGTAGATGAAGATGACAGATCTCATGGAAGAATAATCCTGCAGTTACAAGCACTTGACGAGTTGACGCCTTGTTCCCTCCGCATCGATGGCAACTCAAAAAAAGAGAGGGGATGGAAATAAAAATGAGTCAGGACTTGCTTTGATAGGGTGAGAATTACCATGACCGTGTGAAATACTAAACTGCAGCGGAAGTTTTTAGTGCAATAATAATTTATTTAAATCAATCTGAGGAGTGAGTGACGCGATCTGAAATGATTTCCGCACCCTTTTTTGCTGCGGTTGACAATCCTCGAGCGGTGGCGGTCGTCACAATATCAGAATTTAGAGCGCCCCCCTCTAGCTGCGCCAAACCAGCATCAATGTTAGCTGCCGCGGTTTGAAGCAAGCCTTCCGCAAATCTGGCGCCCAAAATACCCGCAAGTGGAAAATATTTGGGAGCGCTCTCGCGCAATTCGCGAGACAACAACGCCAATTGTTCCGGGTCCACGTCTTAAAATAAGGCAGGCAGCCCAGGTGGTCCATTGTCAATTTCTCCGGGTACCTCAGTTGTACCGCGTTGTATCCTGTCCACTTGTTGCTGTGATACCAATGAAAGAAGCTTTTCGACCAACTGCTGGGCCTTGACTTCTTCGTCTGTTTTACCAAGAAATGGTACCACTTGGTTCTCCAGCGGCAAAAGTGGCAAAAACCCACCAACTCCGAATGGAAGAGATTCGCGAAATCGCTTTGGGCCGTCAACGAGAACACTTCGGAGGTTATCCTTCACCTGCGCTGAAGTAGCTCGGACACTTTCTTCCAGTAGCAACGTCTGTACCAGGTTCCCTTCCCGATTTAGCAAAATATCAGCCGAGTCTCTGGCCAACGCGACAGTTGCTTGCGTTTGTGCAAGCTTCTCTTGCCGTTGCGACGGCGACAGGCGACGACCGCTGGCTTCTTGATGGCTACCATTCCCGACAACTAGACCACCGTTTGAAGAGGAATCTTTGGGGCCCATACTCTTCGACGTTGCCGTATAAGTGGAGAAGCCATCCGCCAGATCAATGATTCGACTCGAGTCTATTTGATTTTCCGCTCCGTACAGCAGCTCACGAAGTGCCTTTTGTGCCCGAGGGGAATCGTCTCCAATAAGCCTTTTGGCTACGTAAGGAAAGCACGACTTGACAATACTAAAATTCTCGTCCGCCTGCAAGCTAACTCCTTCGAGGGTCAAAAACGCACGAGATGTATAGAGAAACCACTCAGGAATTCGGAATGAATCTCGGTTCCTCTTTTGCAGCTCCTCCACCTCCACAGTTATTCCTGTCACGGCTCCTTCTCGTTCGGCCATCTCGGTGACCTGTGCTCTCATCTCGGATCTCATCTCAAGGCGTAATTCATCATCCGTCAAACCAGGATACTTTTCTCGGTACTCTCGAAAGATCCGTTCACGCACTTGCTTAGCTCCACCTCCTTCACTAGCTTGACGGAAGAAGTATTTCAAAGGTTCCAGCACACCAGATCTCTGAGCAAAGGCGAGCTTCTCTTCTTTAAGAAAGCCCATCGCCACAAAGTCCTCTGCAATTTTGTCATAATCATTACTCGTCAGATGCGCCACAAAGTCAAGCAGGGAATATTGCAGGTTCGGATCGATTTCCAGTGTCATGCCAAAGTCCAAGATGATCAACTTTCCATCCTTGGTTCGTAGAAGGTTGCCCGGATGCGGGTCGCAGTGTAGGCTTTGCAGCTCTAACAGCATAACAAGGTATGCATTCAAAGCCACGGCACAGAGTCGCGGGATATCGTCAGCATCACTCATATCAATACGTACGCCATCGATCCATTCCGTCACTAAAATTTGCTCGGTTGAATAATCTGTGATCACTCGTGGTGCACTGACGGCCTCCAAGTCTCTGGCTTTCATTTCTTCCGTAAATCGAATGGTATTTTCGGCTTCCTTGCGATAATCCAACTCGGCGATGAAGCCACGCCCCCATTCGTCTGCCAAGCCCTGCAAATCTGTTCCTGCTCGTGTGAGTGCCTTGTAGTAGGGAGCAAATTCTCGTACCAAGTGAAGATCCAACGCAATCTCTGCGAGTACATTCGGACGTTGGACCTTGACTGCAACCTCTTGCGTATCAATAAAGCCCCGATAGACTTGACCGATAGATGCCGAAGCCACAGGACCACTATTGCTGGTCATGAATGGGAAGTCCTTGAGATGTGAATATCGTTCGGCTCCCAGTTCGCTTCTCAATATTCTCTTGGCATCTTTGCCATCAAACGGAGGAACTGCGTCTTGCAAAGTCGAAAGAGACTTGGCATACTCTGCTGGAATAAGATCTGGTCGAACGCTTAGTGCTTGTCCAATTTTAATGGCAGTGGGACCCAGCTTGGTAACAAGCGTGAGCAGCTCTTGAGCTCTCTGGGTACGATTTTTGGATTCGTCCTTCAAAATGTACTTGTCAAACAATATTTCAGCAAAAAAAGTGTTGGACAACCGAAAGACTTGTGCGGCTCGCTGAAACACCAATAATTTGTGACGTGAATAGTATGCCTTGGCTTGTACGGGATCGTAATTACCTCTTGCATAGGGCTCCATACCTTGACGAAAATCATCTGGTGCTGTCAAGGCAACATTGTAAAAGACCACCAAAGCAATGCCAATGACCGGCACAACAAGTGCCACAGCTGGTACTCCAACAAGTGTCAATTCTATCTGTGTCAAGAGTGAATATGGATCCAATGGGACAATATCAGGCACATGAACCGATGGTATTTGGAACTGCGAAAAGTCAACGAGAGGAGGCAGGTGATGAAAGGCATCCATTATGGTTGCCGACTGTGAGGCGGACACAGGAACGACATTGGTAACAACAACAGAGGCTTTGTTACCAGCTGAAGATTGCATTAATTTAGTCGTCAAACCAGCCCACTCATCGTTCAAGGAAAGTCGGAGTCTCGAGCTGAAAAAATCACATCCATTCGTTCTCGTAGTCGGCAAAAAAGCGCCTGCGATGGTGGTAGTAGTAGTATATTGTTGCAGCAAAAGAACCGTGCCAAAAGTTTTACTCAGGGAAGCAAAGGAAGCCGAATATCGTGAATTCGTATACATTTTAGCCCCCTTCTGGTGGTCAATCAAATGAATACTGTTACTGTATTCCAGTGCATGCAGCAAAACGAAAGACAAGTTATAAATAATGCCAATGGACACTGGGGGATAGAAAAAGAATAGCATCATGTCATCAGCAAGAAACAAAAAAATTGTGATTAGGTTGTGGGAGGGTTGAGGTTCACGGTGCGTAAGATCCCGAATAAATATGCGTCTACATTGGTTCGGATGAGACTGACGTTCCCGTGCACTACAACCGTAGGAGTGGTATCTTTTTTTTAGTTGCCTCGAGCTGATGACAACGATAATAAAAGTAATAATCTAAATAAAAGAAATCCTGCGATCTATCAAAAAAGTTGCCAGCGGAAATCCTTGCACTGACTACAATAATAACATTGATGACTAAGACAACCTGCCAATCATAAGAAAGAAAACAATAATTGACACCTACTCCGGAGTACTAGTAGTCTAGTCTAGGTCTACCACATCTCTTCAGAACTCTACACTCATTTAATTTGCATACTAGCTAGTAGTAGTTAGTAGTCTACCCTGCCTAGAGTCTGATAAAAACCAAAACACCGCTTTCAAACAAGAAAAAAAAAACATGATGTTTTCCACAACCACGCTCACTTTGGCATTAGCTACTGTATTTGTCAGCACATCGTCTAGTGCCTTTCAACCTATCCAACAAGTATCTACTGCAAGCAATCATGCCATGACTACCAGCACGGTACTTCCCATGGATCGACGCAGTTTTGGAACGGGCATTGTTGGTAGTATTGTTACAGGAGGTCTGTTGTCGGTGAGTACCATGCAACCTGCATTGGCGGAAGTGTTTTTGGACCCAGCCATGTACGGAGATCAAGAATTACGTGTCAGTGCCGTAGATTCCATTAAGGAGAGAGTCCGACGTGCCATTTTGCAAAAACCTGTTCTGGCTCCAGCCTTTTATCAGTTGGCCTTGTTAGATGGATTGTCGTACAATGAGAGAACTAAAAAATTCGGTCCCGACGGAAGTGTCGTGGCCAATGTTCTGACGTCCAAGGCAACGGATGAAAATACGATGAATTTGCAAGAAGCTTGCAATGTGCTCATTGAAGGAGCCAAGGCTCTGAAACGAAAGACTGCTATTACAGTCTCCGACGCCGTAGCGATCGGTGGATCGGAAGCTATTGAATCGATTGGAGGACCACCCCTGGCGGTGCAATTGGGTCGAATGGAGCCAGCCAAGGGAGCGCCCCTGCCTCCTCTTCCAATTAATTTGTTCACGGGAAACCGTCCAAATTCCGAGGTTGCTAATGCCTTCCGACAAGCTGGGTTGACCGAGCGTGAAATGACCGCCCTGTTAGGAGGTCTGATGACGCTTCAATTGGTAGAGAAATCCAGAACTGCAGAGGATTGGAAAGAATCGGCCAAGCCTGTCTTTCGTGAGCGTGGAAAGATCGGACGAATGTCGGAGTACAAGAAACTATCAGACGAAGATATCAATGCCGCAGCAGCTGAGGAGTTCGAAGATGACGACGACGATGAAGAGCCGTTGTTTGACGATGGAAGAACGTACATTGCCGACAGTTTTGGGACTCGGGAGGAACGATTCGGAAAACGCATTGGAAAAGATGAAATTGACGAAAAGACATTTAATACGTATTTCAAGCAGCTTGAAGAGGTGGCATTTGCCAAAAAGGCTGGTGATTTGGCCAAATTTGGATGGATTGGAACATTGTTGGTTGACAAGGACTCGCCAGTTACTCAGACTTGGGTCAAGAAATATGCTGCTTCAAATTTGAATTACTTGAAAGATTTGAAGATCTCCTTTAACGCCGTAACACAGCTTGGTGCCGTGTACACAGGAGGAAAATACGAAAGTTTGCTCAAGGACAAAACGCGTAAGTCGCTAAACGACGATGGTCTGAATCTCTTTTAATTCGAGGTTTGAAAAGAATTGAAGACAACTTAATACGGGGAAATGAAGGCAGGCTAACATGCAATACTAGTTGCTACAGTATGGCTGAGTCGAACCTACAACACTCGCAAAAATAAAAACTTACAAACATAAACATGTAGCCTCTGCAATAGCGGATTATCGCGCGATCAACAAAGCTTGCTTTAGCTCCCTCCGGCCAGATCGCTCGATGCAAGCGCAATGCTATCATGTGCACTACTGTACTTTTAACGTACACAAGAGTGCAGATTATTACTTGATTTCTGTTTGCTGCCATTTTATGATTTATTCCTATGTACTAGCTTTGGCGCTGACTGTTATTCATTCATTGTATTCCCAACATGTAGATGCTCTGTCTGCTCTGTCTATCATTTCCACAGGGGTGTGTATGGGACGGTTTCGTTTCGACCGTCCTCCGTTTGACTCTCCATGAGCCACTTTCTGAAGGAAACTCACATCGCAAAGTCATAGTTGTTGTTGCTTTGCATGCCGAAGACAGTAGGTCCATTGCTGTCTGTCATGGCCGCATTACTATCCGCAAACAACTGCTTGGCAGTTGGGGCCAATCCAAAACCAAACATCTCACCGTTCTGTGTAGGGGCAATATTCTCATCATCATCCTCTTCAACACCAAAGAACTTTTCGAGAATCTCCACACTCTTTGCGTAAATTTCCTCACTGGGATGATGCTGGAGATCCTCGAGCTTGTCGATTCCGCCATATTCGTCAAAAATGTGGCTGTAGCTGATTTGGCAGCAAGAAAAAAAGGGGGGGTGGGGGGTGAAGGAGGGCTGTTAGCATAGTATCAAAAAGCTAAACATTGTAATTGCGAAGAAAACCACCCATGATTCGTCAGTCACGTACTTCAAGTTTAATTTGTCGCCAACTTCGAGAATCTTCTCTGTGGCTTCCAACGCCACTTGGACAATCTTTTGGTCCTTGACATCCAGTGCGTTTGCGATGGCACAAAATCCTTCCTGCTGGACAAGGCCGCGCAAATGGTAATCACTGCCAGTAGTGAAAATGTTCGCGACCGTCCAGATGGCCTCACGACGGATTTCCCAACGTTCGTCCATGGCCATGGCAACAACAGCATCAACAATTCCCTCAGTCTTGACAAGCCTATCGATCTGTTGCTCAGTTCCGGCGCCAATGTTCGACAGCAACCAGCAAGTTTCCTTGCGAATTCCGCGGTTTCCAACCTCCAAAATACCGGAATTTCCAATGGCTTGAAGGATACCAGCATCCACTACAACCTGCGTTTGCTTATCCGTTCCAGTGACAAAGTTTCCAAGAGTACGAATAACAGGTGTCAACAGTGGTTGATGTTCGTTTGCGATCAGAGCCACAAGTTCTGGGGTCACACCCGTGTCCATGACCATTTGGATGCGATCATCGTCACCATCGGCGAGGTAGGACAAGGCCCAAACCGCATCTACCAAGACGTCTTTGCTCATGGGTTGACGGACGAGCAATTGAGCAAGTGGTCCGATGGCAGGTGCGATTAAAGAACTGTCAGGGCTAGGCTTTCCGCGACAAAGGTTCGACACAGCCCAAGTTACATTACCCAACAAAGGCATGTTTGCGGGTTCATTCACGTTTAAAATACTACATTGTTTAGATATAGAGACATTGAGCGAAGGAAGCCGTTAGAGAAGGTTTGGTCACGTTACAAAGAAGGGTATACCGTAAAACGCATGGATATGTAAGATCATTATTTCATCTCCTGGCACGCTGTGTACTTACAGTCCTTCTAGGGCCCCGGCTTTCAACACAATATCACGTAGTTCGGGACAGTCCCCGGCAATGTTTCCGAGACACCAAGCGGCTTGTTCCCGAATAGTAGGTAGGTCGTTCTTCAAGAGCAGAATTAGTGGAGCAACAACTCCCGCAGCCACGACATCCTTGGTACGATCCGTGGACGCGATATTAGTCAATGCCCAAGCGGCTTCGAAGATGACACTGGCATTGTTGTTGCGTTGGTCGAGGGCATTGATGAGATACGGCATGGCACCCCCCGCAATCACTTCGTTCACGGGTGGATTGACTTCGACCGAAAGCATACGTCGGAATCCGCGAACGGCTTCTTCAAATTCTGACGGCGAAGAAGGGTTGATCAGAATGCTCATGAGTTTGGGAATTTCTGTGACAGTGTACACCTTGCTGTTGCTATTTCCTTCTTCGTCACCATTGTTCGTGGTGGAGGGCGACGGGGCATTAATTTGACGGCGCTTCATCAATTGATCTTCCTTTTTAGACTTTCGTAACTGAATGGCCGTCTCCTCGCGGCGACGACGTCCAATTTCGAAATCCTGTTTCTTGAACTGTCCTTTACGTTTTTCTTGAGTGGTTGTTGAGTGCGTAAGCGGTCGGATTTGACGATGGCGAATTGGATGATTGATAAAAAAAATGACAAAACAAGTGAGGATGAGATCTTCCCAGACGAAAGGGAAAATAACGAGAAAGAATGGACGAGACAAAAAAAACGCTTTACTAAAGGAAACGGAAACATCACCGACAAACTGAGGCCTACAAGAAACACGACACAAGTCAACTACAAAGCGGCGTCCGATGCTTACCTTCTGCGCGTGTGGCCATGGTTGCAGATTATGTATGTAAAATAATGTAAATTATGAATGTATTGAATGAAAATATGTGTTTGCTTGCAAGAGATGTTGTGTTGCGTGTTGCGAAAGAAAAATTCGTAACGACCCTTTGATTTTGTGGCGATGCTTTCCTGTTCGAAATCCGAGTTGAACAGGCTGTCTAAATAACGCTAACGACGCGATAAAGTGTTAAGTCTTTATTGGAATCGAGCCGGATGAGGCGGCAGTTTGTTTTGTTACGCAAGTGTGCGACCAGGTTGGGGTTGTTCAAAGACTCAACACTACCATACTAACGTCGAACTCCTTCCGTCTTATTTCTTGCAAGAATTGTCTGAGCTGCCACAACAATTATTAGCGCATTCTTGCGAACAATCAACTACAGCAGCGAGTAGAATAATTCAGTGTCTTAATAATATCTGAAGCTGAGATTGTTGTTATGAGAATAGGAGGAACTTTCCCGATGCAGGCTGGCTGATCCTGGGTGTGCTGGCCCCCTGACCCCAGTAGCACCGAACACTACGCATGGTTTCTCAGTGCCTACACCTATGGGTAAAGTTCAGGACAAGAAGTTTCAGATAAGAGCCACTGACAGCTTACTTTTAGATGTAGCTAGCTTTAAGCGAAAAATGGTCGGTGAGTCCAAACAATCTTGTTACTCTATTAATTATTTATTACTACGGAGTATTCGTTATTCGTGATCACAATTTAATTATTATTTTTCTGAGTTTGATCGTACTCGTAAAGAGCAAAGATCGTGCTGGTGCCTGGGTAACCGTTTTACGTCCTTCATTCGTATGCAGCTGCTCACTGTCAGGGTAGCAGAACCGATTGAAATTTTTCTTGGGGTCTGGTATGGACTGCTGCAACAAGGTCCAGGGAGCAGGCTTCTCATTCAAAAGATCCTACGAGAGCTACACGATTTCTACTGCAACTGCAAGATCCTGCAATTTCGATTGCTTTACTCGGAGTTCCGAGTAGACTACCAGTAGTCTACTCATCATCATCAGCAGAAAAAGATTCGCGAAGTTTATCATAAAAATAATTAAAAGTGTAAAAAATACTTTTTACCTATTCCCAAACAACCTATTAATCAACAACTAACTCACCATGCCAGTCGCTTTTGGAATTAACGGATTTGGACGTATCGGACGTCTCGTGATGCGTGCCGCTTTGGATAACCCAGGTACGAGCAGAAAGAGCAATGAATATAGAACCAAAGACGCAAAAAAAAACCTGGATCTTGCGAACTAAAGATTCAAACGGAAGCTTCAGTTTTTTTTTCATCTTCCCAAGCGTGATCAAGATTAAGATGGCGCCATATCTTCTTTGTGATGGTCGAAATAAATACTCTGTAAATTGAAATTGTAGGAATTTGTGGCTCACCTTTATCCTTTAATTTTTAATTATAATATTATTTTATGCAGATGCCACTGTCGTTGCCGTGAATGACCCCTTCTTGTCTCCCGAGTACGCTGCCTACCAATTCAAGTACGATTCCGTTCACGGAACTTACCCTGGAGAAGTCACTCACGGAGACGGATACCTCATGGTTGGAGGACAGAAGATCATGTTCTACAGTGAACGCAACCCTGAACAGATCAAGTGGGGCGAAGCCGGAGCTGATACAGTCTGCGAGTCCACTGGAATTTTCACCACCCAAGAAAAGGCTGAAGCTCATTTGAAGGGAGGATGCAAGCGTGTCATTATTTCCGCTCCATCTGCTGATGCTCCCATGTACGTCATGGGTGTCAACCACACCTCATACGCTGGAGGTAATGTCATCTCCAACGCTTCCTGCACCACCAACTGCTTGGCTCCTCTTGCCAAGGTCTTGAACGACGAATTTGGAATTGTGGAGGGACTCATGAGTACCATCCACGCTGCTACTGCGACCCAAATGGTCGTTGATGGACCTGCCAAGGGAGGAAAGGACTGGCGTGCCGGACGTTGTTCCGTGAACAACTTGATCCCCTCCAGTACCGGAGCTGCTAAGGCTGTCGGAAAGGTTATTCCTGCTTTGAACGGAAAGCTAACAGGCATGGCCGTTCGTGTGCCCACTGCTGATGTATCCATGGTTGACTTGACCTTTAGGACCGAAAAGGCTTGCTCTGCCGATGAGATCAAGGCTGCCCTCAAGAAGGCTGCGGATGGACCCATGAAGGGCATTCTCGGATACACGGAGGACGCTGTTGTCTCCCAGGATTTCGTGCACGACCCCCACAGCTCTTTTGTTGATGGTGCTGCTGGAATTACCCTCAACCCCCACTTCCACAAGGTCATCTCGTGGTACGATAACGAGTGGGGATACTCCAACCGTCTTGTCGACCTTGCCATTTACTGCAACTCCAAATAAATACTCAAACTGAGAGGTAGAGAGTGAAGCTTTTGGATTTCAAGAATGTGCACGTTTCAAAACGAATTGTGTGATGACTTTCGAATATGCAAACTTGATTCGGAAGAATTTTAATTTATTGATGCAGTGAATAATCTGAACAGTTCTAGTTAGCCCACTCCACTTTTTACTACTGTATTATTTTGTGTCACATATTTGATTTCCCCCCCTAGAAATGGCAAAAGCTCAGGCCGGAACATAACTGCCTTCCTCCCAGTTTAAAGTGCTGTTGATGAAATTTGTTGCGCCTTGGAATCATTGCTTTGGGAGCCACTAGCTAGAAATGAACATCTGCTTGTCATAAAAAAAGGTCCAATGTACCTTACTAAGGTTGCATGACAAGTAATCTGAAACTAGATGGAGGGCTTGGTCGAAAAAGGGACGACAAATTTTTTGTGATGACTGGACTAATCGAATATGAAAGAATCATACTGTAGGAGGCTAGCTAGCTACTTGTAGTATGGTAGTAGTAGTATCTCGAAAAGTCTCTTTTGTACTGCCAGGTACCACGGGAGTAGTACCTGGTAACAATAGTCTACCACGTACCCTGGTAGTAAACAACTCGGAAAATAGTACGAGTATAAAATAAATACCCTACTGGTACCTGTAGTTCTGTATCCACATATGTTCGCAGTACCTTTTGAGTCTTTCCTGCAACGCCTGTCCATCGTATGTTGAATTCGCTTTTTATTTACAGGAGACTGGTAGGAAAAGCTACTCTAGGTACGGTATGTTTGACAGAGTCACACCATGTGCTTTTAGTATAACGATTTTTGTACATCTTCTTATTTGTATTGCACCCCTCCTCGAAATCAGCCTACTGTGTAAATGAGAGCAGCGTGTTTTGCGACGAATGGCGAGATACGCAGCGCTTCCTCTTCGCAGCGTGGACAATAATATTATTATTACTATATTATCGGAAAGAGTATAATATTTGAGACGTCCAACATCGAATGTAGCATACGACAACAAGAACTTTTTTCTTTCAAGAACAAAACAATTCGAATTTGATAATATAGAAATACAAACATGACAAAGTCTGGCAACCAAATTATAGGCAGAGGAAGTTATGGTAAATCCTTATTTCTTTCTGACGAGGAGCGTATTGAGTTCACCTTCAATGCCTTTGAAAGTCTTGGCAAGGAGCAATATTTGACAAGTGCTGCTGCTTGCCACGGTCATCAGTGGCAGCTTGCAATTTTTCCTTTTGGTTTTACAGATGCAGCCAAGGCCCAAGAACAAGTTTCTGTGTTTCTTCGTTTTAAGGACCTCGCTGATGAAGTGTCCTACAAAATAAATTGTAAGTTCTACCTGAGTGGGACACTGCGATTTTCCGGGAGTAGTACATTCAATTCTGCGGGTTATTGCATGGGACATTCCATGTTCATGAAACGGGATGACATAATTGAGGAACTCAATCAAGATGGCTCTCTCACTATCGAAGTGGGTATCCAAGGATGGTTCGACACAGCACCCATTTGGAAACCCAAAAATACAATTCAGCAAAAGCTAATCGATCTTTACAACTGTGATAGGGAGATGGATGTTACGTTCGTGTTGGGCAATGGCAACATGGTCCGAGCGCATCGCTCTGTCCTCTTCATACAGTGTCAGGTCCTCTATGAGATTGTGTTGGAAGCTGGTGCTGGTGCTGCCATTGAGATTGAGAATGTGGATGCCGATCTGTTTGCCACTTTGATCCGGTTCATGTATTTTGAATCATTGCCAAGCACCTTTGATCTGGAGCAATCTGGAGTGGAGATGCTAAAGTTGGCCAACAAATTTGGCTACAGTGCACTCAAGATGTACATAGAAGCTGACCTAGTTGGATCTAACTTGTTGACCGTGGAGACTGCAGCTAGTTACCTCTTGCTAGCCGATTCGAACTCTTTTGCTTTGCTCAAAGAAGCAGCTTTGGATTTTGTGTGTGCCAGGTCTGTAGAGGTTATGGAGACCGAAGGGTGGAACGAAGTAAAGGAATCCAGCAAGTTACTTGCAGAGATTCTGTCACAAATTAAAGGAAGAAAAAGTGTTGATGAAGATCGAGTTTCTGCACTGCGAAAGCGTTTGGCTGATGCCGGGGAAGACGTGGATGGGACCAAAGAAATGCTGGTCAAACGTTGCCGGACAACACTTGAAGCTAAGAGTGGCGGTATCACCTTTTGGCGCAGACGGGGATAAAACGATGCCGGGGAGTGTGAAAACGAAGAATTGAATTACTTTGCCATGTGATGACTGTGCGATTCTACAGTCTTCGCTGAGACTTGCGATTTTGGGAAGTTTGACAATACTAGTACTCTACTGTAGAAGGAACATTTATTTTATATCATATCCATATTTATTACCAACACAAAAAAAAATCGTTGCCAACTCAATCGATAATGCGCTTGCGATATGAAATGTCAATCTCTTCTGACTTATAATATTCAAAGAATATCAGTTGGGTAATTTTGCTCACCGAAAGCTATTCTCTTGTGCTGGGCACAGCAAAGCACGAAGAAGGATATCGCATCACGACAATAATAATATGCGTTGCCCTTACCAGGTACCCCTTGCTGCTTCTAGACTAGTAGTCTACTAGCTACAAGTAGACCTACTCGCTACATTCGGAAGAGCTTTTGAATCTTAAAACCTGGGCACCAACTTCTATCGTCCAACAATGCCATACGATATGATTCCACGTGGAGCTACTATGAGTATTTCCTTGGTACCAGGTAGGGCCCGCGAAGGTGCCTGGTGAAGTGAAGCAATACTGATTTGAGTTTACTCATATCAGTAATTTATCACTTACATACAACACTCTAGTTCTAGGTCGACTTGTTGATCTTTTTCCACAACATCCACAGTTAAGTGGGCAACCGGAACAGCGGACATCGCAAATGCCCAAATCTTAAAATCATGAAACGAGCGAGCTACTCGCCTACTTGTAGGGAAAGGTGGACAGCAAGTAGATTGTCGATTTTCGTTACCGCCATTCTGTATGCGGATCTAACCAAATCAGTTATCGCATTTTCTCCAGTTAGAGACAATGCCGTTGCTTTTGCGGCAGGTGGAGGATTCGGGAGAAGTGCCGGCAACAGTTTAAAGAAAGGAAAGAAAACGAAAGAAGGAAAGAAGCAAAAGCGAGGAGGCCTGCTATCGGAAGTGGAGACATTTTTGCCGCCAGAGAAAGAAAACAACAGCGAGCCCAAGCTCGACAGATGGGGGCTGCCCATACCGACCACTGACGACCTTTTTCCACCAATGCCTCCAGGCACTGAAATAATACCTGTCAACATGAAAACAGAAGATATGACACTTTCGGACATCCGGGATGCATTGAAAGACCACATTGAGCTGAAAGAGTTGGAGAATCGATTCAGCGAAGACTGCTTGTTGGAAAAGGAGCCCGTGCCTGGTCGACCAATCATGAAATTAAAGTTGTTGCATCGATCTCCCCCTGTTTTGGCCATTGAAAATTTCTTTACAGATGAAGAGTGCAACAGTGTGGTTGACATTGCTTTATCGGCCGAACGAAATCAACAAAAGTTTGATAGAAGTAGTCAAGAACAAGGACCAGTACAGGTTCAATCGGCTACCTTTTCGGCTCTCGCTCAGTCGAAGCGAACGTCTACATCATGGTTTTGTTACTACTCGCAAGTTCCAACACTACTAGCAAAAGCACAAAAAGTTATTGGTATCCCAATTCTGGAGCAAATGGAGGAACCTCAGATTGTACGTTACAAAACAGGAGAAGAATTCTCGTGGCACTATGACGAAGTCCCTGTCACTCAGCTCAAGAATGGAGGTCAGCGATTGGCCACCCTGCTGGTCTACTTGAATGACGTTGAACGTGGGGGAGGAACAGTATTCCGAGATCTTGTTGACGGAAGTACGGGAGATATGTTGACCATGAAACCGAAGAAGGGATCAGCACTCTTATTCTTTCCTGCGTACCGAGATGGTAGGGCCGATGACCGGACCCTGCACAAAGGTGAAATTGCGGGAGATGAAAAATGGATCATTCAAATGTGGACGCATGAAAAGCCTTACAGCGCCCACCTTCCCGAAGCCAATTTTCAGCAATCGGCACAACAGGCAGTCGATGACGTCTGCAAGACCTTGGGATATCAGTAACTGTTCACGGCGCGACTTTCGGCAGCAAATGGAATGTGCAGGTCATAAGGTAAGAACTAGCGATCAACTCATTCATTGGTTTTGTTCTTTTGGGTGTTCAACAATGATTCTACAAAAAATTGTTCTCTAGGAAGCCTGCGGGCGCTGTCGACCTTATTTTATATAAGCGGATTTATATGAGTTTTGTGCACCCAAAACTTTCAGTATGGAATACTTGGGTCTCCTTGTTGTGCGCGTTATTCGATCGCTCAAAAATATCATTATTTTTCCTCTTCGTTACACTGCCTTTTCTCTAGACCAAGCGATGGACTCATCCATGGTGCACTTCTTTTGCTCGCTTGTTCGCAGCAAAAAGGTGCTCGTGACAAAATTTGTTACAAAACTCTGACTCGACGTAGAAGATATTTTCCATAGTTATCGACCAGTGCGCTCCACTACTAGACATGGTCGCTATGGAATGGAAACCGAGAGAGGTATTGAGTCGAGAGCTCTCCTCTCATCCCTGTTCGACTCGGAGTACCAATTTAAGTCTATCCTGGTGGAGAATTGAGCTTAAGGCGGAAGACGTTAAGGCGAATCAGAAGAACGAATCTAGACTGGTAGCAAGTTGTAAGTTTTAGGATATGGTTGAATTTGGTTTCTGTATTCAAGAATAATGGATGCGAGCTGCAATACAAATACAGTAGATCGCTTCAACAAAGGTTATACGTTACACTGCCTTGCTATAGATTGATTTCGTGGTTGACGAATGAAATAGTCTAGAATAGTCCTAATAGAATTGAGTAGACAAAGGAAATAGTCTATAATAATGGTAAGAATGAACTAGACGAAAAGATAGCCTAGCAAATGTATAAAGTGATTTGCTTAGCAGATGAAGAGATATAATCATGAAATCAAAAATCACGTTTGTCGTTCAGCGACAAAATAAATCATGGACCTGCCCGAACAGTAGCAGTGACGTTGTCGGCGCCCGCCACCTGTTCCGAATCCACGACAACTTCTGCTTCCGTGGCTTTTTCAGTTGTTTTTGCAGTGGGTTCAGCTGTGTCTGCGTCTGTAGGTGCGTCTGTAGGTGCAGCCGTAGCTCTTGTGGGTTCAATCGTTGGAGTGACAGTGGTTGGGGGTTCTGTCGGTGCTGGTGTAGGCTCGGGCGTTGCCGGCTTGGGTGCCTCTGTCCTGACAAAAGGTCCTGGCGTGGCGTCTGTAGGAGCAGGTGTAGGAGCAGGTGTAGGGACAAATGTAGGAGCAGGTGATACCTTGGGTGGTTCAGTAGCTTGAACAATAGGAGTTTCATCGTCCTCTGCTTCCTTATCGTCCTTATCGTTGCCTGAGTCTTTATCGGAGGCTTCCGTATTCACAGTGACAACAGAGTCGGAGCATACTATGCAACACAAACCAGAATCCTTGCAGAGTTCTTCTCCCATCAGAGACTTGTCAAAAGTTCCAATACAACACAACGACGAAGGAGGATACTGTGCAGAAGCTGCTGATGAGGTGTCCGAGTCTTGGCCAGGCAAATACATGAGGAAGAGCCAGAGGCAAAAGGCTAGCGCCACGGCCACAATAGCCATGAGGGTCAATACAATCCCCAACCGTCCTAGACCACAACACATGCTTTTCTTTTGCGTTTCACCGGGACGCTTGCTGTCTTTGCTACCAAAGGAGTTTGTGTGACTCTTTTCAGTATTAGACGGAGGGTATTTGCCCTTGTCGTGATAGGATTGTGTGTGGGAAGGAAATTCTAGAACCGGGCCACCCAACGTTTGCTGTTGTCGTCTGTTAAAGTCGTGATGGGCCGATGTGATGGTTGATCCATCAAAGTGTGTGGCTTCGTCATTTCCGCACAATTCTTCCATTTTACCAGTGTTGACAGAGAAACCGCCATCGTCGTCGTTCAAGATATTTTCCAAGTACCCGGAATTGTCAGTTTCGTTGCGTTCCGTTTGTGCATTCCTCATGCCACGCTGTATACTGCCTTCGTAAGCATTGCTTTCGCCTTGCTGCTGCTGCCGCCGATGGTAGGGATGTGGCTGTTGTTGGGAGCGTCGACTAGCAGAGAATCTGGGTTCCGAGCTGTAAGTTGCTCCTCTACTTTCAACATCACCAAGCTGGGAGTCAAACTCTTCCAAGTGATCACGGCTGTCGTGATTAGAATAGTAGTTCATGGTCGATGGTTGGTCTTAGGTGTTATGGATCGGTTTTTTGTGTTTGTACGAAAGTGAACGGATCCAAGTTTTTCCTCCTTTGAGAAATAAGAATGTTGTGTGCAGAGCTTGCGTATTGCAATTCGACTGTGACTCGTATTAAGAGGTAAGAAAGGAACGATGGAGAATTTTGTTTTCATGTGTTTCGCTAGTCTACTGGCTGTTTGTTGGACTCGTGTTACTTGTTTTTACTGGGATGTCATTCGTACAAGGAAATTTGGGTTAACTGTTTGAGGGAATCTCAATCACGGACTCGTCTCATTGGCATGATCTTTGGCGAACGGCTTCCGAGTAGTCTATTTTTTTTAACTACAGTGTTACCAGGTAGTTGTGCACAAAAATTTCATGTTCTTTTTATCAGCGTACCGCACTACTAGACCGTACCACTACTAAACCTAGTTACTACTACTATAATAGCTCTTTTAGTACTCGATTATGAATAACCGAGTAGCTAAGTATTGGGGCAGCCAAGTACTGTGTACCAGTTAGTGGTAACAAGTTGTAAAAGTTACCTCAAGATTTACTGGACTACGTTGTAGCTAGCTGGTTACTACTCAGTGAAATCTCATCTCAAGTCCAACAGTGTAGGTCTAGTAGTTACCAGTATTAAGTAGGGAGAGGAAACGAAACTTATTGTGGGACCTTTATGCACAAGAACATTTCTCCGACATATCATAAAACCAGACATTTTCGAGTTTGGAGACATCAACGTGACAGCAAAACTTACAACTGAAAACTTTGAACTGTCTGTGGCAAGGCACCAATAAAGGAGATCGCTGTCTACTACTCTAGATAGTACTGAGTAGCTTTCTAGCTAGTGTGTTGAATGATTTCCTTCGAGAAGCTTGCGTGCGTGCAATTCTCGCAAGCTCTACTTTAGCTGTGTATAGTTCTGGCCTACGTACTAACTCTAGCTAGCTAGCTAGCTAGAGTAGTAGTAGTAGTAACGCTGGATGGACGGACATGTAGGTTGAGCTCCACCTTGCTTGTCGCTAATTCTATCCCTCTTCGTCAACAGAGCGGTGAAAGTTTTGGATTGTCTACTCTATCTTGGCTAGAGACTTGAGAGTATCCATATCAACCTCATTGTCATCCGGGAGCTGTAGAGTAGACAACTAGTAGTAGCTAGTAGTGTAATCGAGAGTTTTTCCAACAGTCTTGCGTGTTTCAACGAGAAAGAATAACGGGTGCCCAGGTGGTTGTAAACGCAATACTCATTGTACAGTATCTTGTTTTCGCAGCAAAAACCACCACATCGATTATCGATCATGATGCATTGGCAAGCTCTGGTATTGCCACTTCAAATTTCAAGCAATAGTACTCTAGCTAGTAGCTACTGTAGTACTGTAGTTAGTCTCCCAATAACCACCTGGATCATCGTCGAGCTAGCTAGCTACTATAAGAAGCAACAAGTAGATATAAAAAGAGAACGTGCAAATAAATAAATATTATGGTCGAAGCCAGTGTTCCGAGTTCTGGCACAGCTGCTACTACTACTACTAATAATAATAATAAAACCGCCATCAGTGGTGGTGGTGGTGGTGGTGGCAGTCTGTTGCCTACCATGCAACCACCCGTCAAACAAAAAAAGCGTGTAGCGATCTTTCAAGATGCTATTACAGTTAACATTCCCATTGATGTCACAGTCGATCTTGGTGTGGCATTGCGTCGGACTCGACAGAAACGTATCGCGGCCTTGTACGAAGCGTTTCCGTCTCTCAAAACGATCCATCAGGAAAGTAAGAAGGACGATACAGAAGGATCCGGCGATGATGATAATTCCGAAAACTCGGATGATGAAATAATGGAAGGTACAGGAGATTCTGCTGCCGCAGCAGAGGGTGGCGTGGACAAAAAGAAGAAGAATAAGAAGAAAAAGACCAAACCGACGAATGCTTTAGTTCCACAACGCCACGAATTCAATTCCATTGTGGACTATTTGGAAGCCAAGTATACACAGGGTGTTATGATTCACAATGAAAATGATCCACCAGGAGAGGAAGGTTATGACGACTCTACCAAACGCAAGGGCGGCGACGGTGACGACAATGAGGATGATGACGATGATGAGGGTCAGGGCAGTGTCTACTCCGAAACAAGCTTTCTGGACGACCGAGATTTGCAGAGAGATGTAGCAGAACAAGTACTGGCTCAGACTACGACGACAAAATTGGAATTGGAAGGAGACGACGACTTTTTTGTCAATGTAGGAGATTTGGATGTGGAAGAAACAGAGTTGACACAAAAAACCTACGATCCCTTGGAGGACGGTCCAACCAAGACGACTACCAAGAAACGCAAAAGACCTAGTGGCACCAAGACAACAACACCCAAACCTGTTGTGGCCCACACTAATAAGAAGACAGTTTCTTCAGGGAAGAAAAACGACGAGCCTGTCACGAAGAAAAAGAAGAAAAATATGGATGGAGATAAGTCACCATCAACCAAAAAGCCGGAAACGGACGACGTTGAGTCGTCAGGAGAAGACGAAGACGAAGCCGTTGGAGCGACCACAACATCGAAGACTCTGCCGTCAAATTATAAAGAATTAAAGGCAGAGGCAGCCGAACATCGAAATGTGTTGATGAAACGATTTGATACCATCAAACAGATGATCAAGGACTTGGCCAAAGAGAACCTGCCCCGAAAGAAGTCTCAGAAAAAACAGGTTTCGATAACATGTCCCGCGGGGAAAAAAGAAGGAGACGAAATTACGTTCGTGTAAGTCATGCAAGAGGGGAATATTTTGTAGTATATATTTTTGCATTGTTCACTCAAAAGCTTCTTCACCTTTATATGCTTCCCAAATAGCAACCCTCACATTCCAGGACAACGTCTCAAAGTACCAGTTCCTAAAGGAGTAGGACCATCTGGAATATTTAAGGTTACTGTGCCGACGCAGCCTACGGAGGATGATGGTGTTGATCACAACAAGTTTCCTCGGGAGCTTCAAGATGAGCTCGACTTGTATGCACGCGAGTATGATACGTGGTGCAAACACGAGGGTGACCTGAAACATGCCAGGGGGGAGACCTATAAGATTGCCATGGAAAAGCAAAAGAAATACGATCAAGTGATTAAATTGTTTCCCAAGAACCTGCTAACTCCAATCGATGATGACTACATGAAGAAGTTGGTCCGTCGCGCCCGACAAAATAAGTCGAAGCGCAGCAAGACTGCCCAGGCCGCATCTGCTGCATCGGTATCATCTCCCGGAGCAAAATCACAAGCATCATCCGTCAAACAAGAAGATGCTTCGGATGACGATGAAGAAGAAGAGGAGGAGGAAGAAGAAGAAAATGAAGCAGCTGACAGCGCGGACGAGAACGAAAAACCAGAACACCGTACCATCAAGGTGCCGCAGCGAGGAAGCGTCTTTCCAAAAATGCAGTTTAACATTGCAGATTTTAGCGGGTAGGAGGATGTCTCGATTTTGAGTTGTTCCATCGTCCTCTGCATTCCTTGAGGAATGTCGTATACAATAGCAGGTTTGATTATTGAACATTATTTCCCCCACCAATGTACTGAGATTTTTTTTTAACTTTCCAGAGACAATACCTGGAGTCCTCCTGCCTCGGTTCCTGTCGCCAATCGTAAAGCAGTCTTCTTTTTGTCAAAAATACCCGCATCGTTTGTATTCGTCGAATTAAAAGTACTTGTCAAACCCATCGTCCAAACGGTTTGTTCGGAGTCGAAGGTATGTACAGGCTGATACATTTGGTCTACCTTCCAGACATGTAATTTTCGATCTGCACCACAGGTCACCCACCGTCGACTATCGTCTAAAGATACCATATCTAGAATCCAACTTTTGTGAGCATTCACAATGTGGTGCGCCAGCACGGCTGGTGTCGAAGGACGACTCACGTCCCACACCGCCATGTCTCCCGCATCGTTACCAGCCGCCAACAGATTTCCATCGGGTGTGTAGGATACGGACCGGATCGGAACACTATCATGAGTGTGTCCAGGAAGGTGCAACCGATGACGACGCTGTTTCTGTTCGTCCTGGTGTTGATAATTGTTGCTGTTATTGTTGTTGTTGCTGTTGGTGGTGTGTGTCTTGGTCACCAGCGTATCCAGCACTCCATTCTGTCGTCCCATGGCTACAACACCGGGCGCCGTGGGATGGCTCGTCATGGAAAGAACAATGGCAGACCCCCGACTTCCCCAACGATCTAATACAGTACCCGCTGGGCTTGCTTCGGTGGGTTTGCTGTCGTCTGCCAATTTGGATGGTGTCAACCACCCCGTCGCTACCACGGCAATCGTTCCATCCAAACAGGGAACTGCCACCGTGACATCTCGTCCTGGTCCTGTCCATCGTGGAGGACACAGCATCAAAACAGTTCCTGTAGCATTTTCAACTTGAAATTCATGAACGGCTTTCAGTTGTTTCGGGGCGTTGACATCATCGGCCTCAGTAGTAATGTTGTTGCTTTCGTCTTCCTTTTCGTCTATTTTCCACAGTCGGACTATTCCTGCCATATCCAAGGAAGCTACAATTAAATCACCAGCATCATTATCTTCACCACAATAGTTGCGGCCTACGCAAACCTGGGTACTTCCCAGGGCCGTTACAGCGGGTGCAGCAGCAGTAGTAGCAGCAGCAGCAGCAGCAGTGTCGTCTGTGGCAAAAGGAGGAGGTGCCTCCGCCGATTGAGATTGGCCCAAAAGTACGTGACTACAAGTCAACGTCAGCGCCGAGGCATCCAAAGTAACATCATCTTGTTTGTCATGCATAGATTTTTCTTTCACACGATATGATCGTACTAGACCATCAGCAGAGGCTGTCCAAATACGGTATTGTTGCCCACTCATTCGCTTGGCTTGTTGGTTGTTGTTGTTGTTGTTGTTGTTGCTGCTGCTGCTGCTCACAAGCAACGAGCTTGTGGCTACACTCCAAATGGCAGAGCCGGAAGAACCTGCAACAGTTTCTCGGTGAAGTATTCTATACCCGGACATTGTGCGGCGTTTGCTTGGTGCTGGATAGATTGAAGGTACTCTACTAGCTGTGAAATTCAATCTGAAGAAAAGTTTAAAATGTAAATAAGCCATTATCATAGAGCAGCTGAAATTTTTGTCTCAATTTTTTCGTTCAGTCTCTAGCTACTACTAGTAGCGTAAAAAGCTAGTGTGGAGACTATTAGATATTCATAGATAAATATTATGACTAGAGTAGGAGACTAGTGGTTGGTGTGTGTATAGGAAGCAGGCATAGGCACACGACCTAATAGAGTAAGAC
>Ga0100391_1001141_pt1 | contig 29955 bp, 9 predicted proteins | sample CryGeymeta201515_FD_81541 | JGI IMG/M metagenome (GOLD analysis project Ga0100391, IMG submission 81541) | Groundwater microbial communities from Crystal Geyser aquifers in Utah, USA - Crystal Geyser metaG 2015-15 | ecosystem: Environmental > Aquatic > Deep subsurface > Groundwater | place: USA... | reverse complement strand
TTCAACTTCTTTGGCATATACTGCATCTTCATCTTCTTGGTCTTTCAAAGGCTCAGTGCCCATAGGTTCTTCCAATTCCTGTGCTGAATTATTCAGAGAAGCATCTTGTACAGTAGTACCTGCCTTTGCTTTTTTGGCAATACCTCTAGCTTGATCTTGCAGGGTTGCATCTGCTATTTCAATAGCAGGCTCTGTATTACCAAACCTATCCTGTTTAGCCCCATTTGCTGTGACTGCAATCTCTTCACTGGCTATAGAACTCAATATTCCTCTAGTAGCCTTGGGAGCTGCATCAACTTGATCCACAGTAAAGGATGCCTTGCCTGCATCATCCATCTCATTGACATTAGTACCAGACCCAGCATGCTCTCCTACCCTTTCAGGAAGGTTTGTATCACAACCAGCCCTTAACAGTACCATTGGATCTGTTGGGGAATGTTCCTCACCCTTAATTGAAGCATCCGCAATTTTCTGAGCTTTCACGGAGTCTGTTGACTCCTTTTTAAAATCATTTTCCAATGTTGCTGGATCTGATGACGCCTCTTTCTCGACATTGGGTGGAACCTCAACATTGACAATAATCCCCACCGGCTCTTCCAACTTCTGTGCTGGGTCACCTTGAAAAGGCCCTTGGACTGCAGTGACTGTCCTGATTTCTTCAGCATTACAACCAACTTGATCTTTCAGGGTTGTATTTGCTGATTTTTCAAAAGGCTCTAAAATATCACGAGCTTCGACTGAAGCTGGTATAACCTGATATTTGTTGCTGCCTGGAGCCTCCACTATTACTTGACTTTTCTTGAATCCTCCAACTTTTGGTGCTTCACTTTCTTCAAAACCAGCCGGCTGCACCTCCTGTACATTATCCATAGTCGTTGCAACAACAAAAGTAGCAGCAGGATTTTTTTCACTTTTAGATCCTTCTGTGCCGCCTCTGTTGACAGACTTCTGCACTTTGCCCTCCTCGTTAAGAGCAGCGAAAGTCTCCTTATCATCCATTTGCTCTGCGCACGCATCAGATTCAACTTGCAAAAGAACACCTTTTTTGGCATTGCAAGAAGAAGCATCTGCCCGAAGGACCTTCTTTTGTTCTGCGATGCTTCCATTGATCCTCACTTTCAAGTCTTTGTGCAGAGTATCCAACTCTTCTCTATTTTTCAATTTAGCTGTTGTGATCCTGCCGTCCGACATGACAATCTTTAGCAAAGCTTTGGCTTTTGATTTTGGGTTCTTGACAACATTTCCAATGTCGGCCCAGGCAAAAAACTGTTTGTCGCCATTGTTAGCTGGGTAAAATGCCAAGTGCTGCACTTCCAAAAGAAAAAGTCCCACGTCCGGTCCAATTATGGCTGAAATCTTGTTTCCACCCAAAGTCTCTCCTGCTAGCGGTGACATTGAAAAATCTCCATTTTCGTCCCCTGCCGTAGCGGTAGTAGTAACAGCGGTGGGCTGACTGTCTTGACTAATGCCCCTCATTACATCTTTATGTAAATCCAACAAAATGCTTCTATTCTTCACATGAAAAGTGTAGTTGCATTTATGGCTCGAAAAAATCTTCAATGAAGCTTGGGTACTCATTGCTGGATTGATCTGGCACTTTGTGATAGAATCCCAAGGAATCTTTGTTTTTCCTGTATTTTTGTTTGCATTTGCGCAAAAGCAAACACCTTCGTTTCCTATTGTCAATAACCCAGTTTGCGCTTCGAACTTGACAGGCTTGTACACTATTGGGGGCTTTATGCCAGTATCATCCTTGAGATTTTTTGCTGATTTGTTTGCAGTTTGCTTGTTTGACTGCTGGGTTGAGGTAGTTTTCTTGGATTTTCCCACGTTTTTTGTTGTTGTAAGTGACTTCTTAGCCTTTGGTGGTGTCAACGTAGCATCATTCTCCTCGTTTTCAGTGAAATTAATGATCTGTTTGCTGGTTTCGACTGATGGGATTTTAGGTGACATTGATCTCGTGGATCTTGTACTATTCTGGCTGTGTGGTGGCGATAGCGGCGACGGTGGTAAGGATTCAGCCTGTTTGGGTGTGACTGAGGTCTCGTCTGCCTGTTGAAGAACCTTCCATGCCTTTTTTCGGTTTGAAAGGTCCTTGTTCAGCTTGTTAAGTTGGGAGCGGCTTTTTAACTGTAGGATTACAAGTTTACCACCATCCGACAGATGAATCTTCAGAGTGGTTTTGCCACTAATCAGGGAGCTAACTTCCTGTTTCAAAACATACTTCCAGGGCACACTTGCAAAACCACTCTCATTGCCATTTGTTGGAAGAAAGCGAATATGTTCCTTATCCAGTAACAACGAACCAGTATGTTTGTTCAACAAAACTGGTTCATAAACAGAAGTAGCAAGAGCTGCTTTGAGATCAATGTTTTTGTAGTCTTTGCTTTTACTATCCTGCAGCGACTTCTTCTGTTCAGACTTCTCTGTGGCTTCATTTGCCAGTCGATTCTCTTCAGCAATTCTTGCAGTGGCTTTGGCGGCCAGCCTTTCTTCTTTGGCAAGCTCTGCAGATGCCTCCAAAGCAAGTCTTTTTTGTTTAGCCTTCTTAACTGCATCATCAAATTGCTGCACATCAATGGCTTTTACATCTTTGCTGTAGCATTTCTTATTTTCTAATCTCCTACTAGACTTCCCGACTTCAGCAGCATCTAATTCATGTTGTAGATCTTTGAAACCTTCATGATCTATTTTCCTAGATTCAGCAGCTGTCTCAGCAACCTTTTCGTCCTCTACTCTGTGAGCTTCAAGTCTATTCTTCTCCATCCAATCCTCCTCAAGTTTCCTAAATCTTTCCTCTTCCACCCTCTTTTCTTCAGCAGCTTCAGCAGCCAGGCGTTCTTCTTCAAGTTGTCTCAGGCGCTCCTCTTCTGCCTTCTTGACTTCAGCAGCCAGGCGTTCTTCTTCAAGTTGTCTCAGGCGCTCCTCTTCTGCCTTCTTGGCTTCAGCAGCCAGACGTTCTTCTTCAAGTTGTCTCAGACGCTCCTCTTCTGCCTTCTTGGCTTCAGCAGCTATGCGTTCTTCTTCAAGTTCTCTCAGGCGCTCCACTTCTGCCTGCTTGGCTTCAGCAGCCATGCGTTCTTCTTCAAGTTGTCTCAGGTGCTCCTCTTCTGCCTTCTTGGCTTCAGCAGCCAGGCGTTCTTCCTCAAGTTGTCTCAGGCGCTCCTCTTCTGCCTGCTTGGCTTCAGCAGCTAGGCGTTCTTCTTCAAGTTGTCTCAGGCGCTCCTCTTTTGCCTGCTTGGCTTTAGCAGCCAGGCGTTCTTCTTCAAGTTGTCTCAGATGCTCCTCTTCTGCCTGCTTGGCTTCAGCAGCTATGCGTTCTTCTTCAAGTTGTCTCAAGTGCTCCTCTTCTGCCTGCTTGGCTTCAGCAGCTAAGCGTTCTTCTTCAAGTTGTCTCAGACGCTCATCTTCTGCCTGCTTGGCTTCAGCAGCCAGGCGTTCTTCTTCAAGTTGTCTCAGACGCTCCTCTTCTGCCTTCTTGGCTTCAGCAGCTATGCGTTCTTCTTCAAGTTGTCTCAAGTGCTCCTCTTCTGCCTGCTTGGCTTCAGCAGCCAGGCGTTCTTCTTCAAGTTGTCTCAGGCGCTCCTCTTCTGCCTGCTTGGCTTCAGCAGCTAGGCGTTCTTCTTCAAGTTGTCTCAGATGCTCCTCTTCTGCCTGCTGGGCTTCAGCAGCCAGGCGTTCTTCTTCAAGTTGTCTCAAGTGCTTCTCTTCTGCCTGCTTGGCTTCAGCAGCCAGACGTTCTTCTTCAAGTTGTCTCAGGCGCTCCTCTTCTGCCTGCTTGGCTTCAGCAGCTATGCGTTCTTCTTCAAGTTGTCTCAGGCGCTCCTCTTCTGCCTGCTTGTCTTCAGCAGCCAGGCGTTCTTCTTCAAGTTGTCTCAGACGCTCCTCTTCTGCCTTCTTGTCTTCAGCAGCTATGCGTTCTTCTTCGAGTTGTCTCAAGTGCTCCTCTTCTGCCTGCTTGGCTTCAGCAGCCAGGCGTTCTTCTTCAAGTTGTCTCAATTGCTCCTCTTCTGCCTGCTTGTCTTCAGCAGCTATGCGTTCTTCTTGAAGTTGTCTCAGGCGCTCCTCTTCTGCCTTCTTGGCTTCAGTAGCTATGCGTTCTTCTTCAAGTTGTCTCAGGCGCTCCTCTTCTGCCTGCTTGGCTTCAGTAGCTATGCGTTCTTCTTCAAGTTGTCTCAGGCGCTCCTCTTCTGCCTTCTTGGCTTCCGCAGCTATGCGTTCTTCTTTGTCTTGTCTCAAGTGCTCCTCTTCTGCCTGCTTGGCTTCAGCAGCCAGGCGTTCTTCTTCAAGTTGTCTCAGACGCTCCTCTTCTGCCTGCTTGGCTTCAGCAGCCAGGCGTTCTTCTTCAAGTTGTCTCAGACGCTCCTCTTCTGCCTTCTTGGCTTCAGCAGCCAGGCATTCTTCTTCAATTTGTCTCAAGTGCTCCTCTTCTGCCTGCTGGGCTTTAGCAGCCAGGCCTTCTTCTTCAAGTTTCCTTAGATGCTTGATTTCAAATAACGTTGCATTCTCAGAAGCTTCAGTGACCTTATGTTTGTCCTGAATTTTCTGGAGTTGGCTGTCCTCTACTGAATTGGTGTCTTTTTGTTCCATACAGGACATGCTGCTGGAGCTGTTTGCAGTAGCCTGTGCCCGGGCAATTTCCTTTTGAAGATCAACTAAAGTCTGTCGGTCTTGAAGCCTGAAAGTGAATGCATCACCATCGCGCTGGACAATATTTAGCATGTGTTTGTAACCAGCGGCAGGGCTTGTCTGGAGCTTGTCTATAAGATTCCAAGGAATCTCGACGCCAGCTGTCGGATTCTCTGGCTTGTTGGAATTTGTTGGCTTGAAAACAAGCTCTCTGTCTTGTACCAAAAGGGAACCACTGACTTTTTTGAAGCAAACGGGTTCGAACACTCTCCCGCCAAAGCTGTCCACGGAAGACTGCGTTGGACTGTTGGTCCGTCTGGACATTGGACGTAGTAAATGTTTGGCAATATTTTGCTGCAATTCTATCAAAGTGCCGTGTTCGTGCAATTTGAAGGTCACAGATTTTCCGTTGGTAAAGATGATTTTGAGCATGTGGTTTTTACTCGTTATGGGGGTTGCTTGTTGCTTCAGCATGTCAGCGTAAGGAATAGACGTTGCTTGGATTTGTTTGGCAAGAGGACTGTTTTCGGGTGTAAATAATACACAATCGCTAGCCAGTGCCAGCGACCCTGTAAATGATTTCAGCTGGACCGGACTGAATACGAGAACCTTCGTGCCGTCTTCAATGGGCAGCTCGTTAAGCTCCTTTGTGCTGGGTGGGGCTTCTGCTTCAGATTTTGGCACAACTGGTGTCGTCGTCGTCGTCGGAGGCGGCAATTTCTTAGCAACATCGAGACGAAGGCGTTCCAATGCAGGCCGGTCCTCGCACTGAAATGTAATAGGCTTCTGGTCGCTTAAAAGAACTATCTTGAGCAAATTTTTGGGGTGGGCTGGCGGACTTGCTAATTGCTTGGAAACAAGATTCCACGGAATGACTAGCGGTTCTGTACGTTCATTCGACCGAAAAACGAAACTATGATCAGTCAAAACAACCGAACCATTGGCCTTTTGAAAGATAATGTCCATATGAGTATGCTCTGCCTCTTCATCTCCAACCACCGCAGGGACAGAGACCGGCTTTTCCCATTCCGACAATAATAGAGCGCTGACGCGCCGAGAATTGCAAGATTCTGCGATGCCAAGCTTGGAAAAAATTCCATCTCGCAATCTTTCCAAGGCTTTTCGGCTCTCAAGTCGGAATGTAATTGGACTGCCTAACGAGAGGACAATTTTGAGTAGGTGCCTCGTGTGCGACGGTGGACTCGCGAGTTGTTTGATAATACTCTCCCAGGGAACACAATAAGCTGGGGTGGCATCTGCCTTGAACCAGAGTTTTCTTTCTCCAAGTGTTACAACACCTAGAGACTTCTGAAAGTGCACACATACATGTTCTTCGCCTTGTTCAACAACGTCGTCTTCGATAGGCGTACTTGTTACATGCTCCTCCGGAAACGCTGCAATATTTTTTCTGCCGTTCGTTTCAGTAGCTTGAATTCCCTTGTTGAGATTACAAGTTTCATCCATTATGTCTGTTGGCATCTCTACAGGAGAGCCACTCAGTGGCAAGCTTTCTGCTGTTTCGATTACAGATCGTGAAGCTTGACTCTCACTACTCGAAGCAGCAACGTAACCTTCAGCGTATGCAGTCGTAGTTTCATCCGCTGCGTTCAATGGTTTAGCATCTTCAATTTTGCGAGACATTTCCATCGCCAAGGAGGGTAGCACATGCTCGCCATCAGCAGTCTCTTCCTCATTGTCTTCGTCATCATCAGGAACTGGTTCGGAAAAACGTGTGGGCCATTCCTTTCTAGTCGTGTTCACGACTTCTGTAACTGCTACGCCACCCGTTTCTCTAAAAGAAGAAGACGGGTGTTGCTCCTCTTCATCCGAATCCGAGTCATCGCTGTATTCAATTTCCCACGTTTTTGCTGCTACAGCTGGTCCCGAAGGTGAAGGAGGTGTTACTGCAACCGCTTCATTCAGTGATTCGTTCTCAGATAACTCATCGTCGCTGTATTCAATATCCCACTTGGAAGGCGTCCGAATCATTGCTGGTCTAGCGATTGAATTTTCAACAGACGTACCACGGGCATTTTCGTTGCCGTTCGAGTGATCCTCCTTTGACCTCTTGGATTGCTCCAAGCGCCGCTTTTCATCCATGAGTCGCTGTTGTCTAGCTGCCTTCACCTCCTCTACAGCTCGCCGCCTGGCAGCTTTCTCTTCTTCAATGGCTTGCTGTTGGGCTTCCCATGTTTCCCCCCTTTCTTCTTCTTCCCTTTTTGCTTCTTCGATGGACCGTTGCTTGGCTGCTCGTTTTTCTTCTTTCGCTCGTTGTTTGGCTTCTTCTTTTTCTTGAATAGCTCGCTGTTCGGCTTCTTCTTTTTCTTGAATGGCTCGCTGTTGAGCTGCCTTAATTTTCGCCTTTTTAATGACTGCCGCGCTGATTTGCTTCGCGTGACGAAGAACCTACGCATAAAAGAAAAGAATACGTCATGAAAAGAATGTGTAGTGGATTAGCATGACGTTAATGAAGTGATGACAAGGTTCAATTTGAAACTTACATATTTGGAACCAGGACAGTACGGAACTCTACAGTGCCGGTCGGTACATGAAGAAATATGCTGCATCATCATTTTGGAGGCCTTGCAAAACGGAAACTTACACATCACCTGGCACTTCGATCCATGCATCAGTACCATCAAATTTCGGTGTTTGCCTTCCAAGTCTGGATCTTTTTCTGCGCTATATTCGATTTTGCCTGTACCAATCTTTGCTGTGAGCTTGTGCTTATATTCGAAACCTTCCTCTGTAATGTGGGTGGCTTCATTGATAAACTCGTTGGTGGTTGCTTTCATATCTTCCTGTGTCGCATCAATGGTCTTGTCAAAGTCTTGAGCCATTCTGGCCATTTCGAGAGCTTGCTGCGTAGATTGTTCAACATCAAATTTGAATTGCGGCAGATCAGTATCAGTCAATTCTTCGACTTTATACTCGTCATCTTCCTCGTCTTCGCCAAGCTTGTCGAGGATGGCTGCATAGTCCACATCTGGAGCATCGTCCTCGTTAACATTTAGCATCCAGGTATCAATCGGAAGTTCGTCATTTTCGTCGCCCTGAACAGCGTCGATTTCAAGGTTCCCAAGACTCATATGCATTTCAGCGTCATCTATGTGCTCCAGGTCATCGATTCTTGCGCAGAAGACACCACCTGCATCATCCTCATTACCACCGGCGCTGCCTCCAGCAACACCCAGGCCCAGTGATGCCGTACTACCACCCAGATTGTGACTGTTGCTGTTATCATTCTGACTCTCTTGACTTTTTCGTTGAGCTGCGGTTTTTTGGAGAATAGCCATATAATCGATTTGGGGTATGCCATCATCTTCCACAGGAGCCGCCGAGACCATCCAGTTTTCTTCTTCCTCTTGAATGGAATCAATCTCGCTGTCCAAGTCATCCTCAATGGACATGAGCTGTTGTTGCATTTTCAATTTTTCAACCTCCATGGCGACCATGTCAACACCCGCATCTTCCTCTACATCACTTTCGCTGTCACTTTCCTCCTGTTGGTAATCCACAAAATGATCGGCGGCCAATAAAGACGGATTTTCATCGGTTCCGGCTTGATCGAAGATCAAAGACGAACTGGTGCTTTCGTCGGTGGGGGCAGCTGCCGTAGTATCATCCACCACTGTAGCCTCACTGGTAATGACAGCATCACCATCTATAGCAACAGTATCAGTCATTTCATCTGCAATGATTTCGTTCCCATCTTCATCGACACGAATTTTTTCTCGGGCTTGAAAAAATTGACTCACGCGCTTATCGTAATCCAATTCGTTTTTGACAATGATGACCTCGTCATCGTCATCGTCCGAAATACCCAGGGCGCGAATGCCACGGCCGTTGCGGCTGCTATCATTGACATCGTCATCATCATCATTACTACTACTACTACTACTGTCGTAAAAATTGAATTTTCCTATGCCACTGGCACTGCTAGAATCGTCATCACAGTCCTCCTCGTCGTCGTCGTCGTTGTCCGAATCGTCCAAAAAGCTAGCTTTGTGTTCGTCCTTTTCTTTCGCGGAATCTGGTATTGTTCCTTGTTCTTCTTTGTGTGCGTCGCTGTCGTTGTCGTTGTCGATGTCGTTGTCGTTTGTTGAGGAAGTAGATTTCTGGTCGGATGGTTCGGTAGCGTCAGCAACGTCTGTCGCTGATAATTGAGGTGTCTGGCCTTCTTGCTCTTGCTCCTCTGTTGGTGGCTCTTCGGTAGTAGGTTCGGGCTCTGATTCCGATTCTGTGGATTTAATATTGGCCTTCCATGCTGGTACACTACCACTGTTCGATGACGTAACGGAATGAATCGATGTCGACTTTAACTTAGCTTTCCATGCCGGCACGACAGGTTCAGGTTCACTCGGTTTCGTGGACTTTAATTTGGCCTTCCAGGCTGGTTCCGACGACGATGCAGCGGAAATTGGGACTGCAGGTTTTAACTTTTGCTTCCAAGCTGGTGTTTCAGCAGCACCACCATCACCACCGCCAGCAGCAGCAGTCGCAGCAGCAGTAGTAGCATGATTCGATGACTTTAATTTCTGTTTCCAAGTAGGAAGGGCTGGTTCGCTACTAGGCTTTGTCGACTTTAATTTTTGTTTCCAAGCTGGAATATTTGAATCATCCTCTTTCTTTTTGGAACCCCACGACTTGGGAGAGGAGGAAGGAGGAGCGACAGGGACCCTCATACTACTGGAAGTGGAATGATGTTGTTTGTTTGTTTTGATCTCTGGGACTCCTCCTCCTTGCTGCAGTGTTTTATGGGTTAACTGTTACAGTAACTATCTTGAATCAGATACTGGCTTGCTCGCTTATTATACGCATCCGTCAATTTGGGGACAATGTCTCATATCTCACTGGATTGTAGAGTAGCTTTATGTATTCCTTGCTTGTTTTCGTAACAGGAGTACAAAGTACAACAATCAAAATAGCTTGGTTTTTATTTGATTGCTTGCTAGGCAGTACTACTAGTAGTACTCCTGTTATAACAACTACTAGTAGACCTAGTATCGTACTACTAGTAGTAGAGTACTATTACTGTACTACTACTAACTAGTAGCTACTAGTAGTACTAGTAGTAATACAGACAGGGGAGGCGAGGAGTAGTACAGGCAGTACTGCTCCGAATACTACTACTAGTACTGATCAACTACCAGTAGACTACCGTAGCTAGCTACGAGTAGAATTGTGAGGTTGTGATGCCAGTTTTGGTACCAGTTAGCGTAATTTCATAGAGTGATATGATAGTAGTCTAGTCTTGTAGTTCGCTTCCATCCTTTTTGCCAGTCCTGCTTTTACCATTGAAAAGTTAAAATGACTTCAACTCAAACTCTAATGATTCTATGGCTTAGGTAGAAAGCCAGACACAGTGGTTTCACCGCTGACGAAAAAAATATAATAAAACTCTCACCAGCGAACGTTGACACACAAACAAACGCAAATTCTCAGCAGATAGATGAGAACAGATCAGATCTGGTTTTCAAAATCCAGCATTAAATAATGCTCTCTATTCTTTGAAGTCAGCTTCCCTCTTTTTTTTGTTCACGCACCACTATCTTGCTACATTCAAAATAAGAATAAGTTTTTTTAATTCGCCACCTTTCTGATAGGCATGAGCAAGGTTACCGCAAGTATCAGGTTTCACCAGCAGCGTTCGTTGCTGTCTCGAATACGTCTTCATGCATTCAACCGGAGACTGCACGCTGCTACTGCTGGAAGTAAAGGCATTTACATACCAAAAAATTGTCATTCAAACAATCAGACATCAGCTAGCATGAGCAGTCCATATCAGCACCGATCTTCCCTGTTAAGCTGTCCTTCGGTTCCACCTCCTACTTTCTTCATATCCTCAAGATGCATCAGCACTACCAATCCCTGCTACTGGAAGGACAACAATGACAATGATGGCGACAATTCCGCCACCACCTCCAACAGTGGTCCGTTGGGAACATCAACACTCGAGGAAGATAGCCTTGATGACGAAGTTTCCAGCTCCGGTACCTCTGATGTTTCCAACACGACTACCAAACGAGCAGGACCACGTCCTACCGTTCACAATACAGCTCCATCGTTTCGTGCTACCAAGGTCTTTTTTACCGGAGAATTCGAACACATCAATGTCACATCTGCCGAACTATTACGAACGAGTCAAATACATTCTCGTGATTTGTTCCACTTAAACTTAACCAGTCGACAAGAACGAAGTCGTCGCAGCATTCGCAGTGTCACATTGGGAGGCACCGAGACAACCAAGGTAAAACCCATCCGGAGGGCCCTGGCCGCCATCTTACCGCGCAAAGCGAGCATCGTGGTTTCGTTCGGTCAGATCCGAGCCGTATGTGAGCGTCATTGCGTCTTGTTTTTAGAAGCCCACGATCCGGCGGTACAAGATTTTGTCAAGCATTTGGCCGGTACCTACCGGACTATGACCAATCAACAACGCTACAATCAATTAACCAACCAATCATCGGCATCAAAATCCCTTTCCAGTTTGGATGATCCGACTGGTTTTCAAGGTGGAGGCGGCAATTCTCGACCACAAGAAGCCATGGAACTGATATTTCTGGAGGAAGTTTTAAGACATTCCGTCGAATCCTTTAATCGTCGATTACGTCTCTACGATCCCATTGTTCTTTCCTTTCTGGATACTGTGGCCAATGAAGTGTACAGTGATACAGGTGTGAACCAATTGGTTCCCCTCAAGGACTCATTGCAATCGTTTGAAATGCATATACGACAGTGCCTCGACTGCTTGACGGAACTGCTCGATGACGATGAAGAAATGTTGGCCCTGCTGTTAACTGAACAAGCCAAGGCAAAGGAGACAGGTCAACCGGTAGACTTTCAGAGACATCAGCACGTGGAACTACTGTTGGGTGTGTATGCACGACAACTTAACAATATTCTCATGGAAATTCAGTTCTTGCTGAATCGGATTCAATCTAAACAAGAATTTGTAGCGCTGGCTTTGGCAGGATATCGCAATCGTATGATCCGAATGAATGTCCACGTTAGCATTGCCGCTCTCAGTCTTGGTTTCGGGACAACCATAGCAGGATTTTACGGAATGAATGTAGTCAACGGTTTTGAAGAATCAACAATGGCATTTTCAACCATTGTTACGGGCAGTACTATCGCCGGCATCGGCATTGCAGCTGGTTCGATGAGCTATTTGAGTGGGAAGACTATGCAAATCCGGGCAGCACAGCATTTGGCGGATATCGAAGCCTTGTCGGGTGCTTTGAGTGATATGTGTGCTCTGGATTACGCCGTCAAGAGTACTTTGGAGGAAGGTCGGGGCATTTCCAAGGAAAAATTCCGAATCAAGTTGAAAAGGGCACGACAATCAGGCGAAGTGACCGACAGGGAAGTCGACCTACTTTTTTCTGTTTTCGATGCAGTTAAGGATGGCGAGATCCATAAAGATGACCTAGATTTGATTGGGATTACACAGCCGGCGCCATCGGAAGTTCACCCGCCGAAGCAGGAAGTCGACCCTGCTACACTTTCCTCAAAGCCCTCGGTCCCACGTTAAATGATTAGTTTACTGGGATTTTGTTGGGCATAGGTCGCTTTCGAAAACTCTTACCAGCAAAGTTGCTCGCTGTGGTGTATTGTTTTGGATTATCGGTTCGAGATTTTCGGCATTTTCGCACTTACTCAAAACTCGGCATCGAAAGTTGAAAATATGCAGGAAGGATTTAAGGATTTTGTCTTGATATTGCGAGTTTGACAGGACTTTGTCGATCGATATTGTTTTTCAAGTCTGTTCATGTGTCGACTGTCGAGAAGATGCTGCCATTATATTACTGTTCTTTTTTTCCAACAGATAGCTTTCCGGCGTCAAACGTTGAATGAATGACTCTCTCAATCACTAAACGGTTTTACGACGGCACGCACTTTAATCGAAATCCACGAGTATCCTCAGGACGGCATACATCGACAGTCTACGTCTTAGCAAGGAGAACTACTTTCCAAACAATCCTTCTCGTAAGACCGGATGCCGGTACTCTCCACCTTCGTTGGGCTAGCATCGCAGCCTTAATTGAATCTCTTCGCAAGATCTCGCAAGATCAAACCCATCAAGAATCAGCAACTGCCACAGTCTCGTCAGATTCGAATCACAGAGCTCTGCATTTGCCCCCTACATTGCATGCCACCTACACACTGCTTGGTTTCTTCCGAGAATCAGATCGCTGTCGGCCGAGGCGAGACTGTAATTGACCACGGGGAGCAAGAAGCTTCGAGCTCCTGATTATACCCAACTCTCGATTTCTGTTCAGAGGGCGAGAGCCTATCTGCAAACAACGGAATAGTCCACGAAGTATTTCAAAGTAATATAATCTGTATGCTGAAAAACGTAAATCGAGCAGTTCAGGGTTTTATTTGTTACAGCTGTTACGTTCGTCCGCCACTAAGCGAGAAATGTATGTCTCGCATTCAAATTATATCAAGTAGTATCAAAAAATATCTACAGAACAGTGACATTTATTACTGGTAAGATTTCACACGCCTTCTTGTTTCCTCACGTAAAGGAAAATGCATGTGGATTGGCTCGAAAGCGACGGTTGGCCCGTCCACCACCTAGAACGTTACCCAGCTCTATACCTTGCTGAAAATCTGCCACTTCCAATGTAGCCTTTTCTGGGACACGCCCAAAAGGAGGCTCCTGACTGAACTTTCCACCGTAGATTTCAAATGAAACTTTGGCATCGTAGTCTGCTTTTTCTGAAGCCTTGGCCAGGGGAGGCAAGAGCGACAACTCGCCCATAGACTGTGCAGAAGCCACTGTGGTTGCATCCAGAGTGATAGCCTTTATTGCTGGAACGACGCGTGTGGCAGCCTCCAACTTTCGTCGGTCCAGAGCCTCTTCCATACGTTTGCTCGTCAAGGCGGCATTGCCCATCGTCCGCGCTACTTGCCGTGATACATCGCATCCCAATCGTATCGACAAGGGCGGTGGCGTTGGCTTGCTTACCGCCGAATCATCCTTTTCAGATTTCGCTAACTCGACAGCTGCCGAGCACTGCTGGTGCCACAAACGAATACCGTCCAAATTTTGGCGTCGTCGGGCACAGACCAGAGCTTTTTGCAAAATTTGCGTCGCATAAATTTGTGTCGCCTCGCTCAAGAGTGCCAAGGTGGTATCCTTTTCCGCCTTGGTTTCGTTGAGCCATGCTGTTTCTGATGGTTCCGTCACGGAAGGAGGAGCATCTGGTTCCAACACCTTCAAGCGCGTCTTTTGTTGGGCCGACGGTTGTTCATTATGTCTGATTCGTGCCCATGCTACACGAGGAGATACCAAATTGCGTTCACCCCATCCACGTAGAGCAAAAGCCGTGGTATCTTTGCTCTTTTCCTCGTTGGCGTCTTGGCTGTTAATGTTCAAAGCAGTATCGTCGGTTGTTCCACCACGTCTCCATTCCATCGTGGGGGTCCCCCCGTGACTAGCACCAGTCGGAGTCGTCTTATTAGTAGCAACCGCAGTACTATTGTACAAGAGATTCTTTTGTTCTTGTTGCAATTGTTGTTTCTGAACAGAGCTTCCCATGATAAGTCCCGCCGTAGTCCAATCAAAATGCACAGCATGGTCAATCGTCTCCATGAGTTCCGAATATTCACGAACTGGTGGTGGTGAGGGTGCACGGTGTGGCTGATCTGCCGTAAAAATTACGGCGGCTCCCGGACCCGCGGGCTGTTGTTGTTGTTGTTGCTGCTGCTGCTTTTGTTGCTGCTGTTGTTGCACCACCGCCACAGCTGCCGCCGCGGTTGACTTTTTCGTTCCCGTGACGGATGCCTTACGAGCCTTTTTGGGTTGCTTTCCGGCTGTTTGTTTGCCTGCAGGTGCAGCACGCTTACCCTTACCTGTTACAGTTTTAGGTTTGGTTATTGTTGTAGTAGTCGTTCCTGGTGCCATTTGTGGTTGTGGAGTTGGTGGCTGCTGCCCCTGCTGTTGTTGTGCTTGCAATTGAGCCATTTTTTGTTGTTGCAACTTTTGCTGTTGCTGTTGTCGTCGCCTTTCCATTTCGAGTTGTTGCTGCTTCCGCTTGAGCTCAGCTTGCTGACGTGCAGCATCACTGTTGCTGCTGCTGTTGCCACTAACACCGCTGCTCGATCCTTTCTGTCCGGCAACCTTTTGTTTTTGGGCTAAAAAGTGTGCCAAGTAACTTTCGGCCCGCTTCCAGTAGTTTTCACCCACTACCTCCTTGAGACGTGATCGCATGCTGGCCGTGACACTTTCATAACCGCGTTCTTGACGTTTGTTTCTGTCGGCACAATCTTTGATAATGGCCTTGACATTTTGGTGCAAAGGCGGATCCTTGCTTTCCAAGTACTTCATGAGTACTCTGGTAAACATAAGAAAGCGTTCCTTTTGACGTCTCATTTCCTTTTCGCGATCCACAGGATCCACCATGGGCCGTCCAACACTATTGTTGTTAGCAGTTCCACTGCCACTGCCGCCCGTTGTTGTTGTAATATTGGAGGCTACTACTGTACTGGCGGAGGAATTAGCTCCACCACCACCACCACCACCACCACTGTAGCGTTGCTGTGCTGTTACTTGTGGAGCTCTTTGTTCCCTTTCATTGATCTTATGAAGAGGTGTGGGATCAAATGCATCGTAATTACTGCCACCACCACCACCAGCGCCACCACCACTACCCGTTCGACGTTGCAATTGTTGCTGTGGTGGAACCGGATTAGGAACTCCACTACGAGACAATGCTTGCGGATGACTCACACCACCACCACCACTATTACTCCGTTGGTATTGTGATTGTTGTTGTTGTTGTTGTTGCTGCTGACGATACTGTTGTGGTTGTTGCGGTGGTGGTGGTTGTTGTTGAGAAGAGTAGGATCGCTGCTGCTGCTGCTGCGATTGACCGGACGGATGTCCACGGGAAGCAGGATATCCTGATTGCGTTGGTTGATGTGATATTTGGTGCGTAATGCCTCCCCCTCCCCCCGAAGAACGTTGTTGTTGCTGCTGATGCTGTTGATGCTGCTGTTGTGATGGAGGAGGAATTCCTCTACTATTACTCTGGTGTTGTTGTTGCTGTTGCATTTGCTGCTGGGATTGACCAGGATGTGGCTGACCGGCAGAATGCTGAGAAGGAGGACGACCACTGGAAGTACTCCCACTGACACGCTGATGGTGAGGTGGTAGCTGTTGTTGTTGCAGCTGTGGTGGTGGTGATACACTGGAGGAATTCTTGGGCACTTGATTAGCCGGACTGTACAAAGACTTGAGTCTCTGTGATAATTCTGATTTGCTAGCTGGAGGACCATTGTTCGTTGCTGTAGCAGCTGCATTAGCAGCAGCAGCAGCAGGAGGCGTAGGACTGATGTTGGGTTGGACAGCGGCTGCTACAGCAGAGGCTCCTGTTGTCACTCTGGAAACATCTTCATTGTCCGATTCGCCAGACGACGAATCGTCACCGCCCAGCAGCATGGCCGCCATATCATTTCCACCCATTGTTGTTGTTGTCGCTTCTAACACTACTTGTTTATTAATGTAAGAGCAGAAGAAGAATCAATCGCGTGCTTGGCTGGTCTACTGTTTATTAAAATAATAATTGTCGAACTTGTAGCTGGAAACTGGAAATGCTTCTACAATCAAACCCAAAACAATGTCAATGTGGCTCCTGCCTTGTCTACTAGTAGTTGAGGTTTACTGCCAGTGCTATTATTATCGTGGTGATGATGATTGTGGTCATCATCATCACTCGAGCTCGCATCAACTGTAGTTTTTGAGAGGATGGATCTTCACACGTTTGTGAGGACAAAAGCAGGCGACCATAAAACACCTGGGCATAGATCAATCAGAAAGTTCCAGTGCCATCCGGCCGAGTCCAACTACTAGCTAGTAGACTAGCTAGTAGACTAGACATAAATTTGTTTTGGTCATGGGGGCGGGTGTACAACATGTACTACTACCCCGAGCTGGTAGCTACTACTCGAGTACCAGGGTAGGTAGGACATCAATACCAGGTAAACGTTGGCCATCGGACTGCTTCAGCCAACTAGTTTAAACGAAGGAAACAAATAGTTTTTCAACTTTATTATCATAGTCTATAGTTAATAGTAGCATCCTTCCTTATTCGTAGTCTACAGTCTACACATCAAAATACGTTCATCGATTGTAATAGTAGTAGCAGTAATCAGTAGTGTCTAAGCGGTCCAAGACATAGTTGTACCTCCTACCCCCGTCCTCTCCTTTGTGTACGAAACTTGCGTTATTCTCATCTGCAAAAAACAATGTCAGGTCGTTCCTCTTGCAACATTTCTACGTGAATGTCGTTCAAATCACTTTGGAACCATTGCAACTTGGGTGCACGTCGTACAATCTTGATCAAACTCACTTGCGTAAAGGGAATCCCTCGACTCGCATAACTACAGTCATTTTGCGCATCATCATTGTTGTTGTTGTTGTCGTCTTCCTTTTCCTTTTTCACATCGTAATATCGACATCCACTGACACTCAAACGTTCCAAATTTCGAAGAACGTGGCTCAGGGGACAGGTTTCCTCCAACCCTTCGTTTTCAAAAATGTCTTCTTGTTCGTTCGAGGAACTAGCGACTCGACAATTTTGGAGGTACAATTCTCGCAACGAGTTCGATTCTCCAAACAATTTAATGTCGACCAAGGTGGCAGACGACGAGGCCAATGTTCCTCCCACCAATCGTAGAGCACGGAGCGTGTGTCCGTTGCGTGCCAAATCCGCCAACGTTGCCGTTCCTACTTGATTGTAGCTGAGATCCAAATCGATAAGATTGGGAAGTATTTGAACCCACAATCGTACAATCGAGGGAGCAATGATGGGTGATTTGTGTTGGTTGTTGTTTGTAAAAGTAGCATTAGTAGCAGTCGCACGGCTGCTGAGATCCAAATGCGTTACACCCGGCAAGGATAGGGATCGTACAATTGGTTTGGCTTCCCGATTGTTAATTTTGGGAAGACCACAACCCCCTTCCAATCGAATGCGCCTGAATCTCTGCCGAAATTTATGATCTGTTAGCGGAAACTTGAGCAATAGTCCGACCAAGGGATGCATGTAGGTAAACACCTTCCTGGTTCGGTACTGAATCACAGCAGTTCGTCGCTGTGTAAGTGTAGTAGAATCTAGCGTGTCCCGGTAGCATTGTTGAGAGACCAGAGCAAACTCGGCAAGATCAAGTTCGTCAAGGTATTGAAGAATCGTATTCCGAACTTCCGCAGGCAATAAGCGGAACCTGCAAGTGTCGTCGCCAGCGGTGGAAAGGCACGATTCTTCAGAAGCGCCATGATAATCATGGCAGATCTCCATGTTCATTGGAACATTCATTTTTGTATATATCTAATGGTGTTGTCTGTTGATTGCTTCGCTCTATTTGTAGTTAGACGGCACCTGTTGAAAATCGTTTCATTGGATAAATATTGTGGTATGGTTGACGTCGCTCGCTTTGTGTTGCTTCTGCTGAAACTTGCGACTTTTGATGGCGGAATTTGATCTGAAGAACTTTACTTTTTTTGCCTACTTAAATAAACGTATGATAGATAGAGCATTGAGAATGCTGTCAGCTAGAATTTGACACCCAATCAGTTCAGCATGAAAATAGCTTCCGTCAAAATCCATCCTTCTATCTATTCCAGCTGGTTATTAACCGAAAGGGAACGTGACTGTGGAAAATGTACTGGTATACTTGGTACATGGTACTCCGACAAATTGTACCAACAGTAAAGACCGCTTAAATAAAAATACCCCTAAACTCCTACGTAGTAGTACTCGAGTTAACAAGACAACAAGCGCAAGAAGAGTAATACCCCCAGGTACAGTAGTACTAACTGGTACCTGGCTGGTACTAGTGGCAGTACTACTGTGCGTTTCTTGATTGCTTGTTGCGCTAATATCTGTACACAGCCAGAGAGTAGTACTACGTAAATCAGGAGCTACTCTACACGAGGGATGAAGCCTCATCACCACTACTAGCTAGAGTAGTAGTAGCTAGTAGAGTACAGTACTCACAACATCGGCCATGAGATTACCTGGTACTCTCGAGTACCAGGTACCGTATGTTAAAGTCAAAACTAATCCTACCAGGTAGGTAGCTAGACTAGTACCAGTACTGTTTGGATTTCACACTCAACGGTAAATAATATGAAACAGCTTAATATGTTCGTCATGGCTACGACCAGACAACAAAATCCTGTGCTTGACACACTAGTCTACCAGGTAACTGGTACCAGGTACTATTACAAAGTACTACCAGGTAGCTAACGGTAGTAGTCTACTACTAAAAGTACCAAGGAAGCAATGTTAGGAGACTTCTTTGTGTCCGAATAAACCATTTTCGAATTTCCGCCACCCTGCCCGCAGACGTCTTTTTATTACCACAGTACTACTACTAGTACTCTAGTATGATGGGCCGGGTGTAGTTGTACCAGGTACTAGGGGTACTATAGTACTACTCTACTAGCTAGTACTAGCTAGAGCTGGTGGCTCCTGCTTTACTAATACGTAACAACTGTACTAATAAGAACTGAGTAAAATACTCCTAGAGTGCTCAGCACAGATCAACTGCGGGCACAACTACGCACCTACCTCCTTTCTTAGCTACAGTAGACTAGTCTACAATCACAAGATCAAAAAGCACAATGCAACGAGAATCACAAGCGACACTCTGTCGTTCATAACGTTCCTACCGCTGCGACTAGTCACTACGACTACTAAATTGTATTTTACAACTAATGACTCCTCTTTACAGTACTCCTCAGTATTAGTACTAGTACTCCTCGCTACCAGGTACTACTTACTTTACTTCTTCTCTTGCCAGAAAGAGCTGTTCCTGCCCTGAATGGATCGAATCAACTACTACTGGTAGGGTCTAAAGGTCTACCATACTAGCAAGTAGACTACTACAGTAGTCTACTCTACTAGAGTAGATTTATTTTAGTGCTGACCTGTACCCATCAATTATCGAGGTGTCAAGTTTGAAACAGCTGCTACGAGCTACAAGCATATTCGTATATTTATATCAGAGCATGCCCAAACGAAAGGCCATTCCGTCTACTAATACTGGCAGAAGCAGTATCAACCACGAAAGGACAAATTTTAGCAATCATCAACAGCCAGAGCAGTTCAAGGCTCATCATCATAAGCATTACTATCAACATGAACAAGAACAAGATGTATCCGCACAACAGAACACTATTCACATGATTACTATGGCAGCCTTGGAAACTTGGTGTCATCAATTGCTTTATATTCGTCGAATTTATCCATCGGATAGTTTTGCCAATTCATACTTTTTGGGCGTGCGTTGCAAGGTCAATCGGCATCCGGGTGTGGTGAACTACATTTCACAAGCTGTCCAGGTAGCAGTGCCGGCGCTTCTGTTGTCGGTTGATACCACCCCTAATCATGATCCGAATCGAGCACTGGTCGATGCGTTTTCTTTGGAAGTTGTGGTAGACTCGTTGGACGCTCCTCCTCCCAGCCACAGACCACAACAGGCGACAGATCCCGACCAGAAGACGAATGGTTCCACTGCGGCGAGCACAGCACCAAAAGAAACAACAATAGCAAGGAAAGATCACCGACAGCTGTCATCACAAAATCCGTCCACGCGGAGTAAGGAGGAGACAAAACAAAGTCAAACGCCATTACCACCACCACCATCATCAACAACAGCATTGTCTAGGTTGGATCAAAGTCAACACTCAATGTCTTCCCTATCTACGACGGCAGCACATCCAACACATTCACAGCAATCGGATGAAGGAAAATCGGTAACCTTTGTAGAGGACAAAGGTATTTCCAAAACGGATGCACAAAACAAGGAACGTCAAGATACTAGTAGAAAATCTAATTCAATGAGTCTTCCACAAGAAGAAGAAGAAGACGAGACACAATCATCTACACTACTGCAAAACAAGTCAGTCCAAGTCTTGGAGAAATTTTCTTTGTTATTCTCGCATCCATACTCTGCCAACAGAAACGGTCATATTGCCGACATGGAAGACATTGGTAGAATGAATTCTTGTACTACACTCGACAACAGCATCTTCACAGCGCAGAGTGTACAAGCCACAGAACGTGCTTTCCGGAACTTAATATTGCATCTGTCCAATTTGAAGCGAGATCGGGTGGCACCTGTGGACAGTTTGAGTTTCAAGCTGGTACTGCACATTCGACAAGCTAACAATTGTACCAATAAAAAACAGCCTACTACTGCTACGAGTCCTACTGGTGGTAGTAGTAGTGGTAGTAGTAGTTTGGAAAAGGCTTTGGATGCCGGAATGTGGTACCCGTGCAGTACAGAAACGCAGGTCATGGCAGAGGCTCGTAATCCATGCATGCCACTGTATCAAGTCGAGGCAGGTCCTTGTAACATTCAATTTCACGTGCAGAGGAAAAGGTGAAAAAGTACCCGCCTTCACCCCACCGCTACAAGTGATACACTCCTAGCTAGCAGGCTAGAGAACACGTTTTGGTCTTGTGCATATCTCATCGGTGTCGGGCATCATGTAAAGAATGTTATCGACTATCGCCACCGTTCGATTTGCTTTCTATTCCTGCAGTCGAGGAAGACGGGTTGCGTAAAAAGAGTAACGCAGTAAAGCACCGGGGGCGTGTTGAATCAGTATGGATGCGACTTCACTAGTAAACTGCAATCCCCCCTGTGCCCACATCGAAAATAGACTCGATGATTCAACAGCGGCACATGCGCGCAAAATCATAGGTATTTGTCTGTGCGACAGCGATACATTCGCGCAAAATCATATTGTAACGATGATTCGTGTGTCTTGCTTGTGCATCTTATGTTATAGGGCTTTGCTTCGTGAAGCGCTGTTGGGCAGTCAAGAGCAACACCGAACGTTCTGCAGGTTAGTCTTAGTACTGTAGCTAATCCGAGCGTTGTCAATAACAAATTGTGTTGAAGCATGAAGCTGGAATATCTTTGCTAAGTAGTAGGTAGAAGAGAAGAAACAAGTTTCAATGAAGTTCACATGAAAACCCGAAAATTCCCCCTCCTACTTGCCGGCTCCCACGTTTGCATTTTTGTGTGGTTGCGGAGTGATTTTTTCAAGTCTCTTCATAACTTCACTACCAGTAGAGTAATTCACGAAGAGAAATACTAAATTATGCAGCTCGAACGCAGAGCTCTTTTCACGGCACTACAGGTGTGGAAGAGTTCTACGGTGCAATTTCGAAGGATGTTCCTCCCAGCAAAACCAACAATGCGAACGATTTCCTGTCAGTCGCCAGGAACGTGCCTCTTCAACGAAAGGAGATTCGCTTCGCCCGCTTTCTTCCCAAAAGAGAACTTTTGGCAAAGCCGCAGACGGCGAGATACTTCCAATTTTCTGCATGCCCACGCAATGTATATCAGGTACTTCCGGGACGGTAGCCCACCCGATCGACGACCGCATGGTCTGAAATTGGCAGAGTCAATCTTGAAAAGTCCCACAGAGTTGCTTTTGGCGCCAATAAGAGATCACGAACGTTTGAGTGAGCTACGGCGCACCGTCTTGGATCGACTCGACCTGCCGCCTCCTGCTAATCTTCCCTCCAAATTTTGTGACATGGAATCTTACGCCAATTCTGTAGCAAGTCTAGTCGTAGAAGAGACGATGTACAGCATTCTCTCGGAACTAGAACGGCGATATGACTTTCAGCAGGAAAAAACTTTCAGGAAATATGGTGTGGGAGTTGAGGTAACTGGAGAGGAAAATAGGTGTTTTCAGTGCTACACGCACAAGCCGCTTTCGCATATCAATAGAAAAGAATTCAAGGCCGGATCCGTGATTTTCATGCTACCAGCAGGCAGCGAACGCACACCTGAAAGCATTATTTTTGGTGTGGTTCTGTATGGGTCAACTGTCAGTGTTCCTCGTAAGTTTATTTCTTTTTATCGACGCATCGTCTCGCTTTTTTCCTGACATTTTTTCTCTGTTTGTTTTGGGGGGATGCAACTATTTGTATCAAGTACCCAAGCACATGCAAGATATGAACGACAATGCGAAAAAGGAGTTACTATATGGCGACAGGTTATTGTTTTTAGCTTTCAACAACGCCTGTGATCGCCATTGGACACTTGGAGACAACCTGGAATTTTTTTTTATTACGACGATCTTGAACTTTCAACGTCAATTTCATGCGTGCAAACTTGCCTACAAAATTCCTAGCTTTGAAGGGCAGCTGCTGGGGAAAGCCTCAAACAAAAGTATCTATAAGTCAGCTTCTGATATTGATGCAGAGTGTGAATCAAAAAGCATCGGCGGTGACGGCGTTGCGGCCGGCTTCGAATGCCCGGATGCGACTGAAAACTCCACCGATGAGAAGTTGACTTCGGAACAAACAGACAGTGCTCTTTTTAGAATCCCACGGTTGAATGAATCACAACAAAAAGCAGTCGATGATTTCAATTCAGGAGCCGATGTCAATCGGATTGCCATTGTTCAAGGGTATATACGCTAACTGTTATCTTGTCTCCCAATGCTACGTTAGCTTCTGACGCCAACCTTCCTCTCTTCTTTCGCGTTTTCGTTCCAGCCCGCCGGGCACAGGTACGTTCCCTGAATACATTTGAATGATATTTTATAGAGTAGAGTACAATACATCAGTGCGCTCGTAACGATCTAAACATATTTTTGTTTCCCACATTTTGCAACCAGGAAAATCTACAATGATAGTAGGCGCAATATGCCGCTACATTTTGAATGCAAAAGCTGCCGGCGAAAAACGGCCACTACTTGTTTGCGGACCAACAAACAAGTCTGTAGTTGTATTGGCTCGAAAATTTTTGCAATGCATCGAAGAAGATAAATCAATAAACACAGTGCTTATCGGAGAGAAAACGGAGCTGTTGTCAGACAAACACGATGAACTTGAAAATATATTCGTTTTTTCGTACCTCTCCAGATTGGTCTCAAAATGGCGTGAACTTGGGCAGAGACTCATGAAGAACAAAGATATTGCTTGGTACGAGCGTGAAAGTCACGACTTGATATCGAAGATGAGGATGAAAATTCCGTCGATGAATCTGACGAGCCTAGAAATGGCTTTGTCTGAAATCAGTGAGTGTTTTGACTCCCTTCACGAAGATGAAGAAGAATTTAAGGACATTCTAGTAGACTTTGACTCTGATGACGAGGATGATAATTTTCCAGGGCAGGTGAAAAAACAAGAACAAAAAAGAAAAAGAAACTCGGACGATCGATTACACCGTGAACTAAAAAGCGCCCTAAAAAAGGTCCTAGAGGAAGTGCGAGACACAGATGATCAAAAAGTTGTGCAAGAACTTCTTGGATCATCTGACGTCATATTTAGCACTCTATCGACCACAGGGTCCATGCCCATGAGGCGAATGGGACAAGTATGTGCTCTCATTGTTGATGAAGCTAGTGCTTGTACAGAGCCCGAGATTTTGGTGGCCCTGAACTCTGAGCCAAAAAAATTGTTGCTCGTGGGGGATCCAAAGCAGCTTCCAGCTACCGTGAAATCACCCGATGCAGTCAAATATGGCTTGACCCAATCACTTCAGGAGCGCTTGATGTTCAAAAATAAATGCGAATACACAATGCTTGACACGCAATACAGAATGCATCCAGAAATCAGCAAGTGGCCACTTGCGAAATTTTACGATGACAAAGTCAAGGATGGCCCAAATGTTACCGATGAAGCCTATACTTCCAATGTGGCTCTACTGACAGGAGAACCCTACATTTGGGTTCAGGTGTCGGGTAAAGAACAGAAGGATGAGCATATGTCTACCATGAATGAAGCTGAGGGAATGGCCATTATTGGTCTTTTGCTTAAATTGGTCGAGGACCACAACCTTCCGATTGATTGGTTCACTCCTGACCGAATCAGGATTATTACCTTTTACAAGGCACAAGAAGATTATTTACGTTTCAAGTTGAAGCAATATAATCTCAATGTTACAGTCTCAACAGTCGACGCAAGCCAAGGATGCGAAGCGGACATGGTTATCGTGTCTTTCGTTAGGGGCACGTCCGGGCAAATGGGTTTCATCAAGGACAAACAGAGGCTGAACGTTGCCGTGACGCGAGCAAAATATCAACTTGTTTGCGTGGGAAACCACGACGCGATTGCTGGCCTCGCTCAAAGAGGAGGAAACTTTGTACTGCGTGACATGGCGCAAGATGCCCTTGCAAGATGTCAAATTGTTGCAGCTCCAGGTCCTCTACCGCCGCCTCCACTGCGCGTACGAAAGCCCAGCCCGACGTCAAAAGGAGGAAAGAGGAAGAAACGAACGAAGGGTAAGCAAAAACGATAGAAGTGAGTGTAGGAAGAAGATTTATCAATATTTTGAATCGGTAGTATCCTAATCGGTTGTCTGGAGTTCACAGTATTGCAATATCGTTCACCGCAGCAGGCTCCTTACTTATTTGCTTGTTATTGAATGCTCTATATTAGTGTGGAGATCTCAGCAAGCTTATCTAGAACGAAAATATTCTCACTAAATAATGCCTCCGAACTGCCCACATAATATCCCTGCAGTCGCTTCTTGGCGCGAAATGCCATTTGAATATGATTGCTCTTCTCCAATGTTTCAGGTCTTTGGGAATTCGTGAACGATTTTCCGTTGTTACTGTAAGCGGGTGGCCTCCAATAGAAAACACCGGAAACTGCAAACCCGAATCAACCAGCAAAGTGAACAAGAAAGACAAGAAACTGTAAACTTCAGGCCGTTGTCGTGTCGTCGTCACTTTCTTCTTGTTGCGGGCAACGTCAATATCGATCCTTGTACATCCATACCGGACCACTGATTTAAGAGTCCGCTCGGCAAAGATACATTCATAGAATAGTGATGATATACGTACAATCATTGTACATCTAAAATTAAATTAATGCGCTTTCGGATCTCGAAACACTCGAAGAAGCGAGCTGTCTTATCGATGTAGCTTCGGCTCCTAAGGAATGCACGAAATATCAACCCAGACCACACGAGGATGCGCAAAGGCAGCAAGGAAGATGAAGCGGCGCGTTTCTTTAGACATTGAAAAGGAGGCTTGAAACTGTTGCACCTATGGCTACTAACAAGCAGGCACACTCTTCACATGGGATGGAGTCAAAAGTTCAGGGGGTTGGAAATTGCGCACCTGCTAAACGAGCTGCCGACGGGGATCTTTTTCTTCAGGTGGGTCTGGTTTGCTCCTATCGGCCTTGCTCATATCTTGTGAATGAAGTGAAGACTCATCATCTTGAGAAAGTTGATCATGGGAACTATTACGCGGGGAGCAAGTATCGTCGTATCTATGCATGGGAGAGCCCCATTTGTACCTATTGGTCTGCCCGTATTTTTTTACCATGGCCCAAGGTTGGCGACTGCTTTCATCGTCATCATCACTTGTTGTTTCGTCTAACGGAATAGTTGTGGGTTGATTGTAGACATTTTCACACAACGTAGCACCCATTTCTTTGGCAATTTGCTGTACTGGACTGTAGACATCCCAAACTTCTTTGGCGGCAACACCAAGAAAAGGTCCTTTTCTTCCTTGTGGATACTTCAGTTCAGAGTAGGACAACGTTGAAGTGCTTCGGCTGCTGGTCCAGGTTGGAGCTGTTGATTCGTCCCAGGCCGCCGCAGGTCGTGGTAATTTCCAGGCAGGTATTTTTGGTATCATGGGCGTTTCACACGAGCTTTGATATTTTGAGGTTGTGCTTTCAAGTAATTCGCGGTACTTTGCACCAGTCTTAGAAAGAGAAGCTCGATACGGAAAGGTCGTCTGAGCAGGGCAATAGTATCGGTACATTCTATTCGCCTTCTCCTGAGTTTTGTTTTCTTCGTTCAGAACAGATTCCGATGCGGTGGGCGTGCTTTCAGATCGCGAGTCGTCAGATGGATCGTCACGTCGCCGGAACATCCAAAAGTCTTCCTCGTGTATCTTGTTCGCCTTATCTGAATTCGTCTTGCTGCCACCTGTGTCCTCCTGGTTCACGGAGTTCATGATGTTGGCGCGCATCGTCCTAATGGGAGGAGGAGTAAGAAAGCTCAACTCATCCGGCGTTGATGAAGTTTTATCTGAAGATTTTGCCGAAAACATGACTCGAGGGGGAGGCTGCAGGACAGGCTGGGCAGCTGCTGGCTTATAGTGATGGTAGGTAATGCCATTGTGAACTTCCCTTTCGAATGCTCGAGATTCTTGTGCTTCAATCGGCGATAACGCACTCGAATTGGAATACGTGGGACTCCCCTTGTTTCTAGGGGTAGCTACTCGGGTGGTTGATCGTAACGATGAATCAGTACTGGTGTTCAGCCCTTGCGTTATGGCATTGAAAACTTTTTCGGATGCATCATCTTCCTCCTTCGTTGTGTTGACAAACGAACCGGGGTTGTACAGGCGCCGCTGTCCGGAAACTTGGGATGCATTAGATTCCCGTACGGCAGCCGCGGGGTGCCCGAAGGAGGCACCCAACTTAGTGCTAGCCTTGGTGCTCGCATCAAAGCTATACGTCCGCATTAAATTCTCGGCGACGAATTTTAGATCTGCGCTCATCATGTCGGTATATTGGGAAAAACGATTCGACTCCTCATCCCTACACCCAGTTTCTCGGAATCCCGCGTGTGGTTTTGGTAAAGGATTAGACGAAGCTTGACGAGAACAAACCATTGTTGGCTCTGATATTTTTGCCGTTTCCCTCTCTAGAGAAGGAGGTGTCGGTGGAGCTTCGCCAGATTTGGGCAAACCATCGGTCGGCTGTGCTGTATTTCGCAATGGAGGGCAATGCTGAATATCATCCGACTGCTGCATGACTAACTGCACACCTTCTTCGGAGTACGATACAGCAAGGTAAGAGTTGTTATCTGACTCGTAATCAGGTATACCATCACATTCTGGATATGGGAATGACCCTTGACAGAGGTAGTCGTCGTCATCGTCGTCCTGATATCGTTTACCGAGTCCTGGTATGGCGCACAGTAGACTGCTCGTTGGAGACTTTCTAGCAGAAGCTGGCTTGTAATTCTTCTTTTTCTGCGGTTTCGATTGCATCTCACGTGCGTATTGGCCTAGTTCTATCGTGTTCGTTTCCGGTACAGTGGCCTTGGACAAGTCGCCAGCATCCACCACGTCATCTTCTTCCTGACCCATGATTGTTTTATCATTTTTGGAAGTATTGCTGGTTTCACAACACACACCCTGTTCGTCGGTGCTGTTATTGGTAGATCGCGTTGCATGTTCAAAGGATGCTTTTCGGGCCATGTTGTAGTTCTTCTTGGTCGCACCGTTCATATCTTCTTCTTGTCCATCCGACATGAACCAATCTTGAACACTGATGTTACCCCTATATTCACATTCAAGCTCACCTTGATCTCTTTCCACAACTTGAGGTTTTTCCCATGCCAGTACGGTATTATTTTTCACAATACCTCTTTTATTATTGTCTGCTTCTTCTAACCAATCTTTCGTGTTGGGAAAATCCTTATCAGAGGGACTGTCTCCATTGGAAGCATTTCCAATTGATTCCAAACTCGTACTGCGTTTGAGCTTGTTTCGATTTTTGCCCCAAGAAAATAATCGCTTCTTCCACTTCTTTTTTGTGTCGAACGATCTTTGTTTTGCACTTTCTCTGTCAGAACAAGTGGCTTTGCTGGTGTTGCTCTCAACAACTGCTTGTGCCACGGCAGGATCGGGATGCGGTGACGATGTAGAAGACACCGAAGAATTCGATATGAAGGTAGTATTTAAGCTCTCATTCGTTTGGTTCACATCATCGTCGTCATCATCGCCATCATCATTATCATCAGGGTGCAGCTTCGTCGGTTCTTGTTCCTTGGCGTAGCGCATGCTTGCAGCTGCCGTATCCCAAACATCAGCATCAAAGGCATAATCCCACCTTTCGCCATCATCTTGTTCTTGACCTAATGATACAAAATGCGTGCTAACATTCGTTGGTCTCAAGTATGGTTGTGAAATCTCCAGCTGTTCCGATGACGAAGAAGCTGTTGTGACGATATTGCTGGGTATTGGATACTCTGGTGAATCGGGTGCAAAACACATCCATTTCGGTCGACGAGGAGGATCTATAGTGGGGAGTTCCTGTTGACTGGCAGGTTGAGGTTTCTTCTTTAATGTTACAGGCGGTAAAATAGCTTCAATGCCTTCGTCTTGATTCGGAATGGGTTGAATACCCTCCTGATACTGATACTGATAATCATGCCGTTGGTGGCTGTTTCTCCTCGTACTGAAGCTTGGAATACGACGCCTGCCTTCGCTGTTCTCATCGGATACGTTATAGCCGTGATGAACCAATCGTTCGGTTGATTCCGCAAAGGAATTCATAGAATGTAATGTGCTTCTGTTTTTTTTCGTTCTGCTGTAGGTAGACGGTGATGGTGATGCTGACGGAGGAATCGGGTGACTTGCGGTGGCGGTAGTCGTCGGAGGCAGTGGCAAGTTAGAAGCAGAAGGTGGCAGGTAGTGAAGAGGACGGTGCTTGCCATTGCTGTTGCCGTTGCCGTTGCTGCTTCTCGTTCGCTTGCGCCATAACATGAAGCTACCTTCGCTGGAACTTCGTTGCAGCGTGATAGGCATCCTGTCCGGATAAACAAGAATCGATTTCTCTCAATCCTTTCTTTCTAAATTTTGTTTGTTGTTTGTTGTATGTGTACTGAATACTTAAAAACCTAAACCGCGTCGAGTGGTCGAGGATAAAAAGATTTCTGCTGGTGTTGTTTGCGCTTTGCGTCCCAACAAATTGATGGTAATAGTAGGCGATGCAATAATACTGCATATCTACTGAATACTGTAGCTAATTATTTGAGCTTGATCATTAAAACAGCATCTCATCCAATTGAAGTGCACTGGCTCTTGTTGGTTCTTGGCTACTACAGTCTACTAGTAGTAGGTACTCTCCTCTGCTTGGAAGAATTCCTTCTCAGTTTTGTATGTTTGCGAGAGATCCTGTCAGACGGCGAGTAGGGCTTGCTCGTCAGTTAAGTGTGTTGGCTTCAGCATTGGCCGCAGTGCTTCTGGTTTTCAAGTGATGACCACAATCCACCCGGATAAACAATGAAAGCTCTACTAGTAGTGCAATCCGCAGGATGATCATACGACTAGTAGACTAGCTACTACTAGTATTATATATAAAAAGGGACCCAAGTCTCTTTTCCAGCAGTACATGGTACGTACCCCTAGTACTTAACCCTACGTGCATAGCCAACACTGCTCAAATTTACTTCAGTATCCCTGGTAGGCAAGACCTAAGTTGGAGTAGTGCTTAACGGACCACTGGATCCCCTCTACAGTCCCTCAAAAGCATTGAAAAGAGGACCGTTGAACCTAAGTAACCCAATGAAAAAAAGGACCGGTACTCAGCT
>Ga0100391_1001132_pt1 | contig 30082 bp, 24 predicted proteins | sample CryGeymeta201515_FD_81541 | JGI IMG/M metagenome (GOLD analysis project Ga0100391, IMG submission 81541) | Groundwater microbial communities from Crystal Geyser aquifers in Utah, USA - Crystal Geyser metaG 2015-15 | ecosystem: Environmental > Aquatic > Deep subsurface > Groundwater | place: USA... | reverse complement strand
GGTAGCTGCTGAACCACTTTAATTTAATTCATCTAAATACAATGTAACATTAAACTATTCATTCCGAATATAAGCATAAAATACATCCTGTGATTTTTCAATATCCCTGAATTGGTGATCACTTAATCGTCAAACAAGCCCGGGATATGGATTTCCCGGAAAATTGGATACACAGCCCCGGGATTTTTCCATATCCCGGGAATGGTGATAACAGATCAGATGATGACACTGCCCTTTGCACTTAGCTAAGGAAGTATCCCGGGCATGTAATTTCTAGCATCCAATCAATTTCAAATTATTTGTCCTCTTCGCCCCAACACATCAGTCATCACATCATCATCAGAAAAATAATGCACATCTGTGTATGTAGCATCGGCCACCATCAAAACCACAGCAAATAATAACATACAAAATTGTAACTCGAGTAAATATCTAAGGTCGCAACATTGAATAAATATGTTGCTATGTCGAAGAAGTTGAAGAAGCTTTTCGAAAATAGTTTCGGCCGGAATAGAGGCACCTTCAAGATGAGAACTCTTACTGTTAGCATCAGCCTGATGTTCGTTGGCAGTTTCTTGATTATTCCTTGCAGAGCCTTTATTAGCGTTCATCCGCAAACGATGGCTTCTACTAGAATGATGACAGAACAGCACAGCTGCTTGCATCGATCGAAATTACTGTATGCCGACAGTTCCAACCACGTGGATGCTGAATACCGTTCCCTTGAATCAGAGCGTGTGGCGAAACTGCGCAGATGTTCCTCGGTGGACCAGATTTACTCATTGTTGACAGACACGAACATTTCAGAAATGAGCGACAATATACAATTGTTAGATGATTCATCCAGGAAGGTGTTAATGAATGAGATGCTTAATTCTGCAACACCAAACATCGCAGCAGCAGCATTGCGACGGTTGACACAGCTGACTTCGTCGAAGCGACACCAACATCACGAGGCAGCTGCATGGGCTCTTGTGGATCATCTCGAAAACAACATATTACTTAATACCAGGCACGAGCCAATCCTGACGAGATATGCCCTCCTAGATGTTTTGTCGTCGCTTGCATCATTGGAGAAGAAACGTGATGTGACCCAAAATGAAAATGCAAAAAGAATACGAGAATTAGTTAGTGCTCTCGTGCAAACGATACACGACAATCGAGAGAGTATACTTGAAACGAGCCCCGAAGAATTAGTAAACACTCTCTATTCCCTTCATGTATTACGTTTCGGTACATCTGGCCACTCGGATACGCAAAGATTTGCAAGTAGCATTGCCACAGAGATCTGCCAAAAATTGATACAGGGATACTATTTAGGAAAACTGACCCCGAGTGATATGTCTATTGTCTTGACAACTTTGTCAGCCAAGAATCGGCCACTGCAATCAGAGGAAGCAAATTTGGCAATTTCTTTGATGAGGCGCTTTCGAAAGCAAGCTGTACGTCAATCATCCAGCAGTTTGCATCTGCTGCGAGCCTTGCACTCGGTTGCCAAAATTGGAGTACGACGGTCCGAAAATGAACACGCGACAGACCAAACAAGGAAGATTGCCACGGAAGCAAATTTGATGGCGTATACAACATTCAAAGGGATCTTGCAAAGTGAGTCGGTAGCAGACAAGAGTAGTCCTTCACTAAAACTGCTACATATTTCCAATATGTTGTCATCCGTTTCTAGCTTACACTTATTGAAGGACGAAGACGCTTCCCTTCGGAAATTGTGGCAGTCTTTTTTGCAGAAACAGAGCACTGACCTATTAACTTGTGTAAGTGTGGACGAGTTAGCACGCTTTGTCAGAACTGTGGAAGCGAGTAAAAGTTCGGACTTGGCTTTGCCTTCATGGATGATGGTGCGAGTAGGGGAGCGCTTTCTGGAGGCTACACGCAACTCGAATGGGAAAGAAAGCAGTAACGTTCCTGAAGCTGCAAACACGATTTTGCGGTGCGCTGCATTGGAATGGGGACACAACGCCACTGTTATGAAGCCATTTCAACTGGTCTCGTGCCTGCTATTTACCGACGGACAATTCCTGGCCAGATCGGAAGCCCCCTACCTAACAAACTACATGTCCTTTCTCGACAAGTCAAAATACAATTTGCACGAGCTTGCCAACATGATCACCGCCAAAGATGACCCTCTCGTAACAGTTGCAGACAGAATTTTGAAGCAAGATGTGTCCGACTCAGTGACGCCAGCTCAAGCCAGTCGAATATTGAGTTCCTTCACTTCGGTGTTGACGACCAGGTCAAGTAATCGTGAATCTGGCGTGGATGACTTCAATGCAAGTACTGCCAGCGAAAATACAATCATCATGCAACTATTTCACAATCTAGGAGGCCATCTTTTGACAAGCAGTCAAGAGGAGCTGTCGCCGCGAGACATTTCTTCTGCTCTCTGTGCCTACGCCAAAGCTTCTTATGCGCTCGACATGGGTATATTTGATCACTTGGCAGAATCTTTGGCTTCTCGCATCAGTGAATGCACTGTCCGACAGGCAACACAGAGTCTGTGGGCGTGCGGGAAAATGGCAGCTTGGGAACTTCAAAGTGAGGAGCAGGATGAAGATGTAGACACCACGAATGCGCAAAGTCAAGCTCCTCCCTATTTGTCATCGGCGAGCGAGTTTGCAAATTTTCTATCCCTCAATCAGCGCGAAATGACCTCTAAAGACGTCGCGCAGACTATCTGGGCTTTGGGAAGACTTGACAGTGTTAACTCCGGCGACTATGATTTTAGTCTGAAAGTGGGTGCGTTTTTGCCGCGAGCTAGAGAGCTCACTCCACAACTCACATCTCCGGAGATTGCAAATATTTTGTGGGGAATAAGCCAAACAGGCTGGAGGGATTGCCGGTCTTCCGTCGAATCATTTACGGAAAGGTTAATCGAACTTCATCACTCCCCATCGGGGCGCATATCTCCGTTGGAAGCAGCAACTGCCATGCTGGCGCTTGGCCGCATGCAGATTGTGAATGAGGAATTATTTGAGGCACTGTCGGATGACATTTTAGAGCAGTTAGATACAACAAGTGCCCAAGCGATCGCCAACGCCTTATGGGCTTACAGATCTCTGCACGTGTCTCCGCCAGCGAAGTTGTTGGACTGCTGGGCTATTGAAAGACTTGGTCTTAGCCCGGCCACGATTGCTACACCTGGAGATTTTGACAATTGATACAGCTATTCTAGATCACTGCAACGACGATTGTAACGTTTTGACGATCTATGATTGTATTTGTTGAAAGTATCGCCAAAGCACAGAAAATGCAGCTCCTTGAATGGCGTTCGTCAGCAGCCTTGTTTGCAATCCTCGACCAAGAAGGCCCAATATGCCGTCCTTTTCAATAATCATTTTGATAATATCTGGATACGAAAGATCGACGGCGGGTTCTTCTCCCTCCTTTATACCCAACATGGCCGTCTGTTTTGTTGTCTTGACGACTCGCAAGCTGTTGGAACAAATGTCGGAGACGCTCGAGGCACAGAGACCAATGAAAGCGGCCCGTACCAGAGAGAGGAGTACGTCATCGGCAGAGGAGGCCTCGGGTATTTGTTTATTAAGAAAATTGTAAGTCAAGAACCAAGGAAAATGCCCAGCAGCCGTTGCTGCAGCCGAAGCCAGAGCCCCTCTATACAGCGGGCTAGGGTTCTTCGCCACTGTGAAGACTTCGTTCCACAGATTCTTCAATCCATCGGCACCCTCAACTTGCATTGCTGCGATTGTAGTGTGTGAGTTCGAAAATTCTACAGTAACACTACTATAGATAGACATTTTGAATTATAATTCTCATATGACGAGAACTTACCTGTCTTGGAAGTATCGATCGGCATGAGAACAATTCTCCAAGCTCCAGCTGCGAAACTGCCGCAGGCCGTTTTAAGGGGGAGGGGCAGTGCTTGTGTGGCAGGTGAGCTCTCCAAAATCGCCAGTATACCAACATTAGCTGCCGTGTCTCCAAACCTCGTCATGGGCCCTTGGATTAACGCAAAGGGAAGCCCCTGATACAAGCGAGCTATGCCTCCCTCCTCGTAGAGAGTTTTTAGACTTGATCTCAAATTGCCACCGTACCGATACTTGTGTCAGAAAATATGAAGAATGAGCAACGAAATGCCATAGCAATGAATTTGACGGTGCTATTTCTTGCATTTTTAAACGATACTTGAATGGCTCCGTTGAAAGAAAAAAAAAGACTTGGTACTCACCTGATAATTCATGCTTGTTCGTAACCACATAAGACTGCATACTTGTACAACCGCTGCCGATGCCCCCGCTTTGCCTCCTCCCAGAGCCTTCTTGGAAGCTTTTTGTAGAATAGCTCTCCATTCCACCGGGGCAGCAACAGCAGCTGCTGCTGCTGCATCCGTCGCTGCGTCGGCCGTGAATGTGGAGGTACTTTCTATAAATGATGATAACGGATCTTTTTGTTGGGGCTGCTTGTCGAAATCATCCATCATAATTGCGTTGGCTTTTCCCATTCCTGCCAAAATTCCAACGCTTATGACTCCTGTCATGAATAAACGCCTTGACGAGTCGTCCTCTTGTTCTGACAGTGATGAAACATCATGTCTGTAACATTGTCCCAAGGTTTCCAATGTCGTCGTCGTCGGTGATGTGGGTGGCGAGTCCTTGTAGTGGGTCAAAGCTGGTGGGGTCTTTGGTTGAGACAGTGCGATTGTGTTACCTGTAAACAACAGGTATACCAGCAAGCTAATGAATAGTATTTTTCTCATCTTTGTAGATTATGTACACGGATATGAATGAAAATTAATTGTTTACGGATCGATATGTACATAACAAATAATCAAAGAATCATCGTACAGTATCTACTACAGCTGTATCACACATCATACGATAACGAACAATCCAACAACATCATCATCTCATCATCTGATCTATCTGTCAGGTTTTAGTTCCAGGATCAGGTGCGCGATCGACGTGATGTCCCCCTATGAGATATTCTTCTTCTTTTAGTGTTAAGGGTCATAAATTCTTTAATTCGTGCTTGTTTTTGATCGCATTCACGCACGAAAAGAACAGTTCTGTCGCTCAATAAAAAATAGTGGTAGTCTACCACTAGTAGACTAGTACTAGCTAGTAGTAGAGGAGTCTAATAGAGCCGCCAATCTATCTCATGGCTTCTACTTATTATACCTGTTCGTCTCACCACGGAAGAGCTAGTACAGTATTCAAATAATACGACCAAAAATCGTACAAGGAAACAAGTGCAAACATTCAGCATGAGTGCTTCCCTCTTTTTCCGCATAAAACAAAACGATAAGACGTTGACATGCCTCAATTTGTCTCTCCAAGATTTCGAGAGCCAATCATACGGATCTGTAGACAGCTGGCGCAAGGCCGTCCTCGACGGTCAAGTATCAAAATGGGCACATGCTCTGGCCAATAACACTCATATTCAAGAGATTGATTTTAATTTTACTAGTTGCAATGGAACACTTTGGGACAGGCATGGTCTTCTATTACTTCTCCAGGCAGCGGGAGCTTGTTCCTCGTTGAAAAAGCTTGTCTTTCACCTAAGATTCGATTACGAATTCTTGCAATGTCAATCATGCATGGCCAAAAGCATTCAAGTCGCAGAAAACATTCAAGATTTGGAGCTTTCTTTAGGTAGTACTTTGAGTGGCACCGATGCTGGCTTCGAAGAATTGGTGAAAGCCATTCAACATCACCCGAAATTAGAGTCGTTGAAATTAACGCGGAGACTTCAAAGAGGAAGTGATGCAATTGTTACAATTCTAGACAACAGCAGTATCAAGAAAGTTTCCTTGGCAGTTGGAACCGAAATTACAATTTCATTTATTCAAGCCCTCGGCACAAACGCTTCCCTTGAAACCCTAGAAATGGCTGTGCCATCCAACATCCACGACGATCACCTAGAACTGCTTTTGATGGAACTGACGAAAGCTCTTGAAAAGAACCAAACTCTCCAGAACGTATCTTTGGTAAGTATAGCGGTCCCATATAGAGACAATGGCCCTGGTGACTTGCACATTAGTAAGGAGAGCAGTAAGGCGCTGGTCTCGGTGCTGAAAAACAAATACAATTTGTATGCATTGAATGTGTTTGGGCAACATATTGCTGGGGTTGATTTCTACACAAAATTGAATCGCGCAGGAAGAAAGGAGTTGCTAAGAACAGACATCGCATCGAGTGCTAGAGATTGGGTAGACATTTTGTCTACCGTCCCGGACGACATTGCTTGTCTCTATTACTTCCTTCAATCTAACCCTTCGCTCTGTACAGAGTGAGACTCGCGACCTAAATTCCAAACTACGCTGTTCGATTTTTTTAAATGTAAGCGAAGTCGATTCCACCTCACGGCGGAGGAATGCCATACTGGATCCATAGCTTGAGCTGCGTCTCTTCATCGTCGATTTCTGTATAATATTGTGTGAGAAGCTCTTGTCCTTCACAGACGTCTCGTGTCAGCACTAACAACATATCTTTGGTCCCAAGGAGACCTGTCGATTGATTTCTTTCTTTTGCATCTTCGCTTTGGCGATCTAAACAGCTTCCAAATGTGACCAGATCAGTGTTGGCTAATTCGGATTCATGACAATGATTTAGCATGTCAAAGAAAGGAACAATTCCAGAACGGTAGTCCCATTCCTTCCCTAGGTATGACGACCGTGACATGACCAGTGTATACCACTTGGCAATTTCTTCTCTGGGAGCACCCGATGAAAGCGATTGCCCAAACCGACGATTGAAGTTGCCCATCCTCAATTTGACATCTTTCTCAGCCCCACTTCGTGTTATTCGTCCTTGTCCGACAATGCTGTTGACGTATTCTAACACATCTGCATCATCCGTTACCAACAATGCCGAGAAATTCAAGGCTTCGGATCTTTCCCAACTTTGAATCCATTCGTTTTCATCCTTCTGGGAAATAACTTCGTTTGTCAAGGACACTTGCCATTCTTGATTGGAGGCAGATGATGCACAGATCACCAACTCGGCAGGTATAGACGCCACGACCGACCCTCGCCTTAGTGGCTTTACCGCGAATAACCCCCGACCTCCAAGAGACTTTGAAGTTGTGATCGTTTGAACACCCACTCGAACGATTCCGTTCTCGTCGCACCATAAGTCGAATTTTTTATCGGCGGCAGTTTGGCGCAGTGGTTGAGGCGGAGGACGACCAGAAGACAGTGCTAATGTTGAATACGACAGTAAAAGCCATTGCAACACCATCACAAGCTCGTAATATTGCATCCCCTGCATTATTATTCATGCTAGTAATCCAAAACAGTAGTAGAGGGAAGAAAAAATAGTTTAAGAAGCTGCGAAGCGTATCTGTTTCTATTTTTTCTACTGTATCAATTAGTGATTTCGTGAACAGTAAAAATCTGTCTTGCTTTGGTAGGGTTAGGGCTTTCTAGAAAAATAATAATTTTAGAAGCACACTCTGTTTATTTTACTACTAGTCTACTACTAGCTCTGAAAGTAGTCTAGTACTAGAGTAGCTACTACAGTAGTACAGTAGCTTGTCTCTATTGAATGGTAGCAGTTGGGAGTTACATTAAATCGTTAGGCAATAGAAGCCAAGCCAACCTACGTGTTGGTCTTTTTGACTAGTTTCAATTAGAAGCTGAACGGGCACCGTGGTATCTACCCGCAATGAAAGGGAAATCCACAAATTTAAATTGTTCTGTTCGATTAGCTCTGGAAAAGCAACGCCCACAGAACCTTACGCTGCAAGTAAAAGTAATTGTTTTGAACGCAAACTGAAGCATTAAAACAAATACTCCAATAGTGCTGAAAGGACAAACATGTTGGTTTCATTTGAAAGCAAAACACTGCTGTTGGGACAGTTTTCATTTATTGGTACCACCACCTCAATTGCCTAGCTGGGCGATACGCTTTCCCAAACGACCAGCACGCTCTTCTGTTACGATAGTTGATAAAGTTGTGATCACGCCTTTGAATCGCCTATCAACTTCAGCGCGGCTTCCTTTACGAAGCACAAAGTCTTTGCTTGTCATATTTTCCATTTCTCCAGCTGCCATTGCCTTTTGATACGTAATTTCCATTCCTTCGTTTGTATTCTTTTCGCCCAACAAGTGATTCCAAGTATTTACCCAAATAATAAGATCCTCATCTTTCTTTTCAAATTTCGAAATATCAACGGATTTTTCTACATGTTGTGGTACCTTTACATTCCACTTTTGCTCGCCGGAGTAAGTCCCTGGAAATTCAATCTTGTCCCCGACCTACAGTGGCGTACAATAAAAGATAAAATTAATCAACACCACGTGACAACGCGTCGCCAACACAACATACAGAATAAAACAGAGCGCAGCAATGCAAAGACACTTCAAAGAGATACGTACAATCACAATGGATTCAATATCTGATGATCTCCCAAAAAGCGGTCGACGTATCGTGTCATAAAGAATATCCTCGCAACGATTTGGGCGATCCTCGTCGAGAAACAAAAATGTCATTTCTGTTCCATTTTCATACTCCGCATAATACACTGTACAGCACTGGTTGTCTCCATCAAAGTCAGCGGAAGGACCAGCGATACAAATCATGTGTCCCTTTTCTCGCAGGCGTTTGATATCTTCTTCGCTGGCATGGTCCAGCTCAAGACCGGGTGCACTACAACAGGCTCCCATATCTTGTCAGTCAAATGCTTGGTAGATTAATTATTGTATTGCGTCGGCGGCAACAATGTTCCTACTGATTTATTTTATTATTACCCTACTCATATTTGGAGGTGCTCGTTTAAGCTTGACACCGAAAATCTATCGATTTTCCCTCACGTGCAGCGGGAGTTCCCTCACTGCCACCACCACTATCTAGCTAGTAGTACTACTGGTACTACTTAAGAGTACTATTATTGCTACGACCACCATTACTAGCCAGTAGCTACTGTAGTTCAGTGACTTCTGTACTAGTAGACGGAGGCAACAAGTCCACCCAGGCAAAGAATGTATCCAGATCACAACCAGCCGCAGTTTTGCGATTTTTACAAACAATTGCAAGCGTAGAAGAATATGCTTCTTTCTCCCAAATCAGAGCTAATGGATTGATGCCATTGTAGCCATCATGACTTCGCCTTTTTCTTTTTAGGTTCATCGTCTCCGCCATCCTCTTTCGAACGCTTCTTGCTTTTCTTGTCCTTCTTATCGTTGTCTTTTTTACCCCAGCCTCTGCACTTTTTCAATCGCTTGTGAACATTCTTGAGCTCGGTCATGTCTACATTCTGGTTAGCACAGCCGTGCTTTCCTTCCTTCAGCTCCCTGATCATTGGCACTAGCTCTTTCATTGCGGCTTCCAGTTCGTGGCCCCTTTCGTCTGAAAATCGTAGTCGGATATAAGCCAGTAGATCTAGATTAGGCAAGCCAACCCCATCGTCGTCGTCGTCGTCTTCTTCATTTGAACCGTCTCGTTGCTTTTCTTTTCTCTTAGCATTCAGGTCTTCGTTGGCCACTATCATGGCGGCAAGCCCAAGTTGCCCAGGAGTGTACAAAAAAGGAAGGTCACTGACAATGATGTCATCTAGGGCAGCTCTCGCTGCATCATACATGGGTTTCAAATCTTCTCCTGCAATGTATCTGTTGTCTACCAAAGGCAGTCCCTTTTCAGATTTTAAAAAGGATCGCAAATCCTCGGTCAAAGCCACAACAGGTTTGAAGGGATGGAAACACAACAGTTGAAAGGAAATTCCTTCCAAGAGTGCCAGTTCCGCCGGCAATATTTCTGCCTGCGACACCGGTGCGTTCATCAAATTGGTACCGTCCTCCAAATATCGCACATCTGCTGTCGCATCTTCAATTTTGGTAGCACAGAAGCAGGCCGCTACCATGACAGCTTTGGGGTCGTGCAACATGACACTGTTGGACAAGAAAAATCTCTTTAGCAACATGGAGGCAGTCGCTGTAACTTTGGATTCGCGACGTAATCGCGGAACTTGAGCCAATGGACCAATCAACATTGGAACCTTACTGGTATAGAACGCCACCAACAGGGCTTCTTCGTTCGGAGTGATGAAAGGGTGCTCTTTGGCGTTTTTCCACGGACCGGCTGTCGTCGGATCTTCCGTATCGGGAGCTTTTTTCTGTCGTTTGGAGTAACCTTTAGCTGCGGTGTAGACCGGAGCGGAAAAAGCTAAAGACGCTTTGGAAGCTTCCTGGACATCGGGTGGTTTCGCTAGATATTCCCGTGCTTGCTGATTGGCTTTGGCCCTGCATTTCTCAAGCTCTTCAACAGACGAAAACATCCACTCATGAAGTTGACTGGACTCCGTAAAGTCCCTCATGATGTGTGTGGCTCTATGATATGTAAGAGGGTTGTTATGTGGATGAAAGTTAACGCGGCCTTGATGGGTGATTGCTGATCTTTGATCTGAATCTTGGCTGTTTGCGATTTGCCACCGTACTATCTAGTTTTCTTGTGCCGTAGAGTAGACTACTACTTAGTAGCAGTCGAATCGAATACACTGGCTGTTAATTCGATCGGTTGGATCTGTTATTATATTAATAAAAAAATTAACCACCCGATCGGCACAAAGCATTGAGTCCCAAATAAGAATGAAATCCGCGAAAAGGAGACTACTTCCTGTATTTGAGTAGCTACTACTAGACTAGACTAGTACTAGTCTATTTATTTTAGCTCCTGTACTGAAGACTGTGAACACACACACTCACACACACCTACACCTACTAGCAGCCTTGAATAAAACATCATGTAAAGAACCTACGAGACACTGGGATAAGACGTAAACCTCTTCTAGGCACTTCTAGTGGACTACACTTGCTGCCGCCCGGTTCCTGGTGTGAGAGAAATATACCGTGCCCGAGGACTTTCAATTGTGTTGAGGTTCTGTCGGCTGATGCCCAAGGCAGCTGCGGCGCAAATGTGAATGTAAGAATTTATTTACGGCTACTGAAAGTTCTCAAAAATATACGTGCTCTCGAATAGAACCCCGGAAGAGTTTTGACTTTGACATTTTCGGTCCATAGTGAATTGATTTTGCCTAGAAGAGATACTATTGACAGGAAAGCAACTTGCCAGCCAAGACGTGTTCATTGACACACCACTGCTGATCGGGTCGCTTGGTGAACGATCGATCAACCATTATAGGGCTACCTTTGGATTGCACTGTAAGGGTCCGGCTTTCACTCCAGTCCAGAGATAGTAGGCATTGCACTGCAAGAGCAGCGAGATCTTCTCTGTATATTGTTCCAGGACTCGACAGCATTACACCTCCTCCTTTGTCAATTTTGGATACCTCTAGATTTTCCTGGACACCTTTAATATAGGTGTAATCTTTTGCATTTCTTAATTCATCGGGACATGTGATCCATGTGCAAGGAACGCCGCTAGCAAAAACTCTGCTTCCAAAATCGGACGTGTCCGAAAAGCTTTTGGTTTGCACAGCGACAATGTGTTGAATCCCTGCTTTTTTGCAAGCTTCCAGTGTATTGTCAATAATTTTCTGCGCCAATTGTTCATCTTCTGCGGTTGGTTCATTTCCTCGAAACGAATCCCAATAAATTTCCATTGTCTTACTGTTCGGGCTTGTCTCAAAGGTGCCAGCGGTCACTGGACGACCTTGTTCGACGAACATGGAACTTCCCATAATGACGGCATCGTATCCCTCCAGACTCTTTTGGATAGACTCTACCACTTCCATGTTGGTTAATTTAATGAAGGTCTCATCGGCCTGTGCCAAGACAAAGTGCTTGCCCAATATCGTATTCAAAGTCGATGCTGTCATAGAAGTAGCTCCAATGACACGACAATTCTTATCAATGCCAGTGCCGTACAAAGATCCGGCCCGTTGCAAAAACCCAAACGTGAGGGCTCCAATATATCCACCTCCACCAATTACGGCAACCTAAAGATGAGGTAGAATAAAACAGAGAGAATATTGTTTTGGTTGGATCAAAAATGGATATTTCCCCAAGAGATTCAATCCTAGCTAATGGAGCAGCCTGCCTTGCCTACCTTCTTCTTATCAAGAGGCGCCGCCGCCGTTCCTTGGGGCGAAAATGCATTGCAGGCCTTGCATATCAGCAGCGAAACTAGTAATAGAATAGATTGGTTCAACATAGTTTGGTTTCGATAAACAATAATAAATTCATGTGCCCGTAATACTGAACTGGAATGCCAAAAATTCCAGTAAAAAATAATGGAAACAACGCTGCCGATATTCGATCTTTGCGGTTCAAAGCAAGATTCAAAATCAAAAATGGTGACGTCAGATACTTCCGACGTACATTTGATCAATATCACAGATTCTCGGACCATTCATTTTCTTGCTCTGCAAGAACATCAGAAACAACAATTAATCAACCAAACAAACTGTGCACATCTGTCCCCCCTCTATCAGAATAAATGTTCAACAAACGATTCCCATATCTGTACTCGAGTAGTTCATAAACTATCGCAATATCCATAATGCCACCGAACGAACGCAATAGAACCAAGTTGCCTAATAACGGTAGAAGCAACAACAAGATGAAAAAGTCTGATCAGATCAAACCGGAATTACAAACGTTGGCAGCTCGCATCCAAGTAGAAACGCCCGATCGTGGATACGCGCCACCTTTGGAACAGCGAGTGGCCTTTCGAGCCTTGCCTTTGTCGGAACCTACTCTGCGGGGTCTAGAAGGAGCGAAGCCAACTCCTTTTACTACCATGACGGCGATTCAGAATGCCTGCATCCCACATGCATTGGCAGGTCGAGATATTTTGGGAGCTGCAAGAACAGGCAGGTACGTTGCACCATTAATTAATTGATTGATTATTTGGGTGCTTTTGTTTATGTTAAAGCTCTTGTTGAACTCACCTTCGATTTTTTCGTGCCGAAATTACATCACAGTGGAAAGACTTTGGCTTTTCTGATTCCTGTTTTAGAAGTACTTTATCGACATCGCTTTTCTCCCTCCGATGGTTGTGGTGCTGCCATTCTTTCTCCCACACGAGAATTGGCCATGCAAATATATACCGTGTTAAGATCTGTGGGTCAGCACCACACGGTTTCCGTTGGATTGCTGATTGGAGGGAAGAAAGATTTCCACGAAGAACAAGAAATGGTAGGGAACACCAATCTGATCATTGCTACCCCCGGAAGACTTTTGCAGCATTTAGAGCAAACGCCGTATTTTGACATGTCCGAGTTGAAAATATTGGTCTTGGATGAAGCAGATCGGATTTTAGATATGGGTTTTCGGGATCAATTGATGCGAATTCTAAAGTATTTGCCCGCAGTGGTCGACGGTGATCCAATGAGACGACAAACGCTTTTGTTTTCGGCAACACAGACTCGCGACGTTAAACAATTAGCCACCTTGAGCTTGAATAAGCCAGAATACTTGGGAGTTCACGATAATGAACGGCAATCTACCCCCGAAGGACTTAAGCAATCGTATGTGGTCGTTCCACTCGAGCACAAATTGAATGCTGTGTATTCCTTCATCAAAACACATCTCAAGAGCAAAACAATTCTTTTCATGGCGTCTTGTGCCCAAGTTCGACACGCATGGGAACTCTTTTGTTCGTTGCGTCCCGGTGTTGTTGTCATGGCGCTACACGGAAAGCTGGCACAATCGAAACGCACTCAAATTTATTTTGATTTTTTGCAGCGACCCCACGCCGTACTATTTGCTACTGACATTGCTTCGAGAGGTCTCGACTTCAAAGCAGTCGATTGGGTAGTAAATGTAGACGCGCCCGAGGATCGTGACATGTATATTCATCGTGTCGGGCGAACAGCGCGGTACAAGGCCGGTGGAAAGTCTCTTCTTCTCTTGACTCCAGCAGAGGACAAGAAGGGCTACATTCAATATTTGCAAGGAAAGAATGCTTCCAAGCTGCCTCTGCATCGTTTAAATATCAATCCCAACAGAACAGTGATAGTCACCAATCGAGCAGCTGCCATGGTCGCGAGTAATGTCAACCTCCATAAATTGGCCAAAAAGGCTTATCAGAGTTATGTGCGATCCATCTATCTCATGCCCGACAAGGAAATCTTCAATGTCAACGACTTGCCATTAGAGGCGTACGGAGAAAGCTTGGGATTAGACTCAATTCCAAATACGAGTCGGTTTATGAAGGCCTTGGCAAAGGATCGGGCCGAGTATCGCGAGGGCAAGAATGTCAATAGAAAGCTGCAAAAGTTGAAAGAGCAAATAAAGGCAGAAAAACTGGCCAAGAAACTGGCCAAACTTGGAGAGAATGAAAAGACAGCCGTCAAAGCAAAGAGCACCGACTCCGCTGACAGCGGGAGTGATAGTGACAGTGATGATGATGTTATTGTCAAGACGAATAGGGTCTGGACGGATGACGGCGAGCCTCTTCCAGAGGCCGGCGTGAACCAAGTTACCAAGTCCACGTCAAAATCCAAGAGCAAGAAGATTAGGATTGAAGGCTCCAACGCCAACAACAAGCATGTCATATTTAACGACAACGGGGAAGAGGAGGATGTAGGCGCCTTCATGCGACGAGACTCAAAAGAAATTGCAGAAGCTGTTGCCAATGAAAAGAAGGAGCTGAAAGGAGCCAATGACGAATTTATGCAGACAGTCCGTAAGCGATTGGAAAGAACTGTCTCGCAGGATCGCGCGGACGAAAAGGAGCGGGTTCGATTGAAGCACAAAAAACGGAGGCTCCAGGAGAAAGGAGAGAAAGACGAATCGGATGAGGAAGGAGGGGCAGTCGTCATGCTGGGGACTTCTGATGACAGAGAAAGCGACTCTGCTAGTTCGAGCGCTGGTTCCAGTAGTAGTAGTAGTAGTGATAGTGACAGCTCGGACGACGATGATGACAACTCTGTGGACTTGAAAGCGCAGGAAGACAAAGCCTTATCCCTTATTCGTGGCGCATGATGAAGTGGAACAGCATAATGTCCTTATTTTTACCCAGTCTGCAATATGTTTCGTTTCTTCTTTCCCGGTGTATTCGATCGCTGTTTGGCTACTCGTTCTCGTTTTCCTGTCAGTGCTTTCACTCTCTGGCGGTGATTTGGAATTTCTCGGGCGGCAGCAGAACCACGCTTGGCAACGATTACCCATGCCAAGAGGCCTCCAATACTGACTGGGAATATGGAATCACACGGCATTTGCATGACAACTTCGCTGGATGGTGAGCTGCTGAACTCGTGATTGATATTGTTCAACGCCTTCAAAAATTTCACAGCTTGATAAAAGTTGCCACAAAGTAGGACCATGCGACCCGTCGTCGGCCGTAGCACCCTAGCCATTTCAGCGAAGATTAGCGGCAATATCTGGTCCAGCTTGGCCCTAGAAAGGCACTGCTTTCCAAATGGGAGATCGGAAACGATTGCATCCACACATGCATCACGCATAGGCAAACGAGTAGAGTCCCATGCCACCTGGTCCATGCAGCTGGCATCTCTGGTTGTTTTTCTCTTCACAGTTCGTGCTCGCTGGCAGTATCCTGCAGCTAGTGGGGCTAGACCATCTGGGGTCAAGGCCAGGTCTCCACCTATGGCAAGAACAGGCTTGTGGAGCATGGCTTCGACAGGTATAGTCCCGGCGCCAGAACAGGGATCCAAAACAATATCACCTTGTTCCAGGTCTGCTAAGTACAAGAGAATCTGAGCTGTCGATGGCCGCAGCCGAATCACTGATGAAAGGAGTTCACTCTCAAGATGGGGTTGTGAGGTATCCAACGGTATGTTTCCAGCCGAAAACGACCTTGATTTTAATTGCTTGTAAGGCCGTAACGCCAATCCGATAGCGAGAGCGTGCGATTGTACAAGTAGAACCACCTCCACGTCGTAGTCGCTCAGATCGACCTTCCAGGCGTTCCCTAGAGCTGAAGGTGTTACAATATCTGCAGCCTGAGCCAAGTATTGTTGTCGCGAGTACGTGTACTTTTCAGAGTCAGCGCGGACGCAACTGAGTCTGTATTTCATTTGTTGATCCCCTCGTATTTTTTCGCTTATAACTTCTAATTCTACGCCCGAAAGGCGCCAAGATGCTTTCACATGTTCATGCCATAAATCTAGAGCAGACTGAAATGGATAGTCATGAGATTGCACGAGACTTCTTGTCCTCTGAATGGCCTCTTCTAGGGTCTGCGAAGGCGATAGATCGGCACCCTCCCAAACATTTACTAGAGCAATCAATGGTCCGATAATGCGCATCTGATTGGCCACTAAGTCGACCGGAGCGTCCGTTTCGATCCTGGCCCAGACAGTCCCTTGCAGCTCTCCGTTGCTTAGCCATATTGGAGTCCGATGATGAAGATACCCAACGTGTGCCATTCTATCTTCGAACAGAGTAGATCCCACCGGCAGGGTGCAGCAATCTTCGATGTCCCCTTGCTTATTTCTTCCGTGATTCTGTTTCTCTTTCAAGTCGGCAGCAATAGCGTTGCAATGAGTCCTCGCGTCTGCAATGGCCTCGGCCACAAATTCAATTCGAACATTGAAATCTTTCAGCTGCTCTAATATGCTCTCCTGGACCGAGTATTGGAAGCCACGGGGAATCAACGCCAGATAAGCGCAACCATGTTCATTATTCATGCTAAAGATGTCCTCTCTAGTATAGAAATAATAAAGGTTGGGCAAGCAAATTAAAACACTTCTTTTTGTTTGTCCTTGCTGTAGACGAAAGACAAAAAGATTTAATAAAAATGGAAGCACAGCTGCTCTCTTGGACAACTACTCATTTATTTTCTTCTTGCGAGGGAGTCAACAGGAACTCTACTTTTGCTTCCACACTCATTTTTTGTTTTAGACACTCGTAACTAACAATACGTCACCGGAAAAAGTCGCACGATGCGAAGAGCCCCAACTATTAACTCAAGGATTTCGAAAAGATGGGACCATCCTTGTAAAGAGCTACTCGACCTCGACCCTATGGAAGCTCGAAAATAAACATGTTCTGAAAGGCAATGCCGAGAAGGAAAAATTAATTCATTGTTGCAGAGTAGAGGAGATTCTTTCAGCATCGAGAAACGTTAAAGGACAATAGCTATCAGTGCTTGTGCTTGACGGCTTGACAGTCATCAGCTAGTAGGAGAGGAACCTGGCGGTTTGCCCATTCTACTGCCGATCATGTGTAGAGCGAACCCCACAAAGCTTGTCACCTGCATTAGTAGACCTGGTGTATTTGGGTGTGACATCCAACCCTCTATTCTCCCTTTCAGATGGGGAAGAAGATCAATGGGCGAGGGAAACCTCATTTGCTGAGACAATCTGGACTGGTGGGACTTATGAACCTTGAGCACTCGGTCACCGGCTCGCATTCGTCCCATGAGGTACTCGTCTGACGTCATAATATCATCAATCAAATTCAAAGCCAGTGCCTCGTCACCAATGTACACGGAACCATTGCAAATCTCTTTCACCCTCGCTTGCAGCTGTGGACGTCCCCGGATGGTAAACTTTTGAAATTCGTGGTGAACCTTTTCCAGTCGTTCTTGTTCCATCTCCATGTCTAATTTTGTCACGGCACCAAACGTTGTTAAAGGGTTCTTGGCGTCGCCTGCTTTCAAAACGAGAGGCTGGACTCCGTATTGGCGTAGCATATCATGAAAGTTTAGAGTTTCCATTATCACACCAACGGAACCAACAGTTGCAAATGGAGCTGCCACCAGTCTGTCAGCTTGACTGGCAATCATGTATCCGCCAGACGCAGCGTACTTGTCGACGCACACGGTCGTGGAGATCCCCTCCACCCGACGGAGTCTCTCCACTTGCGCAGCAGCAAGACCAAACGTTGCAACAGATCCACCTGGAGAATCAATCTTGAAGACGACTTCTAGTTCCACAGGTCTCGTTACTACAGTGGTTCCTTTCATACCATTTGATTCGTCCTCCACTACTTGCTTTACAGATCCAAAGGCTTGCTCTTCGTGTTTAACCAATAGAAAGGAGACCAAATTGGCCAGAAACTTCAAATCTAGGTTCCCTTGGGCGTTGTTGCCAAATTCAATGACAATGACGGTTCTAGAAAACGTTGCATCCAAATTGGGTCGATAAAACAGACTAGGCTTTGACTTGGATCGACCAGCCATGATATGACGCCATCGACTCGGCCGAATGCCCATCGGTGCCTCGTCCAAGGACGTTTCGAGTGCCATGGAATCACGGACAAAGAAATCATTCAATCGTTCAAAAACGAAATGTTGCGTTGGCGCAATGGTCTCTTGTCGGTTCCCAAAATATCGTGTAACGGCCATGATGAAAAATATACGAATACTGTTTCCCAAAAGGACTCCCAATGCTTCGGCGGCGGCCAAGGACGCGGTGGCTCTTCTCAATTGTTGTTGTTGCTGTTGCTGCTGCTGTTGAGGAGTTGGCCGAGGACCAATACTCATGCCAGGACCAGGAGGACCTCCCATAAGAATTAAGGATGAAGTCATGGGAGATGATGTCGAAGAGGGGGGAGATGCTTTGTTTGTCGATTCTCTCTCCGTGTCCGATTTGGTAGCATTGCTACTGGTAGTGGAAGTTTCGGAGGAAGTAGTTTCCGTGGTATTTTGAGACACCTCAGAGTCAAGATTTGACGGGCTGTCCTCAGTGACTACTGTAGAGTTTTTACTGTCCCCGGTTTTATCAGCATCATCGTTTTTTCCGATTTTATTGACTTTCTTTTTCAAAAATAGACGGGATCTCTTGGGAGCCTTGGTGTCTTTTACTGGTTTGTCATTTTTGTCCTCCACTTTGCCATCTTTGCGTTTCCTGCTACCCTTAGTATTATCAAATTTGGTAGAATTGACTTTCACAGTCTTCTTGTTGTTGCTGCTGCTGCTGCTGATTATTCGAGCTGTTTCGTTGGTTCGCTTTCCAGTCTTCTGTCCCCACCACGTTGGCCACCAAGCTTCGACCAACTGGGGTGGTTCGTCCTCCTCATCCTCATCGACTGGCGGTTGTTGTGGTGTATCTGGCGATTGTTTAGTGGCTCCACCACGGATATCATTTATTCTTGTAAGTTCATGGTTGTGCAGCATAAAGGATGTGCGCTTGAATGGTATGTTTTCATTCGAATGGTTTTGACGAGATGATGAAACTTGTGTCGAGGCACTCGAGGATTGGATCTGCACCCAGATTAAGAGAGCGCACAGCAAGGGAAATATAGGAAAAGACATCTGGCTTGATACAATTCTCATAAAAGCTACCGTAGTGTAGTTGCCAGACAATCTGTGTTTTTATTCCGCTAATAATAGCTCTTTTGTGAGATAACTTACTTTGCGTTTGGCATCATCATCATTGCCTTGCACCACACATACACGCTCTCCTTTCCACTTCGAGCCACTTGTCAAAAATAATAATAATAATGAATCCATTCTTCATTCACGAAACAAATCAGTCCCATAAACTAGCATTCCATTTTCTTCCTCACGAAGATTCAGAATGTTCTGCATTTTACTGTAACAATTTGGTTAACGTTCAGTGCCGATAGACTGGCTCTCATTTTTTGCCACAAGCAACTACTACTCTACAATAGCACAAAAACACAACACCAAATCCTCACACACGATGACACTCTTGGAAACACTCAAAGCGTGGCTCGGCAAGGCGTTGGCCTTACTAGACTACATTGTTAGTGTATTAAGAGTTCAACTGGCCTTTCTAAGACCCCTATCTCCTTCCGTGGCCTCCAAAAGTTGGATCGTTATCAATGGAACTTGTTGTATTGTCACGGCCGTATTTTTTCTGTTGGGATGGTTGCCTCACAAATCCACCGGCTACATCTTTTGCGAGACATACTACATTCCCTATAATTTGGTTATTTGTGTTCTTTGGTTGGCCGAAGCAGGACTGTGGATGCTTTTCGATGAAGATACAGCTCCGTGGCACAAATTGGGAGAATTGGGATTGGCCGTCTTTTTCGTAGGCGATAGCATTGTTTGGTTGTACGGACGATGGTACCTGCGCGAAGAGTTACCGAGAAGTGAAATCTTATTGTACTCTGCCATTGACTTTTTCATTTATTTGTTTTATCTGGTCTTGGCCGTTCGTCAAGAAGCCAAGGCGGCCCTGGCGAAAGCTGAGGAACAGAGAGGGGACAGTAATAACGGCGTTAATGCTGCTACTACCACTACGAATGCCGATATTCTCGGAAACAATACTGCAACCTCTGATCAAAAAGAAGCCATTACATCTTACGAAATTTTGAAGTGAGCATTTTTTTTTAAACTACGAGTGATGTCTCTGGGGTTTTGTCCAGCCAACGGAACGTCGGTTGCTTCCTTTGAATGCAGATGCGCTTAGACGTCCCACAGAAAAGTCAGCACTAGACTAGTAGATTCAATTTTTTTTAACTTGGCGATGCAGCAAACAACATGAACTGCAAGAATTTTGTCGGGAAATGATATGATTGATGGTTTGAGGTGTCGCAGTGAACACTGACGAGTAACATTACCCACTGCGCGATATTCTTTTCGAATTTAAGTTATTTTCTAACATCTTCGGTAGTTAAACCGATTTACAAGCATCTGATACACTTGGTTGCGTTTTCTGACCCGCTGTGGACGTAATTTCCATTGCACTCTGGCGAGTATTGTGATCACTCTCCTCTTCAGTGTGGGTAGCGGGCTTTTCAATGCTAGCTAGGAGCCATGGAGCACCTGGTTGTGCTCCGTACGCAGGAAGTTGCAGCGCTTGGACGATTGTTTGCATATGCCCCACCCCATTAAGCTTGTCACCTAGCGCCTTCCCGGCTACTTGGTAAACATGGTAAATTGGGCTCGTGAGTGCCTCCAGGAGCGGCATTGGCCTTGTGGCACTTCCGTTTTTTTCTTGCCTTACATGCTCGTGGAGCTTATGTGCGATCGAAGGAGTGACATCATAGAGGAGTAGCTACACAACGAACGAACGATGCTACATCATAATTCAACATACCCTCCAATCTGCCAGTGTTCTTCTCGTATGAGATTTATAGAAGTACTACAGTACTTCCATAAACCTTCTTGCGCCTAAACAATATGGACGGTATCCGCCACTCTCTTGGAAAATTCTTTCCTCTGTTTCTAGTACTTGTTTCCTCTTCTGAAGGTTTCGTAGGCTCTTCTCGATCCTATAAAACCTACGCTTTGGATCATCGAGGAGCTGCCTTGGCATCTCGGATGAAATCATCGTCGTCATCCGCTGCCACCAAAACAACCGCTCAGCTCTTTTCCACTCCCAACAACCCGTTTGCTAGTTTTGTCGGAGACTTTGCCCAATCCATCATGGGCAAGAGCGATATTGTCAGTGTCAACCCCAATTTTGACGCGAACTTGAAAAGCTTGTTGACATTCGACTGGCCTGACATTCGTTCCCAATTGGAGTCTGTGCAAACACCCGACGAAAAGAAATTCCGCGACAATCTAGTCAATGGGTACGGAGAAGGATCGCCCATGCACAAAGTTCGTCTATACGACGAAAGTAACAAAGAAAGTGACATTCGGGTTACCTTTTACAGAGATCATGCGTCCTGGTGCCCCTACTGCCAAAAGGTTTGGTTTGCCCTCGAAGAAAAGCGCATTCCGTATCGAGTAGAGAAAGTAAACATGAGTTGCTACGGAGGTACGTGAGCTCTTTGCTTGATTTTATCGAATGGTCGTCGTTTCCGACGTTTGTCAAGTATGTCATTCAACAAATCCAATTCATTTTGCTAATTTTGCATTGCCACTCATTTCTGTCGAATAGACAAACCACGAGAATTTTTGCGACTGCAACCCAATGGCCAAATTCCCGTGGCAGTCATTGATGGACAAGTTTATGGCCAGTCCAATGATATTCTCTCGGCTCTTGATGGCCTCTTCCCGGAAAGCAAGTCTCTACAACCTCCGTCTGACCAAGGCATGAAGGCCCGCCAATTGCTAAGTTTGGAACGATCACTAGCTGGTGCATGGTTGGGCTGGTTGCGATCCGGTGGCAACTCTGCAATGTACCGGCAAAATATGGAGGACATTTTGGCCGAAGTAGAAAGAGCGCTGAAGGAATCGAGTGGGCCATTCTTTCTAGGTGAAGATGTCTCCATTGTGGATGTTCAGTTTCTCAGCTTCCTTGAACGAATGTGCGCTTCTCTATTGTATTTCAAAGGATTCATGATCCGAGTTCCACCTAATAAGAGCAATTTGCCTAACCCTTACCCTGCCATCAATAAATGGTTTGATGCTCTAGAGAAAAAGCCAGCCTATCAATTGACAAAAAGTGATTATTACACACACTGTTGGGATCTGCCTCCGCAGCTTGGAGGATGTGCGCCTGAACCTGAAGGCGAGGATTACCGCAAAGCAATCAATGGAGAGCGCACTCTAGATGGGAGTCAGGGTAGCTGGGAATTTCCGCTGCAACCACACAATGGAGGTGTTGAACCCGACTGGGAATGGGCTGGAGACGAGGCAGCCTCAAAGCGCGAAGCTGTAGAACGTCTGTCGTTTAACCACAAAAACATTGTCAACTTTGCATCTCGTGGCGCCGGTAAGAAGGGCATGCCGCCAGTCATGGCCGAATTGGCTGATCCTAATGCAGTCCCTAGTGAAGCGGTGCAAGCATCGGTAGATACTTGCCTACGGACTGTGTCCCTCGCTTTGTTGAATGGCGTTGATCAACATGAAGAGACCATGACCAAAATTGCTGAGATGATTGTTCGCGATGGTGGTGACACTTTAGCGAACGGAGTCATTCTTAGTCTGTCTTACCTGCGGGATCGCGTAGGTGTACCGCGAGATATGAAGTTACCTGCCGCTCGACAACTGCGAGCTCATCTGAACTGGGCTATCGGAAAGATTTTCGAAGCACAAAATTCGTAGAAGCAAGGGTGTTCCTAGAGTAAAAAAACGACAAATGGAAATTTGAGGCCAGCTTAACCTTCAATATCTTATATTATTTTGGCACAAGAAAAAACACGGAGAAGTCAAGATCATAGAGTAGCAAAAATGACAAATTTAATTAAAAGTTTAGCATATTCAACATATTAATTAGACATCGAAATCGCGACCCAAGCCAAAGCTTGATTTGATTTTTCCGCCACCCGCATAGCTAATATCAACCTTGAGAGGAATGCCCTGTACTGCCTTCCTCGCGCCAATGCCGATGGATCTTTCAAGTGAAAACGGTGATCCGTTGTTATTGCGTGTCGAAACCCAGTCTCCAAAAAGGACTAGACTAGCACCATCTTGCACTTTTTCCAGAATCGGAATGTCCAGTTCTAGGGGGATGCGGAGCTCAGTGGAGCCAACCACCGAAGTTGAAATGCGGCCGTGAGGCCTTCCACCACGAATCGTACTTGAGAATCCCATAGCGTTCTGTTCATGCCGAGGAAGATTTCGAGTGGAACCCGAAAGCGAATGGCGGATTGCCAACGCAGGCTGTCTTCTCGAGGTTGTGGATGAGATAAACAAAGGAAATATCTGCGACGTAGTCAATGTGAAAGCCGAGTAAGGCAATAGTGTCAGTCCTTGATTCGAAGAACTCTTATCACCATTCAGTAACTGTGCTGCGGTTTCTGGAATTCTCAATCCAGTCGTGAAACTTCCATCAAAACTAGATCGGGCATCCATAGGTAACTGCTGCCGAAATGGTCCCAGGGCCAATGTTCCACTTCCAATGGCTTCTCGGATTCCAGATTGTGTGGCTGTTCGTTCCAAACTGGTGCTAGCTTGGCTGTGGCTTATCTTGCCTTGACTAATAGGATTTCGATAAGTAAATTTAATTCCTCGGCGGTCCAGCAGAGAATTGGCGTCGCTCTGTTTTCCTTTTAACACATTCTCATCGCCTGCTTTGTTGCCTCGGATGTCGTTTGTTGAATCTGACTTGTCACCAATGTAGTCCCTGAAAGCTTCTACCTCATATCCGCCTGGCATACCAAACTTGTCATCACTAAAGCTGATGTGCACGCTAGGTTCTGGATCTTTGGTTCCTCGCCGTACCATAAGACCCAAGGTCTCTCCTCCACCTAGTAAATTTTCGTGCTGAAAATCAATTTCGCCTTCCCAAGCACCGGTATAGAGAGATTTGGAAACACCGTATTCCAAATGTCGAGGAGGTGATTCGGTCGCCAATATTTGCAATTGAACACTTCCGTCTTGCATGCGCTTGGGACTTGCTTGGAGGATCCTTCCAAAAACACCGCTTCCAGCAATCACCGACCAACGAGATGGATCCCATTGAAAAGGGGTGCCAGGTTTCAATTTGAGTGCATGTGCAATCCTTCCAGATCGTGTCTTTCCGTCTGTCTGTACAAACGTCGTATTTGCATTTTCTTTCGAGATGCTCCTATGTCCAATGGTTCTGCGTTTTGCATGTCGTTCCTTGTACTGCCGAAAGGTCAAGAGGTTGCCCGTTTCTTCATCGACGACCATTTCTTTGCAGAATGTAATATCCACGGGTCGGCGATGCACCCGCGGCTCTTGCACTTGGATTTCGGCCGTGGCAGAATCGACCTTCAAGCTGGCACCCGTGACCGAGTGCAACACGTACCCCCTCATTTGATACCAGCGTTTGAGAGCTGCCGCGAATTCTTGTACGCGGTCCGTTCGCAGAGGATTTCCAATCAACCCCGATCGACGTGCTGCCAACTGTACGACTTCATGCGGCACGACGGTACTATTGGCTGCGATCACTACAGATTGAATTTTAGTAGTTTCGAGTTGTTGAATAAGCTGCTTTTGCTGTTGTTGTTCCTTGCTTTCAAAAAGTGATGCCACTTTGTTTTTGACGGCTTTGAAAGGTTTCGCAATTGTTGTCTGTCCTGCATTGTTAAATGCGTTGGACCAGTACGACGCCGTGGAAGATAGCGTAGATTTGACACCTTTCAGCTGCTTGGTAGCACCTCCGCGAATTTCGGTGTCGTTGGCGACATCTCTGTTTTCATCGTCCTCGTTGCTGTCTTGTTCTGGATCGACTGATGTTGCCAATAGAAGGTTCGCATCTGGGTCGTTGCTGCCGTCCCAATCACTCGGTCGGATATGAGCAAATCGGGGTGGTGGTGGAATGTTTCCATTTCCAATTCCGTTGAAACTTCCTCCACGGCCAGGTGGACCTGTCAGAAAGGCACCGCAAGGTTGCCGATGAAACAGTGCCAACAATATTGCTGCGCCCGAAAGCAAATAATGGCAGGAAAACGCCTTCATATTTTGAAATATAAATGTACTCAACTTGCCTATACCAATTCTCCACCAACCTTTGGTAGCAGCTGACCAATTTTGCCTGTCAAGTGAAGGCAGACAGGTGAATATAAGAAGTAGTTCAACAATGAGGTTGCTGATAATGGGATTTGTGTACGCTCCGAGATACGAGGTGTTGTGGAGCTTGTGTTGTTTGTGTTTGACATTCAGTGTCAAAAAATCCATATCTGACACGTCACTGAATATCCCTAACATTAATACATCGTGAGCTTTTGAGTACCGGTCTTCATAATAATGAAGGCCAAATCGCAATCAAGCACCACACCTACCATACCGAAGAAAGGACAAGGCATTGAAACTTGAAACTTGAAACGGAGAAGATATCTCAATCATCAACTACTGTACATACTTCTTATTCGAGTATCTAACAGTACTGAAGCGATCTTTAGAAGTGTATTGCTTGCTTGGTACGGTACTTCATATCAATAAACAACAGGATCGTGTTTCCTTTTTAGCAGGAGCAAAAGCCATGAACCGTGTCGAAGCAGAAGCAACACCTGCCGAAGATTGGTTGCAGTCTTTGAATGCCACTTGCAACCGTCTGTCCACTCAGTATTTGAATCTACTGCGGGCAGCTTCCTCGGTATCCGCCCTGGAGGAGGGGCGACAGCATGATCCGCGGTGTAAGCTATTGTAATAGATTTTTCCTTTGTTTGTTTGAAACTTTGAGCTGTGTGGCCCTCGAATCGTTATTACCTTTGGTCATACTTGATTTTGCAGTTCGTTCCATTATTTTATATTCACAAAGAAATAAATGTTTCATGATTCCACAGCCGGCGGACACATGCCAACTGCCCAAGACCCACCACCGCCAGCTTTGGCTGCAGATGTTGCCATGAGCTCTGTTCAGTGTCAATTGGCTGCAGAAAATATTTGTGTGGCAACGTCTCATTTGCTCAGTTTGATTCGGACGCTACGTCTCTCCATTCTCTTGATGGATGATGAGCTCATTGCTGCGGAAGAAGAATGGCAAGTTCAAGAAGCCCAAGCCATGGCACGAGATGCACAGCAAGAGGCTGTGCAACTAGAGCATGAGTTGATGGAACTACGTAAGAAGCAGCTTCAATAGCGGAATGCACGATCGTTTTGTGCTATTGTTATGATGCGGATTGCAGCTTCCCTTCAAGTAAAATTTTGTGTGAAATTAGAAATGCGTTTCCGGAATTTTCAATTTCATTGATTTTCAGCATCAATTGTTGCAATTGATTTTGCGCGAACTCAGGGGCTGGCTCAACAAAGCCCAAGACGTTGTAAGGACATCGAACCCGATACAGTACAATGAAGCCCCTGCTAGTACTCCCCGGAACTTGAGCCTTCCAGATAGATCTACTATTCATTCTCCGGCTAAAAGAAAGCTGCCACAATAGAATATATATGATTTTTTTCCTAACAAAAGTATGAAATGCATACTATATGACGTTGCCACCTTGTGTCTGAGGTTGCAGTGTCGCTTTCCTTGTCGTTCTCCGCACGCGCGTCACCAAGACCCAGGCTTCAGGGTTGTCTATCATGACCCAATCCGTGGATATTCGATTTATGTATGCATCACAATGATCCAAATGGTACTTGCTACAAGACCATTCCCCGCAAACCGCGGCTAGACAGTGACGACAGAAAGACTCTACGGGTTTCGAACAATTTGGTATGCCTAGGCAGTTGGCTGAATCTTGGTTCCCTTTGAACTCGAGCATTGGTGCTCGTCCCCCTTTGATTGCATTTTTTATAAAGCAATCTTCTTGATGCCGAGTTCTATCAGCGGCCCTACAGTCTTCGCTGCAATAGGATGCCATCTCACAGGCACCACAGCGGTGATAACCTATATTGTGACAGTTTTGAGCCTTACAGAGGATTGTGCATCTATCCTGAGCTACAGCAGATTTTGAAAATTTAATCTTTTGATTCTCGTATGGTGGTGCCTTTCCAAAGAAATCAACATACATCTTGTCAACCTTACATCTTTTGCAGCTATTGCTTGCCGGAAGCATATTGGCGCTTTTATTCACGACGATGGATGTATACTATTTTTAAGAGGAGACTATGGAGACTATTACTTATCTCGTCTTTGCCTCCGACGTTGGTTTCAGCTTGGATGATAGATGATAGTAATCTTATCTAATCCTTCACAATTCAGAAGATAGCTCATTTTTCGCATTATTTAATAAAAAATAATTGCCACTAGGCATTTTTCAGTCGTGATTCGAACAAATTGCGACCTTTGCTTCCTTCTAAAAAAAAACAAGTACACTAGACTATTCGACTCTACTACTACTAGTAGCTATTTGAAGTAACGAAACTCTGAAGGGTAGTAGAGCTAGAGCAAGGCAATGTGGCTTATTGTTGTAAGAATACACAAAGTGTGTTTGCGACGGGTATCAAAGCTGATACAAGCTCATTCGTACAGTAGTAGTCCTGCATATCTACCAGGTAGCAGCACCTCTGATCATGACAAGCCAGAACCAATGAGTGAAACGGCACTCATAACCCCGACAAACCATGTTGATAGCAAAAGTAGAGACGCACTACTGGTAGAAGTGTCTCTGAGTGAATTGGCTCTGGTATTGCTTTTGTTGCATGGATTTGACTTTCTCCACTCGTTGAAGTCTCGATTCAGCAAGAGGAACGGATCAAAATCATCCACATCTTGGAATGAAACATCAATATGAATCACCTCGTTCCCACTTTCGTCGTCCACATGCAGATATGCAAGACTACCAACCCCGTTGCTGCATCTCATATCTCCTTCGCCAGCCGCATGGACAGCATTGATTGCATTCAATAATCGCTGCGCCATATTATCACAACCCTCTGCAGCAGCGTCCCGAAAGTTGGTGACAAGAACTTTCACCGTGGGTTCTGATACACCATTTCCCTGGGCAGATAAAGAGAACGAACCAAACGTTCCTTGCTCGTCCGATTGATGGCTCGCTACCAATCCAAATTGCCCATAAATGTCATCCATCTCAACACTTGTATAGGCAGCGGGCCGGCCGGCCAAGTCTGTCAAGCCATACTGTCGCAGTTGATAGTAGGGAATGGATAATGCATCACCTAGACGAAAAAAATCCGAGTCGATGCGAGGAGATGCAATCGTTTCCAGGACCTTGGAGGGAAGCGTATTGTTTTCCATCATGTATCGAGCAATGCGAAAAACCACTTGGCTGCTGCGAGTGTTGTGCAAAAATCCTTGGGATAGGAGATAGGAGGACAGATTTACCAGGAACGGCATAATAATTCTTCTCGTACAGAGAAAATCCCTCCTCTTGGATGCACGAGACAGCTGCTGCACCAATTTGACCCGTGTGATTGTTGGCAGCGGCAATTGAAAAGGTGGCCTGGACCAAACAACGCCGATTACTGGATAGTAGTAATAATGCAACGCAAAAAAAGAACGGTAGTACTAGGTGGGGCTTAACGTCCTCGTGGCTAGTACTAATGAGGCAAACATCGCGATATTCAAGATACCATCTGCTGTCCACGAATAGTAGTAGGAGCTACAAAATTTCAGAAGCAGGCTTGGAGCTTGGATATGATGATGTGCGAACGAAAACGAAGAAAAAGACAAAGGATCATTATTAGTAATAATGCCAATAAAAATGCATGTGCATGAGAAAAACAGCAGTCAGATTGGAATCCCTAATCGAACGTCATCAGTTAAGTCATCTGAAACACGATTAGATTAGTCCTGAAGACCGAAAACCCCCCAAAAAATTGAATACTGGATTGTGACAAAAACCAGCAAGGAGCAAGGGCATAAAGCATGAAGGCCGAGAAGTTCTATTCAAACATCTCAACGAGCAGCAAGACGTTAAGCAATAATCACCGACAACCAGAGATTCGAATTTCCAACCACCGCGAAGAGCACAAATAATTATATCTGGGGAAACAAATTCTTAAACACAACGAAGAACAAAATGTACGACCCCAATGATACACTAACAGTGACGTTCGATGAAGGAGGTTACAATCCAGACTACATCAAGAACCAAAATCCAGCCATGAACCCGGGATTTGTGGAATCGACTTCCACTGCTGCTACTGTAGCCTCATCATCTGCGACCAGTGACGCCGGTGCACACAGTGCTGGTTATCCTTCGCATTCGGAGTTTTATTCCCCGAAACCAGACCAACCCAGTGAAGCAGAAGAAATTGCGCGCAAAAAGCCGAGGAAGAGAAGAAGAAAAAGGGTACAGGAATGGGTGCAGCAGTGGGCGGAGCTGCTGCCGTGGCGGGCATTGCCGGTCTTTGCTTGGTCGGACCGATTGTAGGCGTGGTCGCTGCTGGAGGAGCCGCCTACGTTGCCGCCACGAACAAGGGAGCCGCGGGCACAGTCTTTCGAGCGAGTGGAACGGTAGCAACGGCCGCAGGATCGAGTGCTCGAAATTTGGATAAGAAACACAATGTGGTGGGGAAAACCGGTCGTGGAATTGCGGGTGCGGGTCGTGGAATTGCAGGAGGTGTCGGCTGGGTATCGAAAAAATTGAATCGCAACAAACAAGCACCCAACACTACCGACACAGATTTACATTAGTTTTGCTTACGAAGAAGCAGAGCTTGATAACTCTCCTATCACGGGAAAATGCAATGAGCGTCTACCTCGTGAATGTCAGAGGTCAGATTTGGATTGCAATTTAATGCTCTCATTTCAGGTTGTTCGCTGTAGGAGCTAGAATGTATCGCGCTCTAATTTTTAAAGTAGCAATCAAATGCATTTTTGTCATTGTCAGTTGCGCTTGTCGGCATTGAAATAATTGCAATGTTGGAGCAAACTTCTAGCTAGGGCTGACCCAGCTCGGTTGCTTTTAAGTTGAGCTGCTGGGCTGGTGGATGAGCACTGTTATCAGGAAGAGACGGTACTATCTACTTTAGAGTAGTGTGAGAGGCATACTCCAGTTTTCAATTAGGAGAGTTTAGAAAAATATTTAGGAGAGTTTTAGGAGAGTTTAATTAGGAGATTTTCTGAG
>Ga0100391_1001118_pt1 | contig 30318 bp, 16 predicted proteins | sample CryGeymeta201515_FD_81541 | JGI IMG/M metagenome (GOLD analysis project Ga0100391, IMG submission 81541) | Groundwater microbial communities from Crystal Geyser aquifers in Utah, USA - Crystal Geyser metaG 2015-15 | ecosystem: Environmental > Aquatic > Deep subsurface > Groundwater | place: USA... | reverse complement strand
GCCGGACCAGGTCGAGGGGATGCAAGCGCTGCTGGCGGCGCAATCACTGCCTGCGCTGGAGAGCGCACCCATGGTGACGATGCGGCTGAGCGGCATCAACGGGGTGGCGGTGAGTGAGTTGCAGCGACAGGATGCCGTGCCCGGATGGATTTTGCGCCGTGAATTCCGCTCCACTTATCGCGATACGCTCAATCGCACCGAAGTTGCGGTGGCCGGTAGTTGGCCGCCCCAGGAGTGGAGCGCAGATGAGCCGATTCCGCTCTCACTGGAAGCAGGTTTGGCCAAAGATCTCAATGTTGGGCTGGGCGACCGGCTGCGGATCGATGTGCAGGGCTTGCCGCTGGAGACGGAAATCGTGCATCTGCGGGAGGTGGACTGGTCGCAGTTTAACTTGAATTTCTTTATGCTCTTTCCCGGCGGAGTGCTGGAGGAGGCACCCGGCTTTCATGTGGTGACGACCCGCATTCCCGCAAGCATCAGCTCCGGTGCGTTGCAGGCGGCGGTGGCGGAGCACTTTCAAAACGTTTCCGTGATCGACCTGACATCGATATTGGACACGGTGCAAAACCTGATGGGCCGGATCGCACAGGCCGTGCAGGTGCTGGCACTCTTTACTGTGGCAGCAGGCTGCTGCATTCTGCTTGGGGTTTTTCTCAACGGGCGGGAGCAACGCCGGCATGAAGCCGTACTGTTGCGCACACTCGGTGCCACCCGGCAGCAATTGCGGACGATTTTTACCATCGAATTTGGCGCACTCGGGCTGCTGGCTGCACTGGCCGGCGGTGGACTGGCGGTGCTGGCTTACTGGCCACTGGCAGTCTTTGTTTTTTCATTGCAGCCGGTCTTCCCGCTGGTGCCGCTGATCGTGCTGCTGGGCGCCGCCTGTCTGCTGTCGGTTTTGATGGGCAGCTGGCTGAGTCGCGGCATCACCCGCGCATCACCGCTGACGCTGCTGCGCAACGGGTGATGCGGTTCGTGGCAGCAGCCGCAGCTCCGACCCGTCCGGCCCGCGATGGTGCGTGAGTCCTGAATGCCTGTATTTGCTGGCTTAACAGCCGCTCTCCATCTGCACACTCTCGATCGGCACATTACAAATTCCGCGCAGGAGGGCATCGGAAAAAGTCAGCGAGTGGGTGAGTGCGGTGGCGAGCTTGGCATGGGTGCAGCGGCTGATGGCGAACTTGCGCTGGGCGGACAGATTCAGCTGGTTGAGGGCGGTGACGACCGGCGGCACACTTGGATTGAAGGCAATACTTTCGGCCGCTCGACCGGCAAAGTGGTGTCCGCTAATTACTTCGACCAGAAAGCCTTCCGGAGACTGGTTGTAGGGCGTGTAGCTGCGACTGGCGGCATTGATGGCACGCTGGGCGTTATCACTGGGATCCGCTTGCGCGCAAACCAAATTCTGCAGCGGGCTGTCCAGCAGTCCCCGGCCTTTGGGACGGGTCCGGGCAAACGGTTCGGGGATGAGTGCAGCCAGCGGACGGCACAGCTTGTTGACGGTGATCGGGAGTTTGGCCGCGTCGTGCAGTTCCAGTAAAAACTGACGACAATGGCCGCAGGGCAGTTCCGAGACGATCAATGCGCTGATGCCGGACTCGCCGTGCATCCAGGCATTAATGACCGCAGACTGCTCCGCGTGCAGACTGGCGTGCAAGGGCACTCCGGTAAATTCCAGATTGGCTCCCAGGTAAAGCTTGCCCGATTTCCCCACCACAAGGGCCCCGACCTTGAAGCCGGAGATCGGGGCGCAGGCAAACTCGCGGGCCAGTTCCAGCAATGCGCTCAGTGCGCTGGGTTGCTGCGGATGGCGCAGTTCAAAGCAACCGGAAAAATCAGCTTGGGCGAGTGTTGCAGCATGAGCCGCCTCCAGCGCGGGGGGAATGTTCAGTCCCAGTTGCATCTATTTGACCTTGTTTTCGGGTAGGGGCAGCATGGACTCGTTTTCCATATGCGTTAGAAAAACAAGTTCCGGTGATGCTTCAATTCATTTCCACGCCGGATGCAGCTTTGAGCGTAAAGATGTGCTTTAATACACGTCCCGCAGGTAGCGCTTGTCGGTTTTGAGCTGTTTGACGTAATCTGCCGCAGCTTCTTTGGAGAGTCCGCCTTGCTGCGCCACGATATCGTGCAGTGCCACATCCACATCGGTTGCCATCCGGCTGGCATCGCCGCAGACGTAGAAGCTTGCACCTTCCTGCAACCAGGCGTAGAGCGCGGCACTGTTCTCCCGCATGCGGTCCTGCACATAGATTTTTTGCCGCTGGTCGCGGGAGAAGGCGACATCGAGCCTGGTCAGAATGCCGTCGGCGAGGTAGCTCTGCCACTCGCTTTGGTAGAGGAAATCGGTCAGATAATGCTGGTCGCCAAAAAACAGCCAGTTCCTGCCCGCTGCCCCGATCGCCTGGCGTTCTTCGATAAAGGCACGGAAGGGGGCGATGCCGGTACCGGGGCCCACCATAATGATGGGCGTGTCATTATCGGCAGGCAGCTTGAACTGTTTGTTCGGGGTGACGAAGACCTCTGCCTGCTCGCCTGCGGCAATGCGGTCGGCCAGATAGGTCGAGCAGACGCCTTTGCGCTCGCGGCCGTGGGCATCGTAGCGGACGACCCCCACCGTCAGGTGCACCTCGTCCGGATGAGCCTTGGGGCTGGAGGCAATCGAGTAGAGGCGCGGCGGGAGTTTGCGCAGGATGCCGACCAGTGCGTCGGCGGTGATTTCCCGGGCCGGGAACCGGTGAAAGAGGTCGATGATCTCGCGCCCGTAGAGATATTCCTGCAGATCCCGCTTGTTGGCCGGGTCGAGCAGCGCCTCGAGTTTCGCATCTTTGGCGATCTCGTTGTAGCGCTTGATGACAGGCAGCGAAAGGGTGGTAATATCGAGTTGACTGGTGAGTGCCGTGCGCAGCGTGAAGGCTTCTTCTTTGATCGATACCGGGCTGTCGGGGTCGAGTTGCGTGCTCTGGAGGAAATCTTCCACCACGTCCCCGGCGTTGTGCGGGATGACTGCCAGCGCATCACCCACTTGATAGTTCAGGCCCGAACCGGAAAGGTCGAACTCCAGATGCAGGGTCTCTTTGGCAGAGCCCTTGCCATTCAGGAGAACGCGCTCTTTAAGTGCGGCAGGGAAGGGGTTCTTGCGGGAGTATTGGATCGCTGCCGGTGCAGTCTCCGCCGCGGGTGCCGTCGCAGTGGCTACCTCTGCCGCCGGTGCAGCCAGGTCGCTCAGAGCCTTGAGTGCCGCCTCGTGCCAGCGGGCAAAGTCGTCATCATAATCCACATCACAGTCGATGCGGTCGAGCACGCGCTGCGCGCCCAGTGCGGCCAGTCGACTGTCGAAATCTTTGCCCACTTTGCAAAAGTGCTCGTAGCTGGTGTCGCCGAGGCCCAGCACCGCAAAGCGGGTTCCGTCCAGACGCGGTGCTCCGTCGCCCATGAGGTCAGCGTAGAAGCCCGCCGCAGTTTCCGGCGGATCGCCTTCACCCCAGGTGCTGGCGATGACCAACAGGTTTTGAATGTCCTTGAGCCTCGACACTTGGCTGTCGGCCATATTCACCGCTTTGGCTCTAAAACCGGAGCTCTGGGCCGCTTTGACTGTCAGGTCGGCCAGGCTCTCCGAATTACCGGATTCGCTGCCGTAAAGCACGGTCAATTCCGGGCTGGCGGACGGCGGCACCGCCGCAGTCGCAGCAGGCCTTGCCTGACCCGCTCGCAGGCCACTGATAAAGCCCTCCAGCCACAACAGTTGTTCGGGTGCCAAAGTGGGCAGCACATTGTTTAACCATGCCGCCTGCTCAGGGTGTAGAGGAGTGTTGCCGGGAATGACGGAATTTGTCTGATTCATTGGTGAATTAAGCGGATTAAAAAAACTGTTAACAAATCACGGATCAGCTTAAACGCTAGTCCTTTTTACATTTTAATTTTTTTTACCCGAACGATGAGGTGTATCACGCAGTGAGCGCAGCGAACGGAGTTGATACGACCGACTGGATATAGCTTCCAGAATGCCCATCGGCCCGGAATCCAGCAAGTGCTTTCTCTTCCCTTAAACCGGTTTGTTTTAAACCACAGATTGCGCAGATGCACACAGATTTTTTCCCTTCTTTTGTTCTCTGATCTGTGCCAATCGGTGCCATCTCAAAATTTCCGGTTTTCGACTCCATCAGACACGCGAATTCAATTTTGAAGTGCAAGAGAGCGGCTAAGGTGAGTTAGGTGCTTGCGAGAGCGCCGACCTTAGTCAGAAGCTCTCAAGCGATGAAACCCTACAAACACCTAGCTCGTGAAGAACGCTACAGCATTGAGATGCCGTGGAGTATTAGGTATATTTACAATGACGAAAGCTCCACATCGGTAATAAAGGACGTATGTCCCTGAAATTTCCCGCAGCCCCCAAATTCAAGGCGTGACCCAGCCGTGAAGTTCCGATTCTTTCGGTGGTGAATGGAATTAACCGACCACCACGCCAAATACTACGCGCACGACCTCACGTTGAAGCGCGTCGAAGGCGTAGGCCGCTTGTCCAGGGCGCTTTTCGATGCCCAGGTGGATTTGAACCCGCACCAGATTGAAGCGGCGCTCTTTGCGCTGAATTCCCCCCTGTCCAAAGGCGTGATTCTCGCGGACGAGGTGGGCCTGGGTAAAACCATTGAGGCGGGCATCATTCTCTGCCAGCTCTGGGCCGAGCGTAAACGGCGCATCCTGGTCGTCAGCCCCGCTGCCATCCGTAAGCAGTGGGCGCTGGAGATAGAGGAAAAGTTCAATCTCCCGGCCACCGTTCTGGATGCCAAAGGCTACCAACAAGCCCAGAAATCGGGCAACCCACGCCCCTTCGATCAGAAAGCACTGGTTGTCGTCTCGTTTCACTTCGCGAACCGCTTCAGGGAGGAAATCCGCAGTATCCCCTGGGACATGGTTGTGATCGACGAGGCCCATAAGCTGCGCAACGCCTACCGCCCCAGCAATAAACTCGGTCAGGGCATCCGCTGGGCGGTCGAAGACCGCAAAAAGATCCTCCTGACCGCCACCCCCCTGCAAAACTCCCTGCTGGAGCTTTACGGCCTCTCCACCTTGATCGACGATCTGATCTTCGGCGATCCGGCTGCCTTCCGCTCCCAATACATGAATGCGGGAGCCAACATTGAGGAACTGCGGAACCGCCTGCGCGGCTTTTGCAAGCGAACGCTCCGCCAGGACGTCACCGAATACGTCAGCTACACCAAGCGCCGCCCGATCACCAGGCCGTTCAATCCCACGGACGACGAACAAAAGTTCTATGACGCGGTTTCAACCTTCCTCCAGCGCGGGGATTCCTACGCCATACCGAAGCAACGCCGCCACCTTACCGTCCTGATCCTGCGCAAGTTGCTCGCCTCTTCCGTCGATGCCATCGCAGGCACGCTGGAGACGATGCTGGCCCGGCTCGTCGATCTGCGCGACGGGAAGATCGAGAAAATGAGCTTGCCCGAGCAGTTGATCGAGGACGAGGAGATGGAAGACGACCTGCTCGACGAGATCATCGACGAGGTCGATCCGGAGGCCGAAGAAGATGATCAAAGCTTGCCCCGGCTCGACATCCAACGCCTCACAGAGGAAATCGCCGAACTGCAAAATCTCACCAAGTGGGCGCACTCCATCGGCACCGAGACCAAGACCAAGACTCTGATTCAAGGCCTCGAAGCCGGATTCAAAAACATGCGCGAGATGGGCGCCGCCGAGAAAGCGCTTATCTTCACCGAGTCCCGCCGCACCCAGGAAGCGCTAAAGCGTTTTCTCGAAGCCAATGGCTACGCCGGGCGCATCGTCCTCTTTAACGGCACCAACTCCGGCCCCGAGGCCAAGGCCATCTACGAAGCCTGGATCGAGAAAAATAGAGACAGCGGTCGTGCCTCCGGTTCCCGTGCCATCGACGCCCGCACCGCCCTGATCGAGCACTTTCGCGATACCGCCAGCATCCTCATCGCCACCGAGGCCGCTGCCGAGGGCGTCAACATGCAGTTCTGCTCGCTGGTGGTGAACTACGACCTGCCCTGGAACCCCCAGCGCATCGAGCAGCGCATCGGCCGTTGCCACCGCTACGGGCAGAAGCACGACGTCGTCGTGATCAACTTCATCAATAACCGCAACGAGGCCGACCAGCGCGTCCACCAGCTCCTGCAGGATAAATTTCTCCTCTTCGACGGCGTCTTCGGCGCATCCGACGATGTGCTCGGCAGCATCGAGAGCGGGGTGGACTTTGAGAAACGTATACTCGCCATCTATCAGGAGTGCCGCACCCCGGCCGAGATCGAAGCCGCTTTTCAAAAACTCCGCGACGAACTCGATGAATCGATCCAAAACCGCATGGCCGATACCCAGAAGGCCCTGCTGGAGCATTTCGATGAAGATGTGCATGCACGCCTCAAGATGGAGCTGGCTGACACTCAGAGTCGCCTCGACATCGTAAGCCGTCGCTTCTGGGGGCTGAGTCGCCATGTCATCGCCGACCGGGCCGACTGGTTCGAGGATGCGCACAGCTTCCGGCTCAAGCGCCCGCCCGCTGCCGACCTCGCAGCCGGGCACTACTACCTGATCAGTAAAAACAAAGTGGCCGGAGCTTCCAGCTCCGAAACCCTACCAGGAGCAGGATGCTCCAGCCACTTTCTCTACCGTCTCGGGCACCCGCTCGGCGAATGGGCGACCGACACCGCCAAGAGCCTCGAAACACCGCTCACCGGGATCACTTTCGACATCACCAACCACCCGACCAAGCTTGCGCTGGTCGACGCACTCAAGGGCACCAGTGGCGTCCTCCGGCTCACCCACCTGAAAATCCAGAGCTACGAGGAGGAGGAATACCTGCTCTTCTCCGCCTTCGACGACTCCGGCAAATCCCTCGACCAGGAAACCTGCGAGAAGCTCTTCAGCGTGGCCGGAGCTTCCAGCTCCGAAAATACAAGAAATAACTCTCTAGTAACGAATCAGTCATCCGGAGCTGGAAGCTCCGGCCACTTTACCGCACCGGACTGGGCTTCCTTAAAAATTCGCGCTGGCGAAAACCTCCCGCACTGGACTTGCGAGCGCGCCATCTATCATGTCAGCTTTCGACTCTTCGATAGCCTGCCCGCCAGTAAACTGGAAGCATGGCGGCAGGAACGAACCCAACTCGAAGCCGCCGTCACCGCGAAGGACGGAGCACTATCGGAAGCCGAAGCACAACGCATCCACAGTTTGTTTTCTGAAAAAGTCGAAGCCTTTCTTGATTCTGGCATCGGCGAATGCTGGCTACGGGACTTCGCGATAGCCGGAATCGTCTCGGATGCTCTGCATTATTTCGATGGCGAGCGCTACCGGCTTCACGCTTTTTGCATTATGCCCAATCATGTGCATGTCCTGGTTGAGACATTGACCGCAGCCTTTCCACTTGAAAAAATCGTGCACTCTTGGAAATCGTTTACCTCAAATCGTATCAATCAAGTGCTGAGGCGAACGGGGCAGGTATGGCAACATGAATCGTTTGACCACATCGTCCGCGATGAAGCCGAATACAAAAAGCAGTTTGCCTACATCCTGAATAATCCGCGCAAAGCTGGAATATCTGCGCCAACGTGGCCGGAGCAGGATGCTCCGGATAATTCCCCAAAAGAAGAACCGGAGCAGGATGCTCCGGCCACGATCCCACCAGAGCAACTTCACCGCCTGGCACAAGAGGCTCAGCGGCACGTCGAAGCCACCATCAGCCGCTCGCTCGATGCCAACAGCCAGCACTTCAGCCAAGCCCGTGAACGCCTCGATCGCTGGGCCGAGGATTCCGTCCTGGCCGCCGAGCAGGCCATCAAAGACACCAAGGAGCAGATTAAAGCCCTTCGGCGGCAGAGCCGCCAGGCGGAGACCCTCTCTGAGCAGAAGGACTTGCAGGAGAAGATCCAGTCACTGGAGAAGAAGCAGCGCCGCCAGCGCCAGCAAATCTTTGACGTCGAAGACGAAATCAATGACAAACGCGACAACCTGATCGCCGAATTGGAGCGCCGCCTCTCGCAGAAAACAGAATCCACCGAACTCTTCACTATCCGCTGGAAGGTCGTGTAGCCTCCGGAGGCCCATTTTATAAGCATGTTTCGCCCAAATTTACAGCCATCGATAATTTCCAACATTGTATTGACAATCAGGGCTACTCAGACCTACCTTACATCAATCAACCCTGTGGACGTCTTGGGCTTCGGCTCAAGCACCACAGCCCCCCGTAGGCTGCGGTCTGCGGGGTTTCTTTTTGCCCGGAGCCAAGGAGGTGTCCCGTGCTAGCGGCAGGGAAGACCTCAAACAGGCCGCCAAGGGTTGTCTTCTTCATCGACGGCTTTAACTTATACCACTCCGTTCAGGCCGCCCAAAAGCTTTTGCCAGAGGATCAGCTCAAGTGGTTGGATATTCCCGCGCTTTGCCGCTCCTACCTCCACCAGATCGGCGGTGGGGCTGAGCTTTCGGCAGTTCACTATTTCACTGCCTACGCGTATCACCTCCGCGATAAAGCCCCGGAGAAGATCAGTCGCCACAAAGCCTTTGTTCGTGCCCTGACAGCACGAAAAGTCAAAGCCTGCATCAGCCAATTCAGCCCGAAGCAGGTCTGGAGCCACGAGATCGAGCGTTGGGTGGGTGCTTACGAGGAAAAAGAGACCGACGTCGCCATTGCCTGCTCGGTCATGGGTATGGCGATGGATGACGAGCTGGATGTCGCTGTCCTCGTGACGGGGGATTCCGACTTCGCACCGGTCGCAGAGACCTTCCAGCGACGCTTCTCGAAAAAACGCATCCTCTTTGCGCTCCCCTTCGCCCGTGGCACGAAACGCCTCAAGCAACTTTGTCCGGATTCATTCAGCATCTCGAAGGAAGCCTACGCCAAGCATCAGTTTCCGGACGAAGTGATGCTGCCGAGCGGAAAAACCGTGACCATCCCGCCAGATTGGAAAAAGTAGATCCTGATACATTTAGAGAATAAATTAAACACCCATGCCTACCACCGTCCAACTCCGCACCCGTCTCCTGAAAAAGCTCAAGGAGCTGTTCCAACTCGACCAGCCCGACCTCGATTTTGGCTTTTACAAGATCATGCACGCCAAGGCCGAGCAGGTGGAGCGCTTTATCGACAATGATCTGCTCAAAATGGTGGAAGAGGCCTTCGCCGACGCTTCCGCCGCGAAGACCGAGAGCGCGGTTGAGGCCGCCAAGCGCAAGCTGATTGAGGCGATGGGCGAAGACGTCTTCGACGCCAATGGCGAGATCAATGAAGACGCCGCCAAATACCCGGCGGGCAAGGCCTACACCGAAGCCCTGCAAAAAGCTGATGGTCAGGTGGCCAGCTTGACGGAAGAAGGCCAGGTCTATGACCACCTCTTCCGCTTCTTCGAGCGCTACTACGACAATGGTGACTTCGTCTCCCGCCGCTACTACACCCGCGAGACCGACGACCGCGCTGCACCCTTTGCCGTCCCTTACAACGGCGAGGAGGTAAAACTCCACTGGGCCAACGCAGACCAATACTACATCAAGACCGCCGAGTATTTTAACAACTACACCTTCGACCTGGCAAAAGGGGTGGCTGAACTTAAAAAGGCTAAGGCTAAAGGTGAAATTGAACTTCTTATGGAACAGGAGCTGGAAGCTCCTGCCACGGTGAAAGTCCATTTCAAGATTGTCGATGCCTCCGAGGGCGAACACGGCAACGTCAAGGTGAAGGACGACGATAAGCGCTTCTTCATCATCCACGAGGACCAGCCGATCGCATTCGATGAAAATGGCGAACTGGTAATCCATTTCCAATACCGCGCCGACCCGGAGAAAGGCAGCAAGCAGGAAGGATCCTGGCGCGACTTCCGCAATGCCGAGGCGGTCGAAGTCATTTTAAAGGCCTTGCAGGCAATTCAGGGCGAGAACGCGACTGCCGCCACTTGCCTGCAGCTCTTCCAGGCTCCCGCACCAACGGAGAAAAATAAAAGCCGGCCGCTACTGGCCAAGTATCTCAACCAATACACGGCGCGAAACACGATGGATTACTTCATCCACAAGAACCTGGGTGGCTTCCTCCGGCGCGAACTGGACTTCTATGTCAAAAACGAGGTCATGCGCCTCGACGACCTCGACCAGGCCGACGCGCCTGCCGTGGAAAGTTACCTCGCCAAGCTTAAAGTGCTCCGCAAAATCGCCCACAAGCTGATCGACTTCCTGGCACAGCTGGAAGACTTCCAGAAAAAGCTCTGGCTGAAAAAAAAGTTCGTGGTCGAGACCAACTACTGCATCACGCTCGACCGCGTGCCGGAGGCACTTTACGACGAAATCGCGGCTAACAACGCCCAGCGGGAGGAATGGGTGAAGCTGTTCTCAATTGATGAGATTGAAGCAACGGAAGGAGATTTGGCAGAAGCTGGAAAGCCGGGCTACTCGGAGCCGCTAACCGTGGGATTCCTTAAGGCTAATGATAAGCTGGTGCTGGATACGAAGTTCTTTAGCGAAGATCTTAAGGAGCGGTTACTCAGTTGTGTTGACGATTTTGATACGAGGAACGAGACACAAATCGTCAATGGAGATGCCTTTCACGTAAGTAACCTTCTTTGCCGTTACTTATCGCAGCAGATTGATTCTGTCTACATTGACCCGCCATATAACACGGGCCAAGATGGATTCTCTTATAAAGACTCCTATCAGCATTCGAGTTGGGCAACTTTTATGAAGCAAAGCCTCACCGCTTTTCGCGGTTTGTTAAAACCAAGCGGCACACTTTTTTGCTCAATTGGCAACCATGAGGTTGCTAACCTAATGATCATTGGGAAAGAAGTTTTTGGACTTGATAATCACTTTGCCAGTTTAAGTTGGAAGGCTCGGGTTAAACCCGTTAATATTGGTGATGCAAAATTAAGGCCCCAGAAAGAAAACGAATTTGTCTTAGGATATGAACGAGAAAAGTCTAAAGCCCTAGGCTACCCCATTTTTAGTGGATCGGAGAGAACATATCCTCACGAATTAAATGGTAGAAAATATCGAACTGCTACTATACTAAAATCAAACAGGGGTGCGAATCGTCGAGACACGATGACATTTGAGATTGATGGATATTCTCCTCCGGAAGGTCAACGCTGGCAAGGAGGGCAGGATTTCATAAGAGCCTTACATGATGCCGGTTATATCGAATATAATGATGGGACCCCAATGAGGCGATATTTTGAGGATGAAGAATCAGCTGAGCATGATCCATTTTATTGTTATATTGACACTGAGCTTTCCGGAACGTCGGAAGGAGGAAAAAACAGACTTAATCATCAGGTTGGTAATCAGCATGGATTCGACACTGTCAAACCTGTCGAGTTGATTCAATATATCCTCAAAGCGACTTCTCCCCAAACCGGATTGATTGCTGATTTTTTCGCTGGAACAGGAACAACTGCTGACGCAGTGATCAATATTGGAAGGGAATCAACAGATAAGCCGAAACTTTTACTCTCGGAAATAGGGGCGCATCTATTCAGCACCTTGATTCCAAGACTTAAAAAGATTACTTACGCGCAGGACTGGAAAGACGGCAGACCCACCTCCCGCGACACCGGCATTTCCCACTGCTTCAAATACATCCGCCTGGAATCCTACGAGGACACGTTGAACAACCTGACCTTCGAGCCGGATCCGAAACGAACGGAAACCATCGGCAGCAATCCGGCACTGAAAGAAGACTACATGCTGCGCTATCTGCTCGACATCGAGACACGCGGCAGCCAAAGCCTGCTCAATATTGATGCCTTTGCCGATCCAACCGCCTACCAGCTCTCGGTGAAAAAGCCCGGCTCGGACGAGCAGGAATCGCGATCCGTCGATCTCATCGAAACCTTCAATTATCTGCTTGGGCTGCGTGTCACGCACTATGCCGCACCGCAGAGCTTTAGCGCCAGCTTCAAGCGGGCGCCCGACCCGGAACTGCCCGACGACCAGCACACCAAGCTCGTCGTCGACGGCGCGATCCAGCAAGACGACGACGGCCCGTGGTGGTTCCGCAAGGTCGAAGGCTGGGTGCCGAAAAACACCTCCATCCCCGACCATGTCACCCGCGAGACAGCCCATGCACACAACCACAACATGGAGCGCATTCTCATCGTCTGGCGCAAGCTGACCGGCGACCTGGAGCAGGACAACCTCATGCTCGACACCTGGTTCCGCAAACACGGCATCAGTACGCAGGACTACGAGTTCGACACCATCTACGTCAACGGCAGCAACAACCTGCCCAACCTGAAGCAGGACGACGAACACTGGAAAGTCCGCCTCATCGAGGAAGACTTCATGAAACGCATGTGGGACACCAATGACGCATGAATATGAAACACTAAACTATGAAGAAGGAACACTATGCATATTACTCAAATAAGGCTTAAAAATTTCCGTGCGTTTCAAGATGTAGAAATGCGAGACATCCCTCGCTTCGCCGTATTGGTGGGTGCGAATGGAACGGGAAAATCGACTCTTTTTCAGGTCTTCGGTTTTCTCCGGGACGCAATGACGACCAATGTGAACACGGCACTTTCCAAGCTGGGTGGCAGTCGCGGAATCGATGAGGTGCGGAGTCGTGGAAGTGAAGGAGAGATCGAGATTGAGCTCAAATTCCGCCCTGAGCCATCCGAGCGCTTAGTCACCTATACGCTTTGCATCGGGGAAGAGAACGGACGTCCCATCGTAACCCGGGAAGTTTTAAAGTATCGCCGGGGTAGCCGTGGGAAGCCTTGGCACTACCTTGATTTTTCAAATGGCCGCGGCACAGCAGTCACAAACGAAATTGAAGAGGTCGAGGAAGAGGCTCAGCTTAACCGCGAGGAACAGGTGCTGAAATCGCCGGATCTTTTGGCGATTAAAGGACTAGCTCAATTTGAACGCTTTCCCGCTGTCGTGGCGTTGGGCGATCTGATTGAGAGGTGGCATGTCTCCGACTTTCATATTAGCCGGGCTCGCCCGGAACAAGAGGCTGGCTATGCAGAACATCTATCACGCGAGGGGGAGAATCTTTCGCTGGTCATTGAATATCTTCACAATCGCCACAAAGCCATCTTTGATAAAATTATAGAAAAACTGAAGAGCCGTGTGCCAGGCATCTCCGACGTGCAGTCAAAGCAAACAGAAGAAGGCCGTATTCTTCTTAAATTCCAGGATGGCGCTTTTGAAGATCCCTTCCTTGCCCGCTATGTTTCCGACGGCACCATAAAGATGCTGGCCTACTTAACCCTGCTCTATGATCCGGAACCGCACCCGTTGCTTTGCGTCGAAGAACCGGAAAACCAGCTTTATCCTTCATTGTTGCTGGAACTTGGGGAAGAGTTCCGGGAATACTCCCAGCGTGGAGGGCAGGTGTTTGTTTCATCGCACTCGCCGGATTTCTTGAACGGCATTGAACTCGATGAGGTGTTCTGGCTGCAAAAGATCGATGGCTATACCCAAATCAAGCGCGCCCGCGATGATAAGCAAATTGCCGCTTACATGGCCGATGGCGACAAAATAGGCTATCTCTGGAAACAAGGGTTTTTCGAGGGGGCCGATCCGCAATGAAACAACTAGTCTTATTTCTAGAAGAAGCTTCCGCCAAGGCGGCCTTCGAGGGCTTGCTTCCACGGGTGCTTCCAGAGGATGTCACAGTGCGCTACGTTGTCTTTGAAGAAAAGTCGGATCTGGAGAAGCAGCTTGGAAAACGATTGCGGGGGTGGATTCAGCCCCACACCGCTTTTCTTGTCTTACGCGATCAGGACGCCGCTGACTGCCAAGCCGTGAAGCAAAAACTGGTGCATATTTGTCAGGAAGCGGGCAAGCCCTGTGCCGTCGTCCGTGTCGCCTGCCGCGAACTGGAAAGCTGGTATTTCGGCGAATTGTCCGCCGTAGAAAAGGCACTGGGTATCCCCAAACTTTCCGACCAATCCCGCAAATCAAAATACCGCATTCCGGATGCGATCCACAATCCTTCGTCTGAACTGGCCAAGATCACTAATGGCCGCTACCAGAAGGTCTCCGGCTCCCGTGAGATTGGCAAGTTTCTCAGCCCGAACTCCGCAAATAATGTCTCCGTTAGTTTCGGCCACTTCCTCGCTGGTATTACCAAAGCCCTCACTCATGCCAGCACGTAAAAAAGCCAAAGGCCCGAAGAATCACTCTTTTCGCAACAAGCTGCTGCTGAATCAGTGGTTGATCAGCCTGTTCGGCATTGATCCGCTGGCTGAGCACAAGGAGGGCAATCGAAAGGTGCTGCCCTTCCACGTGCTGGCACGTCCGATTCGCGACCCCAGATTGGAAGGTCTGGATGCGGACAATCTGCATCGCTTCTATCATGAGCTGGTGCGGAGTGACCTGTTCTGGAATGAGTTTAGCGAGGTGACCAAAGAGCAGATCCTCGTTTACGAGCAGAACATCGTCCGGCACACGCAGTCACTGAATGAGAAGCGGCAACGTCCCATCGCATGGAAATACTACCAGTGGCTGACCTTGCTGTTCACAGAGATTTACCTCGACCGCTACTTTCACAATCCCGACAAACTGCTGCAGGATCTCAATGCCTACGTGGATCGCTTCAATGGCAGGTGGCCGGAGTATGCCGACATCAAATACTTTCAACGCGACGAGCTCAATAAGGTGTGCCTACAAAATGCGACGGGGAGCGGCAAAACCTTGCTCATGCACATTCAGATCGGTCAGTTCGAGCACTATGCCGATTTGCACGGCAGCAAGAATGCTATCTCCAGGACTATTCTGATCACACCCAATGAGCGGCTGTCACGACAGCACATCGCGGAATTCTCCGAGAGTAACTTTCCTCTTGTCGAAGTTTTAAAACCCGGAGCCAAATCGGCGTCTTCACTCGGTAGTGTGGATGTCATCGAGATATCCAAACTCCAGGAACAGGAGGGGCCGAACACCATCGCGACCCGCAGCCTGGGGGATAATAACCTGCTCCTCGTGGACGAGGGCCACCGGGGCATTTCCGGGCAAAATGCCAAGAGAGAGGAGAGCGCCTGGTTCCGGCGCAGAGCCATGCTCTCGGAGAAGGGCTTCACCTTTGAGTATTCGGCTACCTTCGAGCAAGCAGTTTCGGGGACCAGTCACGAGGACGATTACGCCAAGATGGTGCTCTTCGATTACTCCTATCGCTGGTTCTACGAGGATGGCTTCGGCAAGGATTACAAAATCGATAATCTGCCACATCCGGATAAAGCCGTGATCGCTCGGTTGGTTGAAAAAGGGAATATCACCAAGGCCACGAAGCTGGCCACCGATCAGCAAGTGGCGGATGCCGTCATGCCCTATTATCTGACGGCTGCTTTACTCAAGTTCTACCAGCAACTCCTGATTTACGAAGAGAACCGCCAAGAATTCGCCGAATTCAATCTGGAGAAGCCGCTTTGGGTTTTTGTCGGTAGCACGGTATCCAAGCCCAAGGGCACCAAGGATGAAAAGGAAATGGCTTCGGACGTCGCCAAGGTCATTTTATTTTTCGCTGAGTTCCTGAACTCGCCAGATAAATCCAAAACACGCATTGGAGAGATCCTCCGAGGGAAAGGGCAGGACACGGGCCTCGCGGATAAGGACGGCAATGACATCTTCGGGAGCGCCTTCAACTATCTGGCCAAAGACGGTGGCGACGAGCAGGCGGTATTCTCCGGCATCCTGACCCGGCTGTTCAACCACGTGGCGGGCGGCACGTTGACACTCGAACGGGTGAAGGGTGACTCCGGCGAAGTCGCGCTGCGTTGCGGTAATGCGGCGGAGCCTTTCGGCCTGATTAACGTCGGCAATGCCAAGGAACTGTGCGACCACATCGAAGAAAGCGGCAAAGACCTCGTGGTCGTCGAAGACAGCGATTTCACAGAGGCTCAGTTTGAGACGGTGAAGGAGTCTTCTTCCCCGATCAACTTGCTGGTCGGCTCCAAGAAGTTTGTTGAGGGCTGGGACTGCTGGCGTGTCAGCACGATGGGACTGATGCACGTCGGCAAGAGCGAGGGCTCGCAGATCATCCAGCTGTTTGGCCGTGGCGTCCGCCTGAAAGGCTACGACTGGTGCTTGAAACGCAGCGGCCACTCACATGCTCCAGCCCGGCCCAACTACATCGAAGAATTGGAGACACTTAACGTGTTCGGGATCGAAGCCGACTTCATGGAGAAATTCCGCGAGTTCCTCAAGGAAGAAGGGCTTCCCGGCAACGAGAAGCGGGTGACGCTCACGATTCCGCTCAATGTAACCTACGATTTCGGCAAGCGCCTGAAGATTTTGAGACCCAAGCGCAAGCGGGACGGCAAGGAATACGATTTCAAGAAAGATGGCCCCGTTCCCCGTGTTGGTGATGTGCCGGACTACCTGGCCAAGAATCCCGTCACCGCCGACTGGTATTCAAGGATTCAATCCGTCCAGTCAAACGGCGCAGCCATCGCCACGAACAAAGACACCCCGTCTTTCCGCGATGCCCAGCTTTCACTGCTGCATTGGGACGCCATCTTCTTCGAGATGGAGCGCTTCAAGCGCGAACGAAGCTGGTATAACATCAATGTCAGCAAAGACGGCCTCAAGAGTCTGCTCAAAGACAACAGCTGGTATGAACTCAGGATGCCAATGAGCCGCTTCGAGCCGAAGAGCTTCGACGATGTCCGCCTGCTCCAGCAAGTCGCCGTGGAACTGGTCAAGCGCTACTGCGAACACTACTACAACTACCGGAAGCGGGAATATATTGAACCGAGACTCGAACTCCGGGAACTCTCTCCGGATGACGACAACTTCCCCAAGGACAAGGATGGGAACCTGATCGACGAGTATCAGTTGATCGTGGACGGCGACGAGACCCAGGTGATCGCCGGGATCGAAAAGCTTGCCGAGGAAATCAGAGAGAAGAAGTCCGACCTCCTCTCCGCCGGAGACCTGTTTGCCTGTTCCTGCGGGAAGCACCTCTTCCAACCATTATTCCACGTCCGCAAGGGCGGTAAGATCAGCATTCTACCTGTCTCGCTCAACGAAAGTGAGTTCGAGTTCGTCAAGGATCTGAAGGCCTGGTCGGAGAAGAATGCAGACCAGCTTCAATCAGAAGGCACCGAGATCTTTCTTCTACGCAACATGAGCCGGGGTAAAGGCGTCGGCTTTTTCGAAGCGCAAGGCTTCTACCCGGACTTCATTCTCTGGATTCTCCGCGAAGGAAAACAATACGTCACCTTCGTCGAACCCCATGGCATCCTCCACGCCAGCGGTCAGGGTGATGAAAAGATCAAATTCCACCAGCGGATCAAGGATGTCGAAAAGCGCCTGAATGATCCAGACGTCATTCTCAACAGTTTCATCCTCTCCTGGACGAAGTTCAAACAGCTCAAATGGGACAACACCCAAGAAGAACTCGAAGCCAAAAACGTCCTCTTCATGACGGATGATAAGGACGGGTATATTAATAAACTTGTGAGTAAGTCGGTTCAGGAATGAAGCCTATGAACCTAAATCCAGTAGTGAGAGGACAGAAATCAGAAGCCACACATCGAGCCTGACTGGATTCTTATCTATCGAAATGAGCCCGAAGCTTTATACATGGAACGCTCCGGAAGCCTCACTCGAACAAGGAATTGGTGAGGTCTTCTTATGGTTTTAGGTGGGCTGCCAGACATGCTTAAAATTATTTTTGGGTGTCCTTTAAAATATATTTACTGGGGCAACTGTCCCGCTTGCAAATCCCAATTTAAACCACACACTTAAAAAAATATGGACGCATACAACACCAATCAAAGCAACAAGAGCGCAGGCCAGTGCCCGGTTCCGCACGGCGGAGCAGCCGGTTCCGCAGGCAAATGCCCGGTCATGCATGGCGGGAATACCTTGATGGAGCAGAAGCCGATGCACTGGTGGCCGAAGTCGCTGAACCTGGATATTCTGCACCAGCACGACAGCAAGAGCAACCCGCTGGGCGAGGGTTTTGATTATCAGGAGGCCGTCAAGACGCTCGATTTTGACGCAGTCAAAAAAGACCTCACTGCATTGATGACGGACAGCCAGGAATGGTGGCCCGCCGATTGGGGCCACTACGGCGGTCTGATGATCCGCATGGCCTGGCACGCCGCTGGTTCCTATCGTATCGGTGACGGTCGCGGCGGCGCGGGCACGGGCAACCAACGCTTTGCCCCGCTCAACTCCTGGCCGGACAATGCGAATCTGGATAAGGCGCGCCGCCTGCTGTGGCCGATCAAGAAGAAATACGGCAACAAGCTCAGCTGGGCGGATTTGATTGTGCTGGCGGGCAACGTGGCCTACGAGTCCATGGGCCTGAAGACTTTCGGCTTCGGCTATGGTCGGGCCGATATCTGGCATCCGGAAAAAGACACCTACTGGGGCGCGGAGACCGAGTGGCTTGCGCCCAGCGACGAGCGCTACAGCGATGTGAAAGCCCCGGAGACGATGGAAAACCCGCTGGCTGCCGTGCAAATGGGCCTGATTTACGTGAACCCGGAGGGCGTCAACGGCGTGCCCAATCCGCTGGAGACCGCCAAGCAGGTGCGCGAGACCTTTGCCCGCATGGCGATGAATGATGAAGAAACCGTCGCCCTCACCGCCGGCGGCCACACCGTGGGCAAATGCCACGGCAACGGACGTGCCGAAAACCTCGGCCCCGAGCCGGAAGCCGCCGACCTGCATGAACAGGGCCTTGGCTGGATCAATCACAAAACCCGCGGCATTGGCCGCGACACCGTGACCAGCGGGATCGAAGGAGCCTGGACCACCCACCCGACGCAATTTGACAACGGCTACTTTGACCTGCTGCTCAACTATGATTGGGAGTCGGTCAAGAGCCCCGCCGGGGCCTTCCAGTGGGAGCCGGTCAATCTGCCGGATGAGAAGAAGCCCGTCGATGTCGAGGACGGCAAGACCCGCTACAACCCCATCATGACGGATGCCGACATGGCGATGAAGATGGACCCGACCTACCGGGAAATTTCCGAACGCTTTGCCCGGGACCAGGCCTACTTTGAGGCAACCTTCGCCCGCGCCTGGTTCAAGCTCACCCACCGCGATATGGGGCCCAGGGTCCGCTACATCGGGCCGGAAGTGCCGGCGGAGGATTTGATCTGGCAGGACCCGGTTCCGTCCGGCTCAAAGGACTACGACGTGGCCGCGCTCAAAGCGAAGATCGCCGCCAGCGGTCTGAGCATCGGCGAGCTGGTTGCCACCGCCTGGGACAGTGCCCGCACTTACCGTGGCTCCGATATGCGGGGGGGCACCAACGGTGCCCGCATCCGACTGTCCCCGCAAAAAAGCTGGCCCGCCAACGAGCCCGATCGCCTCAACAAAGTCTTGAGCACACTCCTGCCGCTCGCCCGCGCGGCCGGTGCCAGCCTCGCCGATACCATCGTGCTGGCGGGTAACGTCGGCGTGGAGCAGGCCATCCAGGCAGCCGGACTCAAGCTGGAGGTGCCGTTCTTGCCGGGCCGGGGTGACGCCAGCCAGGAGCAGACCGATGCCGCTTCCTTCGAACCGCTGGAGCCGGTCTCCGATGGCTTCCGTAATTATCAGCCCAAGAACTATGCGGTGGAGCCGGAAGAGCTGATGCTCGACCGCGCCCAGCTGCTGGGTCTGACCGCACCGGAGATGACCGTTCTGATCGGCGGCCTGCGTGTGCTGGGAGCCAATTACGGCGGCACTTCGTTTGGTGTGCTCACCGACCAGCCCGGTGCCTTGACCAACGACTTCTTCGTCAACCTCACCGACATGGCCTACATCTGGCATCCGGTCTGCGAGAACGGCTATGAAATCCGCGAGCGCAAGAGCGGCGAGGTCAAATTCACTGCCACCCGCGTCGATCTGGTCTTCGGCTCCAACTCCATCCTTCGCGCCTATGCCGAGCTGTATGCCCAGGACGACAACAAAGAAAAGTTCGTCCAGGACTTCGTCGCCGCGTGGAACAAGGTCATGCAGGCCGGTTGCTTCGAACTGGTGTGATGACTGATCTGCTTGGATTGAGGCAGGGCGTTTAGAGCTGGTTACAAAACCTGTTCCCGTTAGCTGCTGCATCCAAGCGGACAGCTGCATGCGCAAGAATTCCAACTTTTGCTTTGCCAGCGAGTTTTTAGTGACTACTACCAGCCCGCATGAACCAGCCTGAGCAGATTCTTTTTATTTGCACTGCGAATTATTACCGCAGCCGCTTTTCGGAAATGTATTTCAATCATTTGGCCGGGGCCCGCGGCTTGAGTGTGCGCGCAGATTCGGCGGGTTTGGAGATGGCCAAGTGGCGATCCTACAATCCCGGCGAGTTGTCGGTGCACACCGTGAAGGCACTGGGGGAACTGGGTATTGTGATCGAGCGGCCTTATCGGGTGCCCCGGCAATTTGATCCGGCAGTGCATGCGGGCATGCGCTTGATTGCGCTCAGCGAGTCGGAGCACCGGCCGATGGTGGCCCGGCTCTTCCCCCAGGTGCTGGAGCAAGTGGAATTCTGGCAGGTGGAGGATGTTGAGTGGGAGACGCCCGAGCAAGCGATCGCCTTGATGCAAGCATCGGTAGAGCGCTGTCTGCAGGACTATCAAACCAAAGCTGATGGTCCGGCATCGACCTGACGGATCGATGCTAACGCAGTCATCGGCCTTACGGACCGATACGACGGAGCAGCATCCCGCGTGAGCTGAATGACTTCCGGCCCGGCTACGGCAGCTTGGTGGTGCCCATCAGGAAGCGGTCACATTCGCGGGCGACAGCGCGGCCCTCGTTGATGGCCCAGACGATGAGTGACTGGCCGCGGCGCATGTCCCCGGCGGCGAAGACTTTGTCCACGCTGGTGGTGAATTTACCGTATTCTGCCCTTACGTTGGTGCGGGCGTCCTGCTGCAGGCCGAGTTCTTCGACGATGGTGCTTTCCGGCCCCAGGAAGCCCATCGCCAGCAGCACCAGATCCGCCGGCAGGACGCGCTCCGAACCTGCGACTTTTTTGGGAATGAAGCGTCCGTTCTCGTTGGTCCATTCAATGTCGTGCACGTGGACCGCTTTGACCTGACCCTGTTCGTCACCTTCAAACTTGCTGGAACTCACCAGATACTGCCGCGGATCGGCTCCCTGCACGGCTTCGGCTTCCTCCTGACCGTAGTCCATCTTGTAGGTTTTGGGCCATTCCGGCCAGGGGTTGTTGGGCGCGCGCTCTTCCGGCGGCCTGGGCATGATTTCGAGTTGGGTCACGCTCTTGCAGCCGTGGCGCATGGAGGTGCCCACGCAGTCGGTGCCGGTATCACCGCCGCCGATGATGACGACGTGCTTATCCTTGGCCAGTTGACTGAATTCCTCGGCTTTGCCTTCGCGCAGGTCCCACAGTTCCTTGGTGTTGGGCCCGAGAAATTCCATTGCGAAGCGGATGTTACCGAGCTGGCGGCCCTCGATAGGGAGGTCTCGGGGCTTGGTGGCGCCACAGCACAGGATGACGGCGTCAAAGTCGTCCAGCAGTTGCTGGGAGGAAATGTCTTTGCCGATCTCGGTGCCGGTGACGAAGGTGATGCCTTCGTCGCGCATCAGATCAACGCGCCGACTCACGATCTCCTTTTGCAGCTTCATGTTGGGGATGCCATACATCAGCAGTCCGCCGATGCGGTCCGCGCGCTCGTAAACCGTGACCAGATGCCCGGCCTGATTGAGTTGATCCGCAGCAGCCAGACCGGCGGGACCGGAACCCACGACGGCAACCTTTTTGCCGGTGCGTTCTGCGGGCGGGGTAGGCGTCACCCAGCCTTCCTGCCAGGCGCGGTCGATGATCGACTGCTCGATATTTTTAATGGTCACCGGTGGCTCGATGACCCCCAGCACGCAGGAGCCCTCGCAGGGAGCCGGGCAAACGCGGCCGGTGAATTCCGGGAAGTTGTTGGTTTTGATCAGGCGCAGGTAGGCATCGTGCCAACGGTTGCGGTAAACCAGGTCGTTGAATTCGGGGATGAGGTTGTTGATGGGGCAACCGCTGGCCATGTTATTGAGCGTAATGCCTGTGTGGCAGTAGGGTGTGCCGCAGTCCATGCAGCGCGCACCCTGCTGCTGCACTTTCCCGTAATCAGGATGAACGTGTGTTTCTTCCCAGTCTTTGAGGCGCTCAATCGGATCGCGGTCGGCGATCGGTGCGCGTTCAATTTCCATAAATCCAGTTGCTTTGCCCATAATGTAAAAAGTGTGATGGTGGTTCTTTCGGGTTTCAGGTCTCAGCCTTGATCCCCTTAGTGTCCGGCTTTGACGTTTTCTTCGAAGGCGGCGAGGATGGCGTCCTCACCCTGCAGGCCGCGTTCTTCGGCGCGGGCCTGGGCCTGGAGGACACGTTCGTAGTCCTGCGGCATGATTTTGAGGAACTTGCCGGCGACGGCGGGCCAGTCGGCCAGGATGTCGCGGCCACGGGCCGAACCGGTGAGCACAACGTGCTTTTCGATCCTGGCTTTGACCTTTTGCATTTCCCCGTCGCCGCACTCAATCAGTTGGTAAACGTTGACCATATCCGGGTTGAGGCAGTTTTCGACGAAATCGCCGAGTTCATCATAGATATAGGCGACGCCGCCGGACATGCCGGCACCGAGGTTGCGCCCGGTGCTGCCCAGGTTGATTACCATGCCGCCGGTCATGTATTCCAGCGCGTGGTCGCCCACGCCTTCGACGACGGCTTCGACGCCCGAGTTGCGCACGCAGAAGCGCTCGCCGGCCATGCCCGCGATGTAGGCCTCGCCCTTGGTCGCGCCGTAGAAGCAGACGTTGCCCGTAATGATGTTTTCATGGGCGACGAAGGGGGAATCTGCCGGCGGGCGGACGATGATCTTGCCGCCGGAGAGGCCCTTGCCCAGGTAGTCATTGGTATCACCGGTCACGGTGAAGGTCATGCCGCGGGGGCAGAAGGCACCTAGTGACTGCCCGGCCGAGCCGGTCAGGTTGATCTTCAAGGTGTCGTCCGGCAGTCCGTCGGGGCCGTGCCTGCGGGAGATTTCGGAGCCGGTGATGGTGCCGACCACGCGGTTGGTATTGACGATGGGCAGGTTGATTTCGACCGCCTTGCCAGCTTCGACGGTGGGCCTTGCCAGCTCCAGCAATTTGGTCATGTCGAGCGAGTTCTCCAGCAGGTGGTCCTGCTGCATCTGGCAGTAGGTGCCGACTTCCGGGCCGACCTCGGGCCGGTATAGAATCTTGCTGTAATCGAGACCCTTGGCTTTCCAGTGGTCGATCGCGGGACGCATTTCGAGCTTATCGACGCGGCCCACCATCTCGTTAATTGTGCGGAAGCCGAGCTGCGCCATCGTCTCGCGGACTTCTGTCGCAATGTATTTCATGAAGTTGACGACAGACGCGGCATCGCCGTTGAATTTTTTGCGCAGCTCCGGATCTTGCGTGGCGACACCCACCGGGCAGGTATTTTTGTGGCAGACGCGCATCATCAGGCAGCCCAGCGTGACCAGGGTTGTGGTGGCGAAACCGAACTCTTCAGCACCGAGCAGACAGGCGATAGCAACGTCACGGCCGGTCTTGAGCTGGCCGTCGGTCTCGACCACCACGCGGGAGCGCATGTCGTTAAGCAGCAAGGTCTGGTTGGTCTCGGCCAGCCCGAGCTCCCAGGGGGCGCCCGCATGCTGGATCGAGGAGCGCGGCGAGGCCCCGGTGCCTCCATCGTAGCCGGAGATCAGAATCACATCGGCTTTGGCCTTGGCCACCCCGGCGGCGATCGTGCCGACACCGACTTCGGATACGAGCTTCACGTTGATGCGGGCGTTCACGTTGGCGTTTTTGAGGTCATGGATGAGTTCCGCCAGATCTTCGATCGAGTAAATGTCGTGGTGCGGGGGCGGGGAGATCAGCCCCACGCCCGGGGTGGTGCCGCGGGTTTTGGCGATCTGCGGCAGCACCTTATAGCCCGGCAGCTCACCGCCTTCGCCCGGCTTGGCACCCTGCACGATTTTGATCTGGATCTCGTCGGAGTTGACCAGGTAGTAGCTGGTTACCCCGAAACGTCCGGAGGCGACTTGCTTGATGGCCGAGCGGCGGCTATCGCCGTTGGCATCCGGTGTGAAACGATCATTATCCTCGCCACCTTCGCCGGTGTTGGATTTTCCGCCGATGCGGTTCATCGCAATGGCAATGGCTTCGTGAGCCTCCTTGGAGATGGAACCATAGGACATGGCTCCGGATTTGAAGCGTTTCATAATCGTCTCGATCGGCTCAACCTCTTCAATCGGAATGGACTTGGAGGCATCAATTTTGAAATCCATCAGGCCGCGCAGGGTGAACATTTCCCTGGACTGGTCATTGATCGCATTGGAATACTCCTTGAAGACCGCGTAGTCACCGAAACGGGTGGACATCTGCAATTTGTGAATCGTCAAGGGGTTGAAGAGGTGGCGCTCACCGCCGGACCGCCACTGATAGACGCCGCCCGGATCAAGTTCCTGGCTGCGCTCATCGTCGCGCGGAGCGAAGGCCTTGTTGTGGCGTGCCATGGTTTCCTTGGCGATGATGCCGAGGCCGATCCCCTCGACACGCGTAGCGGTCTTGGTGAAATACTTGTCGATAACGGATTGGTTCAACCCGATGGCTTCGAAAATTTGTGCCCCCCGGTAAGACGCGATGGTGGAAATGCCCATTTTGGACATGGTCTTGATCACTCCGTTCAAGTTGGCCTTGAGGAAGTTTTTGCAGGCGGTATCCGCGTCGATAGCGATTTCCTGTTCGGCCACCATGTGACGGACGGTCTCGAGTGCGAGGTAGGGGTTGATGGCATCGGCACCGTAGCCCAACAGAAGAGCGAAGTGCATGACTTCGCGCGGTTCGCCGGATTCGAGCACGATGGAGACACGGGTGCGGGTGCCCTGGCGCACCAGGTGGTGGTGCAGGCCCGCGACGGCCAGCAAGGCCGGGATCGGTGCCTTTTTCAGGCTGGTTTTGCGGTCGGAGAGGATCAGCACGTTGACTCCGTCCCGGATGGCGGCATCGGCATTTTCGAACAGATTTTCCAGCGCGGCTTCGAGTCCGCGGCCCGAGATGCGGGGCTCAGCGATGCTGTTATGCCCTTCGGCGAGTCCGCCGATTTCGGATTGAAAGGTGATAGACAGTCGCGTGGAATTGAAGCCCGGCAAATCGAGGTGGCGGAGCTGGGCAAGTTGATAACGGTCAATCAGTGGAGAATCGAATTTAATCAGGCGGCAGCTCTGTGGGCCGGGGCGGGTAATATCCCCCTCGGATCCGATGAAGGTCACGCTGGCGGTCACCAGTTCCTCGCGGATCGGATCAATCGGCGGATTGGTGACCTGGGCAAAGAGCTGCTTAAAGTAATTATACAGCAACTGCGGCTGGTCGGAGAGCACGGCGAGCGGGGCATCGTTGCCCATTGAGCCGATGGGTTGCTTGCCGCCCTCGGCACTGGGGCCGATCAGGAAACGCATGTCCTCGAAGGTATAGCCAAAGGCCTTCTGGCGTGTCTGGATGGTATCAAAATCATCGTCCGGAGTGTGCTCCCCGGCAGGTTGCGGGAGTTGTTCCGCGTCAACCAGGTTTTCTTTCAGCCACTCGCCGTAGGGCTGCTCGGAGGCGATTTGCTTCTTCAGCTCTTCATCACCGATGATGCGGCCCTGCTCCATGTCGATCAGGAACATCCGGCCCGGTTCGAGACGGCCTTTGCGGACGATGTTTTTCGGCTCGAGGCCTTCCAGCACGCCGACTTCGGAAGCCAGAATGACCCGGTCGTCGGAAGTCACGTAGTAGCGGGAGGGGCGCAGTCCGTTGCGGTCGAGGGTGGCACCTACCTGGACCCCGTCGGAGATGGCCATGGAGGCGGGGCCATCCCAGGGCTCCATCAGGCAGGCATGGAATTCGTAGAAATCGCGTTTCCACTGCGGCATGTTTTTGTGACGCTCCCACGGTTCGGGTATCATCATCATCATGGCGTGGGCCAAGCTGCGGCCGGACAGGATCAGAAATTCCAGACAGTTGTCGAACTTCTGCGAGTCCGAGCCGTCTTCGCGAATGATGGGCAGGAGTTTTTTGAGGTCGTCGCCGAACACTTGGCTGGCGATTTCCATCTGGCGGGCGTGCAGCCAGTTTTCATTCCCCCGCACGGTATTGATCTCGCCGTTGTGGCAGAGGTAGCGGAAAGGTTGCGCCCGCGGCCAACTGGGGAAGGTGTTGGTTGAAAAGCGCGAGTGGGTCAGCGCCAGCGCCGAGTCCATGTCCGGATCACTGAGATCGGGGAAATACGGCTCCAGTTGTTCGGTGGTGAGCATGCCCTTGTAGGTCATGGTGCGGCTTGACAGCGAACTAATGTAGAACAGCGAGTCTTCATCCTGGCCGCTGTAGCGGATCCGGTGGGTTGCCAGGCGGCGGACGATGTAGAGCTTGCGTTCAAACTCCAGCCCACGCGCGACGGACTCGCTGCGCCGGATAAAAAACTGCCGCATGACCGGCTCGCAGGCAGCGGAGGCCTTGCCCAGAATTTCACTGTGCACGGGCACTTTACGCCAGCCCAGCAGCTCCATGTTTTCCTCCGCAACGATCTTGCTGATGGTTTCCTCCTCGCCCATGCGCTCTTCCGCATCCTGGGACAGGAAAACAAAGCCAACGCCGTAATCGCCGGCCTCCGGCAGTTCGAATCCGCATTCTGCCGGGCAAACTTTCTGGAAGAAATTGTGGGGCATCTGGATGAACAGGCCCGCGCCGTCACCGGTGATCGGGTCGCAGCCGCAGCCACCCCGGTGGTCCAGGTTGACGCAAATTTCAAGAGCACCCTTAATAATGTCGTGCGACTTGCGGCCTTTCATGTCCACGATCAAGCCGATCCCGCAGTTTTCGTGTTCGTTCTTCGGGTCGTAGAGGCCCTGAGCCTTGGGTTGGGTAGTTGGTTTGTCCATGTTGGTGGTATAAAGCTGGGTTGGTTGTGTGGATCGGGTCTGGATAGCACCCAATGCAACAGATCATGTGCATCCCCGTTTGGAGGAGTAGAGAAAATTAGCAAACAAGGAGAGGCTGTCTAGCGAGAAATGCCCACCAGCGAAAAGCTGCTTGTTGCGCTTCCCGCTGGCAGCACCTGCAATTTTTAACGAATAGGCCTTACGACCGGTTCAGCCGGTGCGCCTGAGCGGTTGAATTAAAAGAAGCGCACTGTTTTTGTACGCATGGCCGCATGCTCCTCGTCGGTACAGGGCGCATTGATCGGGACATCGGTAGCTTCATCGCTGGCAGTGACCAGTGCATTGCTGAGTAAATAGTTTTCGACTTCCTCACCGCTGATATCGGCCAGCATGTGCCCGTCGATTTCCACACAGGGAGAGAGTGGCTGGCCGGACTTTTCAACCATTTCCGCATACTGATCCGGATTGTTGATGATGTCACGGTCTTCGTAGTCCAGGCCGTATTTGTGCAAGATGGCACGGACGCCCATGCTCCAGCCGCAGGTAGGTTTCAGATAAGCGATAATTATCATAAGGTTCTTCAGTTGTTCAATAAGTTCAGCTTGTCAACTCCTCGCCTTGTGGGTGCGGAGCCAATCGACCAGCCGCCCGGTGTAGTCCAGGTAGGCCCAGACCGCACGCAGCAACTCAGCAGGATGGCTGCCTTGCCGCTTGAGTGAATGTTGATAGGTATGGCGTTCATTCGGGGTAAAGTTAACACAGAGCCGCGCAAAAAACAAATGCCAGTTGGAAAGGCGCTGCATTTTTTTGTTTCCTTCCCGGTGCATCTGTCGTTTTACAGTGCAGCATGCGAGTTGACTGCCACATGCACACCCCTCTCTGCGGTCACGCCGTGGGCGAACCGATTGAATACGCTATGATGGCGAAAGAGCGCGGGATTGACCTGATCACCTTCACTTGCCACACCCCGATGGAGTGGTCGGCTTTCGGGCAGGGTGGTATCCGCATGCAGCGTGACCAGCTCGGCGATTACATCGCACTGGTGCAGGCGACGGCGGTGGCGGCCCAGCCGCTGGGAGTGGAGGTGCTGTGTGGTATCGAAGCGGAGGTCTATCCCGACGAAGCGCAGCTGGAGCCGATGGATGCCGTGCTGGCGACCCACAACTGGGACTTTGTGCTCGGGTCACTGCACGCCCAGTGTCAGAGCTATGTCAGCTGGTTGTCGGCGCACAAGGTGAACTCCGACGCGATGCGGATCGACAGCTACTTTCGCCACTTAATCGACGGCGTGCAATCGGGGCGCTACGACAGCATGTCGCATCCGGACGTGATCCGGACCTACGGGGTGGTGCGGGATTTTAAGCCGGCTGAGCATGAGGAGGTCATTCGTGAGTTCCTGCAGGCGGTGGTGGAGGAAGATATTTGTATGGAAGTCAATACCAGTGGCTTGACCAAAGGCGATTACGAGGTGCATCCCGATCCGCTGATTCTCGATTGGGCGGCGGAGATGGGGGTCAAGCTTACGATCGGTTCCGATTCCCACCGACCCGCATCGGTGGGCCAGTTTTTTGATTGGGTGCAGCCGATGTTGCGGCAAAAAGGTTTCCGCGAGCTGCATTATTTTCGCGGGCGCCAGCGGCAGGTCATCGAGATGCCGGGCTGAGGCATTTACAAACCCGGTTTGAGGATCAGCACCCCGTCGTGAGCTTCGGCGGTTTCGCGCATGATATTGGCGAAGCGGGTGTTGCCCTGCGGGGCACCGATTTGAAAGGGATCCACCAGGGTGGGGAAGCCGACGGCGCTGATGGAGATCGGCCGCTTGCCGGTATTGGGGTCGCGCGGGTTGAGGCGGTCCAGCTTGACCAGCAAGCTTTGAGTGGAGCCGCGGAAGTCGTCACCGATCACAAAAAGACTCATCTTTTCCCCCGCGCCGACTTGGGGGCCCAGGTCCTGGATGGCCCGCCGCATGCCGGGCTCGGGGTCGCTGATGCTGTAGCTGGGGTAGCTGAGGATCTGCCGCAGGGCCTGTTCGCGCAGTCCGGGGGTGTCGGGCAGCCAGAAGCCACTGCGTCCGCCCAGTATATAGTTGCCGCTGGTATCCAGGAATTGAATACTGCGCACGGCGGGCAGACTGTCGAGCAGTTCGCGCATTTGTTCGGCTACGGCAAAATGGAGCTGGCGCGTCAGTTGATTGCGCATGCTGCCGGAGGTGTCGATGACGAAGGCGACGTGGGTGGCATCGGCGGGCAGGCCGATGGGGGGCAAGTCCTCGTGTTGGAAGCTTTGCAGCAAGCGCGTGGCTTCGGCGGCGGCCTGCTGGGTGGTGCTGAGGTTGGCTTTACGGCTGGCGTATTCCTGCCGCAGGTCGGCGAGTTGAGTCTCCAACTCCTGCACAATGGAGAGGATCCGGGCGCGCTCCCGGCTGATTTGTTCACTATTGATGGCGGCATTCAGTCGGGCGGCCTTCTGCGCGATGTCGGCTTCCAGTTGCGCCAATTGCTGGCGCATCGCCTGCAGCGTGGGCACATCGATTTCATCTTCTGCTGCATGCGGTCCCGAGCCGATAGTGAGGATGAACAGCAGCAGGATGGCACCGAAGCCGCAGCAGAGACAGTCCAGAAATGAGAGGCTGAAAACCTCGATGTTTCTTCTCTTAATCATTGGATCATCCGCGCATCAGAGGCTGGGCCAGTCGTTGTCGGGAATCAGGGTCACGCCTCCGCTGCGTCCGCTGAGTTGCCAAAAGAGACCGGCGGCGGAGGGGTCCCCCTGGAAGGGCAGCAGGATCACGTTGACGGGGTAGTTGGGGCGTGCTGCGACTGCCTGGTTAAACAGCTGGACCCGCTCCGTTTCAGCGAGGCCGCGTCCGTTCGGTGCGGGTGACGTGGGTAAACCGTCGCCAATCAGCAGCAGACTGCTGGCACGCTGCGGGAGTGCGGCAACCGTGCGCAGACCCTGGGCGAGATCGGCCCCGCCGTTGGCTGCCAGATTTTCCAGCCGGTCGAGCAGGCTGATCAGCGCGGCGTTATCGTAGGGGTCAATATACGGATTCTGCGGGCTGCCGCTGAGGGGGCTGGTCGATTCGCCCATCTGGAGAACAGCCACCTGGGTGCCTTTGGGGATGGCGGCGAGCACAGCCTTGAGGGCTGCCTTGGCGCGGCGCCATTTAGCAGACTGCTGCCAGCTGCCCTGTTGCATGATTGACAGTGCATCGGCGGCGTTATCGGCCAGCATACTGCCGGAGCTCTCCAGCAGGATGACTGCACGCGGGCCGCGCAGGCGCAGGCCGGACAGGTAACTTTGGTCGGCAGAGGGGCGTTCGAGTGCGGCGGGCGCTGCGGTGGTGGGTGTCTGGGTTTCGAGGGCCTGTAGCGCCTGGCCTGCTCCTCCACGGCCTGCGCCAGCCGCTCCTGCTCGGCGGCCAGCTGGGCGGGACTGGCGGCGTTGCTGTCGGGTTGCGGGTCGAGCG
>Ga0100391_1001114_pt1 | contig 30409 bp, 26 predicted proteins | sample CryGeymeta201515_FD_81541 | JGI IMG/M metagenome (GOLD analysis project Ga0100391, IMG submission 81541) | Groundwater microbial communities from Crystal Geyser aquifers in Utah, USA - Crystal Geyser metaG 2015-15 | ecosystem: Environmental > Aquatic > Deep subsurface > Groundwater | place: USA... | reverse complement strand
TATCTTCTGCTTCTGAATTTGAATTTTGAATTAGATTCTCATCTTCTTCAAATTGGTCAGATTTAGAATTAATTAATTCAGTATTAGCCAAATAATCTTGAATTTGCTCAACAATTTTTAAAGAATAATTATCTTTATGCTCAAATCTATAGACATTTGGTATAGAATTTAACTCTTCCTTAGTTTTCCCAAGATACCATTCTCTTTTCTTATCACCAAAGATAAGATAAATCACATTTCCATATACAAAGCTCTCAAGAATCATTATATTTGCTTTCAGGTTTTTTAGTGAGAAAGCAATATAACTGTGTTTTCTTACAGTATTTGGATCTGGAATGCCTCTTGTATATTCAATATTCAAAAGGCATTTTGCTAAATCTTGTTCTTGATAAATTTCTTTTAGAATTTCAAAAAAATTCTTTAGATAGTCTAAGTTTAGATAGTTATTAATCTCAAAATTTCCTTGATTAGGATCAATTAATAAATCTGGATCATCGGTAGGAACTCCATATTTATTCCAATTTATAGGAAAGAGTCTATCTAGACTAGATAAAACTATCCCTGATAGAATATTGTGTTGTTCTTTTTCCTTAACTAAATTAAGAAATGGGGATCCAGAAGTGTATTCTTGTTTAATTTCTCTTAACCAAGCAGACATTTCTTGTGATTTAAAAATCAGTCTTGCTGATGCATTACTAAATTTAATATTCTGATAATAAGTAATCAGCTCATCTAATTTGATAATGATTGGGTCATTCATAAGAAAAATCCCTCTTTATTAAAGTGCAATTGACTTTAGTATTCTAACACAGTTTATCTTTTTGTCAATATATTGTTACATTATTAGAGCCTATAAAAGAAAAAAGACTAACTCGTGTTAGTCTTTGGATATTAAATTTCTATCAGTATATTATCTAGTAATTACTCTAATCTCTTATTAAAGTTAGTACTTCATTTATAATTTCTTTATTCTTCAAATGAATTACTAAGTTGTATTTTTTACAATTAATTAATAAAATATGATCTATAATGGTAACACCATTATTTTGTGTTCTAATTGACGTATTTGTTATCCCAAATTTTGAGACTTCTATCATATAGTTTTAAAATGTACATTACAATAGAAATTATATCACAATAAGAGATTTTTGTCAATAGTAATTTACATAAAATTTATCTATATATCCAAATTTTGTACCATTTTAGCTCTAGATTGAATAAATTTTCTTCTTGGTAATACTTCATCTCCCATCAAAACATCAAATACTCTATCAGCTTTTTCTGCTTCTTCAATAGAAATTCCTTTCATAACTCTAGTATCTGGGTTCATAGTTGTCTCCCAAAGCTGATCTGGATTCATTTCTCCAAGACCCTTGTATCTCTGAACTCCAATTTTCATCTGCTTTTCGTCAGCTTCCCATTTTTGCATAATTTCTTCTTTTTCTTTATCAGAATAGACATACACAAATTCTTTTCCTCGCGAGATTCTATATAATGGTGGTTTTGCAATATAAACATGACCTTCTTCTATCAAAACTTTGAAATATCTAAAGAACAAAGTCAAAATCAAAGTCATAATATGAGCTCCATCCACATCAGCATCCGTCATAATAATAATCTTATGATATCTTAATCTTGCTATATCAAAACTATCTCCGATCGAGGTTCCCAAAGCTATTACAAGAGATTTTATTTCTTTAGATGCCAACATTTTATCAAGTCTGGCTTTTTCTACATTTAAGATTTTTCCTCTCAAAGGAAGTATAGCTTGAAATCCTCTATCTCGCCCTTGTTTTGCAGAACCACCAGCAGAATCTCCCTCCACTATGAATATTTCTGATTCTTGAGGTTTTTTACTGGAACAATCAGCTAATTTACCAGGTAAAGTCATTCCCTCTAAGGCCCCTTTCCTAATCACAGTCTCTCTAGCTGCCTTTGCAGCTCGCCTTGCTTTGGCTGCCAAAAAACAATTTTCTACAATTGCTTTAGCATCTTGTGGATTTAGATCTAGATAATCTTTAAATGCCTCTCCAAATAGTTTATCGACAGCACTTCTTGCTTCTACAGTTCCCAATTTCTCTTTAGTTTGCCCTTCAAATTGAGGAGAAAGAGGTGCTTTTAATTTGATAGAAATAACAGCTACTAAACCTTCTCTTACATCATCTCCTGTCAGAGACTCTTCCTTTTCTTTTAAAAATCCTTTTTTACGAGCATAATCATTAATAACTTTGGTAAGTGCAGTTCTAAATCCAGTCAAATGAGTTCCTCCACCAGGAGTAATAATATTATTTACAAAGGACAATTCTGTGGATTGTAAATCTTTAGAATATTTGAGTGCCACTTCAACCAAAATATTATCCTTTTCTTTATTACAATAAAAATGAGTTGCATGTCTTGGCTCTTCTCCATGAAAAAGATAATCTAAATAAGAAATAATTCCACTATCAAAGAAAAATGTATAGTCATCAGTTTCTTCTTCTTTTCTAAGATCATTAATAATAATTTTAACTCCCTTAGTTAGATAAGCTTGTGATCTTAAGTAATTATAGATTTTATCTTTATTAAATTTTAATTCAGAAAAAATAGTATCATCAGGCTTAAAAGTAACAATTGTACCATTTCCAGCATCTGTTTTGCCTAATTTTTGTAACTCTGTTGTAGGAAATCCTTTAGAAAATTCTTGTCTATATTTTTGACCATTTTTATTTACAATAACTTCAGTATAAACAGAGAGAGCATTCACAACAGAAATTCCGACTCCATGAAGACCTCCAGATACTTGATATCCACCTTTTCCAAATTTACCTCCAGCATGAAGCTTGGTCATAATTGTCTCCAAAGCTGATAAGCCAGTTTTTGGATGTAAGTCAACGGGAATACCTCTACCATTATCTTCCACTCTCACCATACCATCAGGTAATAAATCTAAGATTACTTCATCACAATAGCCCCCCATAGCCTCATCGATAGAGTTGTTTACGATTTCCCAAACTAAATGATGAAGTCCTTCAGTTCCAGTAGATCCAATATACATTCCAGGTCTTACTCTGACAGGTTCTAATCCTTCTAGGACATCAATTTGTTCTGCTCCATAATTTGAAACTTCTTTTTTATTTGCCATAATATCTTCTTTAAATTAAATTCTTTCTCTTATACTTAATAGTATACCTTATTTTGTAATTTTTGTCATTATCCAAAAAATAAAAAGACCCCCCAATTAAGAGTGATCCAAGAAAATTATATTAATTAAAAATTAAATGTGTTCCTAATCTTCATCAAAAGAACCTTCTTCAAGATCAAGATATTCACACAAACTATCAAGATCTTTAGAATCGAGACCCTCAGTGTAAGAACAATCTTCTTCTGAATCTGAAAACAATACTACATAGGTATTACCATTATAAAGCAATGTAGCACCACATCTTGATCTTTATTACGAATCTCTAAGAGCATATTGTTTTAAATATACAAATTATATTAAATTGGTTTTGTTCCACATAGAACAAATTATTTGGCTTTTCAATATAAAAATAGCCTCCTAAATTTAGGAGGCTATAAAATTAATTATTGTTCAAGCTGTATTCTAATATCATTTTATCAATTAAAACTTTAGCTTCTTTTAAATTTTTCGCATGGAAGCATATTCCGCTCCCACCGAAACATTGATCATTCCATTTATCTTTATAGTGAGAAGCATATCCCACCCAAAAAAGATCTCTTTCTCGATCATAGGCAAGATCTACAACCTCACCCATAAAAACAACCTCCCATTTCTCCAAATCATTGAAACTTTGTTCAATAATTTTGTCAAAATGATCCATTTAAACCTCTCAATCAATAAGTGTACAAATTTAAATATATCATCAATATTAGTTTTTGTCAATCTATATTTACTAAAATTTAATTTTTATATTTATATTAAAAAATATAAAATAAAAAAACAAGACATACTATATAAAGTGTGTCTTATCTTAAAATTAAATATAATTCTTAATTAAAATTTATTATTCTCTAGAAGCTAAACAAGATTCTTCAAAAGTTTTATATGGCCCGAATACAGCTCCACATTCAAGCCAAAATAGGCTATTTTGGGTATCTTTATAAAGATTAAAGAAACCCAATTCTGTTATTAATTCCCAGTTTTGACAGTTTTTTAGACTATCTTGAGTAATCTTTTCATCTAAACTTTCAGATTTATTTTTAGTTACCATGTTAAATTTATATGATAAATTTACATACTTATCATATCTTATTTTAATAATTTTGTCAATAGTAATTTACTAAAAATATTTTTAATTGTTTTTGATATATTAATTTTAATTATGTAGGTATAATCTTGACATTTTATATAAAAGTGATATACTTCTTATCGTACTTTATAAGAAAGATTATGTCATTAGAAAAATTTAAGTTTGATCAAGATCTTGTTATTTATTGTGATAACTTTAAATTAATACCAATAGATATAGCATATACTGGAGAAATGTTTAGATCGATCTCGGATAATACCGTAAAGTTCACTTCTTTTAACAAACCAAGATGTCTTGATGAGACTCTTGAATTTGTAAATTCAGCTATCAATCAAAATTCCAATAACGAATCTTTGATTATGATGATTCTGGAGGAAAAACCTAATAAGTTTATAGGTATGGTTGGTTTGCATGAGCTAAAATCACATTCTCCTAAAATAGGAATTTGGATAAAAGACTCTTTTCACGGAAAAGGTATAGGAAAGAAATCTGCAAAAGCTATAATAACCTATCTCACAGAAAAGTATTCTTTTTATAAAGAAGTAATTTATCCTGTTGCCAAAAACAATATTCCCAGCCGAAAAATTGCTGAGAATTTGGGAGGAGTACTTGATCAAAATTATAGCTCAAAATCTAAAAAATATGAATTGATCAGGTATATTATTAATTTAAGGAAAATAAGTTGAGCAAAAAAGCCAAAAATATAATTTAGATATTGATTTGCAATTTGTGCTAAGATAAATTATCTTAGCTTTTTATTTTAATATTAATGATAACTTGTTGATATTTTGTTGGTAACTCAGTTTTTTATATGGATAAATGTCTAATAACTTTGTTTATAATTATTAAGTTATGCATAGTTTAATTTAATCCACATATTTATATACATTTTATACATAAATAATCCACATACTTATCATTTTTGAAAACCTAATTCCAGACTATCTTTTATTTACTTTTCAACATATCCACAGGCTCTACTACTATTACTACTATATATTTATATATAATAAGATAAAGAATAAAAGGTCTATATTTTTTAATCAATTTGGTATATAATTTAAGTATATAAGTAATTAACACTGGTAAGATATGAATTTCACATGTTTGCAAGAAAATTTATTAAAAGGATTACAAATAGCTAGACAATCTTCTACAAAACAATCTATGCTACCTATATTACAAAACTATCTTTTAGAAGAAAGAGAAGGATCTTTGATTTTAACTACAACAAATTTAGAAATTAGTATAAAAACCTATATCAGAGGTAAACAAGAAGGTAAAGGAAAAATTACAATACCACAAGATAAATTATTAAATTATATAAAAAATTTACCACAAGATAAAATAGAAATATCTTTGGAAGAAAATACTCTAAATGTCAAAAGTGGAAATGAATTTAAAGCTAAATTCAATGGTATGGATGCTAATGATTTTCCAGAAATACCTAATATAGAATCTAAATTAGATATAAATTTATCTACACAAGATCTAAAAGAAGCTTTTAAGATGACAATTAATTCTCTTCCCAAAAATGATTTTAGACCAGAAATATCAGGAGTTTTATTAATGGAAAAAGAAGGAAAGTTATTTTTTGTGGGAACAGATGGTTTTAGATTAGCTGAGAAAAAGATATCTAATGTTAATTTAACGAGTACTAATTTTCAATTTATTATTCCAGCTAAAACAGTACAAGAATGCAACAGAATTTTAGATTTAGTAGATGACGAAGATGTGAAATTATCTTTTAATGATAATCAAATGTCAATGATACTTTCTTCAGTAGAGTTAACATCAAAATTAATTGAAGGGAAATATCCTCAATATGAGGGGTTAATTCCTACTAGTTTTGAAAAAAGTTTTTCAGTGGATAAGAATAGTCTGATTCAAGCTATAAGATTATCTTCTGTTTTTTCTGATGATAATATTCATGATGTTAAATTTTATTTAGTGAATAATCAAACTTTAGAAATTCAGAGTGAAACAGACAGTTATGGTGAGAATAAAACACAAATAACTTGTCAACTGACAGGTGAAGCTGATTTTATAATCAATTTTAACTATAGTTTTATTATGGACGGGTTATCTTTGATTAAAGGTGATCTTATTAAGTTTTTTCTTAATGAGACTGATTCTCCTGTGATTATGAAGGGTGAAGATTCAGAGCAATTTTTTTATCTAGTGATGCCAATCAGAGGATAAAATTTAAATAAGTGTTGATAACTTGTGGATAAATAATGATAAGGTGTGTATAAGTAAATATATAGTGATATTTTAACCTGATATTAGATAATTATCTAGTAAATTATAATAATTTAAATATAAATAATATGTCAGAATATATACCAAAAAATAATCTAGACTCTAATTTGGAATCAGATTTAGATATAGAAAATTCCATTGATAATGAAGAATTAAACAATATTTCTAAAAATGAACCTGAAGAATTAGATTTACAAAATGATTCCAGAAAAGAAATTGAATTAAAAATTGAAGAAGTAAGAGCTGATTTAGATAAATTAGAAGCTGAATTAAAGGCAGACGAAGAGCATAAAAAATTAAAAGAAGATTATTTGAATGATAAAATAACTTATGAAGAATTATCTAAATCAGTAGTTGATATTTATAATAGTTATCCAAATGAAATATTAAAAGAAAAAAGTATTAAATTTATAAATAGTCATGAAATTAGAGATAAAAATATAGAAAATGAACAGGAAGTATATAAAAAGTTGAAACAAGACTTTTTATATGACAAAATTGATTATAAACAAGTATATGAAGTTTTAATTAATTTAGATCAAAAAATACAAGATAGACAACTTTCTATTGAGAATATTAAATTTTTAGAAGATCCAGAAATTAAAGCAAAATATTTAGAAAATAAAGAAGATATTACTCAGATATCAGAATATTATTCAGAGTTATCTTTTGCTTATTGGCATGCAGCACAATATAAATTGTTTAATGAAGAAGGTATAGAAAAAGAAGCTATATCTTTGATTGAAACTGATCTTGATTATAGAGAAAAATCAGTATTAGCTAATCCTGAGGCATATATTGGAGCTGAAGATAGAGACTATTATGCATTAGCTACAATAGCTTACCTTAAAAAAGATTTAGATGAATTAGAAAATATTTATTCTAAAATGACTCAAGATGAAAATCATCCGACTTTTTGTAATACCCAAATAGTTGAGAGATTTGTTAAAGGTCTAAAAGAAAGAGGAAAAATTGATTATAAAAAAGATTATCAAGATTTATAGTAATTAAAATAAATTCTCTTTGCAAATATAAAGACTCTCTATACTAAATAAAATTAGGTAAAGAGAGTCTTTTTTTATAATATTTTGATTTTTTATAAATAAGAGTTATAATTAAAAATATAATTATAAAAAATTTATGCAAAATAAGAAGAAAATTGTAATATTTGATAGTAATGCTGTTATTCATAGAGCTTATCATGCTCTTCCTCCCTTTCACACAAATGAAGGTACTTTAGTGAATGCTGTTTATGGATACTCTAATTTATTAATGAAAGTAATCAAAGATTTAAAGCCAGATGCGATATTGGCAAGTTTTGATGTTTCTGAAAAAACTTTTAGACATGAACAATATCAAGAATACAAAGCTGGCAGACAAAAAACAGATCAAGCTTTATATGATCAAATTCCACTTGTGAAAGAAATTTTAACATATCTTGATATTCCAATCTTAGAACAATCAGGATTTGAAGCAGATGATATTATTGGAACAATTGCTGAAATGGTAACCAAATCAGAAGAATTTGAGCTGGTTATTGTTACAGGAGATATGGACACAATGCAATTGGTTAATTCCAAAGTGAAAGTTTATGCTTTGAGAAAAAGTATAACAGACACAATTTTGTATGATGAAGCACAAGTAATGACAAAATACCAATTTACACCAAAGCAAGTGATAGACTATAAAGGTTTGAAAGGTGATTCTTCAGATAATATCCCTGGTGTACCAGGAATTGGTGATAAAAGAGCAGTTGTTTTACTTAATCAATTTCAGAATATAGATAATTTATATGAATTTTTAGATAAATATAATAATTATTTAGAAATCCCAGTAGAATATAAATCATATTTTTCCAATAAAGTTGTAGAAAATTTAAAAAATTATAAAGATCAAGCTTTTTTTAGCCGAGAATTAGCTACAATTGTTAGAAATGTACCAATAGAATTAGATTTGGATGCATTAAATAACTATCTTTTCCCAACAGAAAAAGCAAGACAAATTTTTTCTAAATTTGAATTCCATAGTTTAGTAAAAAGATTATCAGAAGTACAAGAGATAAGTCAATCTAATTTTTTTGACAATACAATATCAGGTCAAAATTCATTATCTAATATAAGTAATTTTAATGACTTAGATCAAAATAATCTAGCTTTATTTCAAATTGAATCAGATTATTTTTTCTTAGATAAGTCAAATAGATATAAAACAAATTTATTAGAACTTAAATCAATATTACAAACAGAAATTACAATTATTGGGTATGATCTAAAAGCAATTTTTAGACAAGTTTTTTGGGGTGAAAAAGTTATTATTAAAGCAAAATATCAAGATATATCTATAATGGCATATCTTTTACATTCAGGTGAAAAATTTGATTTAGAGAGTCTATCTTACAAATATAAAATAGATTTTGATAGATTAAATCCAGAAAAAAGTTTATTAGATTTATATAATAAATTAAATTCAAAACTGATAGAAGAAGATTTGATGAAAGTTTATCTAGAAATAGAAATTTCCTTGACCGAGGCTTTAACTCAAATGGAAATAAATGGAGTTTATTTTAATGAAAAAGATTTAGAAGAGATAAAAGTTTATGTAGATGAAAGATTAAAAGAATTAGAAAAAGAAATATATACAATATCTGATATAGAATTTAACCTAAATTCTCCTAAACAATTGGCTGATATTTTATTTAATAAATTAGGAATAAGCACTGATGGATTAAAGAAAACAAGTACGGGATTTATCACAACTTCAGCTGAAACTTTAGAAAAATTACAACAGGAACATATTGTGATTGATAAAATTATAGAATACAGAGAGTTAGCTAAATTAAAATCAACTTATATAGATACTCTTCCTAATGTGAGGGATGAGAAAGGTCGCATTCACACAGAATATAGTCAAATTATTGCAGCTACAGGAAGATTATCTTCCATTAATCCCAATCTCCAAAATATCCCAGCAAGAACAGATCTTGGGAATTCTATTAAACAATGTTTTCAATCAGAGGAAGGAAAAACATTGTTAATTTATGATTACTCTCAGATTGAGCTTAGGCTAGCAGCTCACTTATCTAATGATCAAAATATGATAGAAATTTTTAATCAAGAAGTTGATTTTCACACGGCTACAGCATCAAAAATTTATTCTATTCCACAAGCTATGGTTAATAAGGAAATGAGAAATTTTGCAAAAACTATTAATTTTGGGATTTTATACGGAATGGGAGCGAATGCATTGTCTAAAAATTTAAAAATAACCAAATCAGAAGCAAAAGAATTTATATTAAAATATAATTATACATATCCTGATTTACAAAAATATATAGCAGAACAAAAAGAAATTGCTATTAAAACTGGTTATGCAATAACAGAGTATGGAAGAAAAAGAAACTTATCTAAATTTGACCTAAAAAACCCTATATTAAGAGCTCAGATGGAAAGAATAGCAGTTAATATGCCTATCCAAGGATTACAAGCTGATATCATTAAAATTGCAATGATAAGGATACATGATTTAATAAAAAATTCTAATGATATAAAATTATTATTACAAGTACATGATGAGTTAGTTTTTGAAGTTTCAGAGGATAAAGTTTCAGAATGGCAAGATGAAATTCATAAAATTATGGAAAGTGTTTATCAGGCTAAAGTTCAACTTAAAGTTAATTATAAAATACAAAAAAAATGGGGAGTTGAATAAAAAGAATAAAAATTATTTATTTTTACATACTTATAGTGTATAATATAAATATATAAATTTTAGATAAACATATAAACTAAACTTATGATAGATGAATTTACAATATTAATAATATTAGGAGCAATTTTTGTGACAATATTAGTTGTTATAATCATACGAGTAATATCTTTAATCCCTAATAAAATAAAAAAAGATAATGAAATAGATAATAATGAGAATAGTAGTTTTTTTGGGTCAAGTGATAATGGAAAAATAGAAAAATTAAAAATTAATAAAATAGGGCTAAATACAGGTTATAGTACAAATAATAAATCTTATCAAGACTCAGATTTATATCATAAGTTTAATAAAATATCTACGGCTAATACCTCAGATTCTAATAAAACAGTTAAGTTTTTAGATATGACTTCCCTAAATCAACATTCTAAACAAATTGTTAATTTAAATTCTATGATGAATCAATCAAGAAAAGAAGAATCTAAAGATATTTCAATAAAACCAGAAATATTAGAAAATCAAGATTTGGAATTAGATTTAGATACTCCTATAATAGAATCATTGGAATCAGAGTTAATAATAAAGGAAAATTATGTTCCAGCTCCTATTTTATCCATGGATATCTTACATATAACATCAGGTATATGTCTATGGATAGATAGTCAAGATAAATTTAATTTATATCAAGACTTAGATAAGGAAATTGATATTACTAGTTCTAATCAAAAAATAGCTTATATTACAGATAAATCAATCTATAATAATAATCTTACACAAGCTCTTCCTAATAAAAGACCAATTTATATTGAAAATCAAGAAGGAGTTGTATCAGGAATAAAATTTTTAGGGGACAATTATTTGGAAGGAACATTTCCTTTAGAAAAATCTGATGAATATACAATAGTATTTGTGGGGGTAAATTCTTTGAAATCTAGTATTTGGCCTGGAATTTTTACAACTAAACCATCAGGTTCATCAGAAGCTAATATTAAACAAGGTTTTGCAATATTTGGAGAAAAAGATTCTTATAAAGTTAATTTTGAATCAGGAGATACTGTTTTGAATACTTTTGATGATAATAATCCTAATATAGGCATTTTGATAGGTAATAGTAATTATAATGAAGGAAATAATATATATAAAGTTGGAAATTGGATCGGTTTAGATCAAGCTTTTGAAGGAATAGTGTGTGAAATTATAGTTTATAATAGGAAATTAGATAAAAAAGAAATACTTTCAGTCCAAACTTATTTAGAAAATAAGTGGAAAAATTAGGAAGATAAAAAAGTAGATTAGAGATAATCTATTTTTTTATACACAATATTATGTTTTATCCACAAGTTATTAACATATAGAAATGGCTATAATAAAAGAAATATTAAATAATCAACAAATATCTAGTACTTTATACACAGATTATCCACAGATACTATTTAATAAATTAAATAGTATCTGATATAATATAAAATATTAAATTAAGATCTTAATTTTATGAAAAATTTAGAAAACATTGATTCTATACAAGAAAAAAACGAAAATATAGAAAAAGAAGAAATAGTTGTTTATAAAGGTAATTCAAACAAAATAAAATTACAACTTGGGAATAAAGAAATAATACTTCAAAAAATAGGAAATGAATATATTATAAATGATACTACAATCGATAGAAATAAGGCAAGAAAAATACTTTCTATAGGAGAAGGTCAAGAACTTATTTTAGGTAGAATGACAGAGGGTTTATTTCAAGATGATACTGTTTCTAAAAAGCACTGTAAAATTAGTTTGAATCAAGGAGAATTAACAATAGTAGATCTAAATTCTAGAAATGGTACAAGTGTAGAGTTTGAAGATTCGGAGGATGTTAATAAAGAAACAGAAGAAATTGATATTATTGGATATAATGAAAAAGAAGATCCAACAAGGGACACATTAAAAGATTTTATCAAATATATGGAGGAGAATAAGGAAGATATATTGGATAAAATAAATTATAATTTACCATCATATGAAAAAAAGTATTCTGAATTAAATCTTGAAGCAGTAAAATTTAAATTATTAACAGATATTATTTACAATGACTTTTATTCACAAGGAGAAAGTAATTTTACAGAAAATAATCCAAAAGATCAAGAAAAATTTGAACAATACGAAAAAAATTTAAAGTTTATAATAAACTTGATGACACAACAAGATGAATATCAGAAGAAGTTTAAGATTGTAGATAGTAGTGGATGGTATTATGCCCTTGTAAATTCAGATGAAAGATTAGGATCTGATAATGCAGGTGATTTGGGAAGGATTTATCTAAATGTAGCTCCAGAAGTTAGTGTGGGTGTCTTTAATCAATTAATTCAAAAAGGTGTTAATCAAGAGATATCATTCCAAACAAAAATATCCAAATCAGGAGATTCAAATTCATTTAACAGAGTAGATAAAATAGTTTTATATTTTAAGCCAGAAGATTCAGCAAATATTAAGTCATTAGTTCAAGAAATTTATAATAAAAGGGAATCAGTTTTTATAAATCAGACCCCTAGATTTTCTCAATCTATAAATAATTATAATGGAAAAATTATGAATGGAGTTAGTTTTGGACAAGAACCAATAAATCGTACAAAGAATGAAATTAGTTTTGGTGAAATAAGATCAAGAATGCTAGCTACTATAGCAAAAGATGTTTTGGCTGGAAATAATGACAAAGATAATATAAAAGAAAAATTTAGAAAAATATGTTCAAAATTTGGAGTCGATTCAGAAAACCCTGCATTTAATAGTAACAATAACTCTTTTAATAATTTTAAAACAAACTAATCAATCCCCTCTAATATATTAGGAAAAAATTTGATCCAAGCTTTTTTATTAGATTTATCAATAATAATACAAATAGCATCAATATAGATATCCTCAGAAAGATATCTATGTTTTTGTAAATAAATTCTAATTCCGATAGAAAGCTTCTTTAATTTACTTTTTGTAATGTTATACACAGGGAAATTATCTTTATCAACAAGTTGTCCACAATTATACACAGACTTAACTTCAATAAAATGGAGAAAACCATCTTTTTTGGCTATAATATCTAATTCAGCTAATTTACCTAAGTGTACATTTCTATCTAAAATTTCAAATTTTTTGGAAATCAAATATTTAATTGCTAAATTCTCCCCTATATCACCTTTGGATTTGTTAGAATTTTTACTGTACATAAGTTTTTTTGACTAGATAATACATCCAAAACATTAAACAAGCTAATAAAATAAATAAACCAATAATTCCATTTTCGGTTAAAATAAGTAAAGACAAATTATGTACAGGTTGTAATTGCCAAAACTCTAAGTTTTGACTTTGTAATCCTAGTATAAATTGTTTAGTACCAATTCCATTAAACAGATTAATATAGAAAACTTCAAAAGATTCTTTCAGATAAAAAACTCTTTGAAATGCACTTTGAGAATTGTTTAGAGAAAACAATATAAAATTTATACTAGAAAAGAAAATACTAAAAATAATGAAAAAAATTAGATCAAAATACTTTTTAAAATGTTCTATGTGGAACATATCCTTAGAAAATACTTGTGTCAATATCTTTTTGATGATAAAAATAAATATTAGAAATCCAGAAAGTATATAAATTGATTTAGAAAAAGATAAGATAATCATTAATATACAAAAAGCTAAAAGAATGTTACTTTGATATTTTTTTAAATCTAATTTAAAATCAGATATTGATACTAAGATAGCTAAAAAAGTTAGTAAGAGACTTTGATTGAATGTCCATAAATAATGATCAACTTGACTAATTATAATCAGAGTTAAAAATATAAACCAAGATGCTAATTTTCGATTTGAATTGTATATTAAAAAAATAATACCCATCAATCCTGTAAAAGCTAAAATGTTGGGGTGTGGAAAAGTTCCATAACCTCTAATCAAAAAATTATCTCCAAAGTTTAATTTAGCTATTCCAACCATATCTCTATTAAATACTGATTCTGTAATTATAGGTAAATTTAGATTTTTCTGTAAAATAAATTGTGTAATTAAAATAAAAAATTGACTAAATAATGCTATAAAGAATCCATTTAAAATATAAATTATTTTTTGTGTGTTAATAAGATAAGTTCCTAAATAAACAATTCCCAATAATCTTAATATTTGATAAAAAGATAATAAAGGATAAGTATCATTAAAAACTTGTCCAAATAGAATTATAAATATTATAGATACAAATGGATTTAATAACTTTATTTTTTTTATTTTAAAGATATTGAAAAAAATAATTATCGCTATTACAATATCGCTAAAATTTAAATATTCCGTGAGAAAGTAATTTGGTCTTCCATTTATATAATATTCTAGAATAAGAATTCTTATATTATAAACAATTGTGCCTCCTAAAATCCAGTATAATAAATCATCTAAACTAAGTTTTTTATTAAAAATATCTTTCATTCTATTTGAGTGTATATATTGCCAAAACTGTGTTAATATGCTAATATCATAACATATTATGATTATAAAAAATAGTTATCAACTAAATAATCATAGTTATTCACAAGTTATCCACAAAGGAGTGTTTTTATGGAAAAACAAAAAGTTGTTGTATTAGGTGGAGGAACAGGGTCAAACATGACATTGAAAGGTCTTAAATTATTGAGAGATTTAGATTTGACTGCTATAATTACTATGTCAGACGATGGAGGTTCAACAGGTAAATTAAGAGATGAATATGGAGTTCTGCCTTCAGGAGATGTTAGACAATGTTTAATAGCTTTGTCTGATTGCTCAGATACAGTTAGAGATCTCTTTAGTTATCGTTTTGATAATGGAGGACTTGCTGGGCATAATGCTGGAAATATATTACTAACAGCATTAGAGAAAATTACAGGTTCTTTTGAAGAAGCTATAGCTACGGCTAGTCAATTATTGTCTGTTAGAGGGCAAGTTTTGCCTGTTACCACTAGTAATGTCAATGTCCGTATAATACTAAATGATGGAGAGGTTATTGATGGTGAAGATACTATCAATAATAGGCATGACATTTCTTATATTGGTGTACAAGATTTAGAATTATTCCCAAAAGCAGTTCTAAATGAAAAAGCTAAGCAAGCCATCGTAGATGCCGATATGATAATTATTGGTCCTGGTAATATTTACGGTAGTATTTTACCAAACTTGATGATTCCTGGTATGAAAGAAGTATTAGCCTCTACTAAGGCTAAAATTGTCTACAATGTAAATTTAATGGCAAAAAAAGAACATTGCCGAAAATGGTCTGTAGAGCAATTTGTTCTTGAAATCCAGAAGTATATTGGGGATGTAATTGATATTGCACTCTACAATACTACTAGACCATCTCAAGAGTTGCTTGATAAGTATCATCAAGAAGGAAGTTTCGTAGAAAGACAAACTACTGATGAATTTATAGGCAAAGCTCACTTAATAGGAGTGGATCTATTAGCGGATGGAATTTTTATCAATCCTTATAAAAAAGATCCAATTCAAAGAACTTTAATTCGGCATGATTCTTTGAAAGTTTCTCAAGTTATTTATAAATTATTAAAAAGCTATTAGATTAAAAAATTACCTCACAGTTAATGTCTGTGAGGGTTTTATTTAATTTAAATATTGAAGTCATATTTTATGTAATTGAGAAAAGAATTTTTTGTCTTTTTCTGTAAGATGTCTTGTAGCATTGTTTATCAGAAAAGTTCTATTTTCACTATGAAGTGCCTTGGCTTTTGCAAATAATAGCATTAAATGAGATATAGTTATATCTTTATGGCATAACAATCTTACATTATAATTTTTAGTAGGTATTACTAAAATTTTAGTATAATGATATTTTAGAATAAAATTCTTAAAAAAATCATCATCTTTATATGTTTTGAATTTTTAGAGTTTAGTTCTACTAAAAAGGTACCATCTTTAAGAGTTCTAATGTTAACAAAATTACTGTTTTCTAACATAAATTTACTTTGAAAGTACAATGTATTTAATATAACATATATTTTTAATATGTCAAAAGTATAAGTAAAATAAAAATCCCTAAAACTTTAAGTTAAAGGGATATGGTAGATAGATATAATAATTATTAATTATTGAATTGTTGTAACCAATCTAAAATTTTGTTACACACTTCTTTCTTATCAAATAAATCTCCAATAGATAATGCTATTGTATATCTATTAAGTAGCTGTGTATCATAAATTCCATCGACCGCTCTTTCCATATCTGTTTCTAAGTTTGGAATTTTTTTTAAATCTACACGAGAATGTATTTTAATCAAATTCTTATTGATTTCAGGTAACTCTATTTTAAAGTTGTTCATAATTATTCCCCTCCAGGGCTATTTTTTTGTAATCTGATGCAATTACGATTCAAAGTATAACATAGATTATTTTTTTGTCAATGGTTTTTGTCATAAATTCAAATATACTTAATCTATATTGATATATTCTAAAAAATAAGATATAATAATTTGTGTAACTGGAGAGATGGCTGAGCGGTTGAAAGCACCACACTGCTAACGTGGCATGGGGTAAAACTCATCGAGGGTTCAAATCCCTCTCTCTCCGCAGATTAAAAAGCCAAGTTGATTGGCTTTTGGGGGTATTTGAAAGTCGGAGCGATGTGTGAGTTTGTACAAAGTACAAGGCGAACACCGCGAGACGGGGTTGCAGAAATTTACCGTCAGGTAAATTATCTGTGACCAAATCCCTCTCTCTCCGCAGAAATTATAAAAACTTATAGAATGTAGATTTACAAGAAAAAATATAATTATGCTCACAACAAAGATTCTTAATTCAAATGATATAAATCTTGTTTTCCAGCTTATAAATTTATACAAAAAAGTATTTGAAATTAAAGAAGATATCCCAACTGAAGAATATTTAAGCTCTTTTATTAACAAACCAAATGTTATAATTGGAGTTGTTATTATGGATAATAAGGTTTTGGGAGGATATACAGCTTATATTTTACCATCGATATATAGAGATATTCCAGATATTTATCTTTATGATTTAGCAGTAGATTCAGATTATCAAGGACAAGGTCTAGGGAAAAATTTGATCCAAAGTTTAAAAGAATATGCAAAATCAATATCTGCTAGAAGCATGTATTGTCATACTGATGTCGATTCTATTCAAGCTAATGAATTTTATCAAAGAAGAGGATTTTATCTTGTTAATGTACAGGAATATAGAATAGAAGTGTAAGGTGAAAATTTTTAAAAATAATGGAAAAATAAATAGAAATGAGTTATAATAGCTATAACTTTTATTTTTTAGGGATATATACTATGAAAAAAGAATTTAGATTAAAAAATTTTCCAATATCATTTTTTTCAATCATTTTAGGATTATCTGGTTTTAGTATAGCTTTTCAAAAAGCAGAAGAAATTTTGGGAATGCCTACTAATTTAAGTTATTATTTTTTAATATTGACTGTTATAATTTTTGCTATAATTTCATTAATATATTTATTTAAAAACTTTAAATTTCAAGATGAGGTCTCAAAAGAATTTAATCACCCTATCAAATTAAATTTTTTCCCTACATTTTCTATAAGTTTTCTCTTACTGAGTGTAGGATTTTTGGCTGAGGATATGATAATTTCAAAATATTTATGGATTTTTGGAAGTTCAATTCACTTTTTATTCACAATAAAAATTATTTCAATTTGGATTCAACATACAAAATTTGAAATTAATCATATGAACCCTGCTTGGTTTATCCCTGCTGTTGGTAATATTTTGGTTCCTGTAGCTGGAATTAACCATTTTTCTAGTGAAATATCTTGGTTTTTCTTTAGTATTGGATTTTTCTTTTGGATTGCCTTATTTGTTATATTTATGAACCGAATTATATTTCATAAACCTCTACCAGAAAAATTATTACCTACACTTTTTATTCTGATAGCTCCACCAGCGGTTGGCTTTATTTCATTGGTTAAATTAACTGGAGAAGTTAATTATTTCTCTAAATTATTATATTATTTTGCTTTATTCTTAACTATTCTTTTATTTTCACAAATAAATTTATTTAGAAAAATTAAATTTTATCTTTCTTGGTGGGCTTATTCCTTTCCAATATCAGCAATAACCATAGCTAGTATTTCTATGTTTCATGAAACAGATATTTTAGTATTCAAATATTTAGCTTGGACATTATTTGGGATATTGAATAGTATTATAATTTTACTCTTAATAAGAACAATTAATTCTATTTTTAAAAAAGAAATCTGTGTAGCTGAAGAGTAAAAAAATATTTAGTAATTTTAATTTTTACTATTTTATATTGACAAAATTCAAAATATAGGATATAAATAAAATGCACATTATTTTGTATATATATATGAAAAATAACTCAGATAGAGAGATAGAAAATCTTCAAAATATATGTAAAGAAAAGATTTTATATCTTAAAAAATTACTAAAAGAAAACTCTTCATTAGAAACGGTTATAACTTTTGAAGAAACATATAATAGTTATTTTAAAAAATATAATAATCTTATATGTGAAGCAAAAAATAGATATCATATATCTTTTAAAAATATTATGGAAGATTCTTTTATAAATGAGAAAAATGTAGAGAGTAAACCTTTTTCTCAAGGTATAGATATCTTAAATAATCTAAAAGAAAATAGTATTAAGTTATACAAGGATCTTTATATAAATTCCTTAAAAGAATTATATTTAACTATTGAAGAGTTTGAAAATAATACTATTTATAAGCAATCTTTAGGTTAAATTATATTAGAAATTTAATTATTTTGAGCTTAAATATATAAGCTCTTTTTTTAATTTGTTTTTTAACATAACTTAAAGATAATTTTCTTTTTCTCTCTTAAATAATTTTTTTCAAATCACTAATCCAATTTATAGCTTGAAGAGGAGTAATATTATTAAGATCTAAATTTTTAATTTTTTCTGATAAAATACTTAATTTAGGATCAGGAGTATTATTTATAACTTGAGGTTTTTCTAATAGAGAGGGTTGAAATTTAGATTTCTTAGCCTCATAATTGAGCAAAATATTATTAGCATTTTGGATAATTTCTTCAGGAAATCCAGCTAATTTGGCAATAGCAATACCAAAACTTTTGTCAATACCACCTTTTTCAATTTTTCTCAAAAATAATATTTCATTTTTATTTTCCTCTACTAAAACCTTATAATTAACAATTCCTTGGCATAAATTTTCTAGCTCTAATAATTCATGATAATGAGTTGCAAAGATTGTTTTTGCTCCAATTTTATTATGAATATATTCAGAAATTGCTTTTGCAATACTCATACCGTCAAAAGTAGATGTTCCTCTACCAACTTCATCTAAAATAATCAAACTTCTGTCTGTGGCAAAATTCAAAATTTGAGCTACCTCAATCATCTCTACCATAAAAGTACTTTGTCCTTCACTCAAATTATCTGAAGCTCCTATACGAGTAAAAATTCTGTCAACAATACCAATCTTAGCTTCACTTGCAGGAACAAAACAACCTATTTGAGCCATTAAGACAATAAGAGCAACTTGACGGCTATAAGTAGATTTTCCAGCCATATTAGGGCCAGTAATTAGCATAAATGAATGATCTGTATCATTAAGTAAAGTGTCATTACTAATATAATCTCCATCCAAAATTTTTTCTATCACCGGGTGTTTTCCATTTTTTATATTTATAATTTTATCATCTATAATAATAGGTTTTACATAATTATTTTCTATACTTAGTTTCGCAAATCCTTGGATTATATCTAAATAAGCAATGTACTTTGCTATTTTTTGCAAAGAAGGTATAAATTCTAAAGTATAACTTGTTAATTCTTGAAAAACATCTAATTCTACCTGAAGCAACTTTTCTTCTGAGACTAAGATTTTTTCTTCAAAAGCTTTAATTTCTTCAGTGATAAATCGTTCACCATTTGCTAGAGTTTGCTTCTTGATATAATGATTTGGAACTTTTTCTAGATTTGATTTACTGATTTCAATATAATACCCAAAGACTTTATTAAATCCTATTTTTAGATTGTTAATTCCAGTTTCTAATTTTTCCTTTTCTTGAGTTTTTATTAACCAATCTTTTCCACCTCTTGATAATTCTATCAACTCATCAATATCTGATCTAAAACCTTTTTTTATAAACCCACCTTCTCTTGCTAAAAGTGGTAAATTATCTTGAAGTGCAGATTCTAATTTTTCTTTTAAATCTAGAGTTTTTTCTTTAAAACTGATAAAGGAGGATTTATATTTATCAGGTATTATATCTATAAAGTTAGATGAATGCTGGAGAAAATCTCTTATTATTCCAAGATCTCTAGGACCAGAATTGAGTGAAGAAATTTTGGCTATAATTCTTTCCAAATCAGGAGTTTTTTTTAGTTCATTTTGAAACAAAGATAGTTTATCTGCATTATTTTGGAACCAAATTATATCTGTTTGTCTCTTCTCAATCTTAGATTTATCTAGTAGGGGAGATAAAATCCATTTTTGTAATAATCTTTCCCCCATTTGATTTAGAGTATGATTTAGAATATCATAAAGAGATTTGTTTTTTGGTCCTGACTTACTAGGATAAATCAATTCTAAATTATTAATCGTATTTAAGTCTAACTTCATCATATCAGACTTAAGGAAACTTAATGGTTTTTGGATATGTGATAAGTCGGTATGTTGGGTGTATTTAAAATAATTAAATAATGCTCCCAAAACCATTATTTTAGGATCTTCTCTTTTTATTCCAAAAACATCTAAGGTTTTAATCTTATAATACTCACATAATAATTCCCAAGATTTATCTAAATCAAAAGACCATTTGGACTCAAAAGATAATTTTATATTTATATTTTTTAATTGTGGAATAATGTTTTTAAAATTTTTTTCATAAACAATAATTTCTTTAATTTTATAAATTGAAATTAGATCTATAAAATCATTAATATTGACTTTATCAACAAATAACTCACCTGTAGAAATATCTCCAATTGCAAAATAGACATAACTTTTTACTAAAAAAGCAGATATAATAAAATTATTAGATTTTTCTTGTAGAAATGCATCAATCATCACTGTTCCTGGTGTTATAACTTTGACAATCTCTCTTTTTACGATTCCTTTTGAAGCATTAGCTTTTTCTACTTGATCACAGATTGCAACAGAATATCCCAATTTTATAAGTTTTGAAATATAATTCTCAGCAGAATGAAAAGGAACTCCACACATTGGAATTTCTCCATCAATTTTATTTCTTCTTTTGGTCAAGGTAATATGTAATAAATTTGAAACTAAAATAGCATCTTGATCAAACATTTCATAAAAATCACCTAATCTAAAAAATACAATTTTATCAGGATACTCTTTTTTTATCTCCCAGTATTGAGACATCATTGGTGAGGACATAAGGTGTAATTAAGTCTATATATTAAATTTAGTTTAACATAAAATTCAGAATATTTGAAACATGCATAAAAAAGAAATTTATTAACATTTATTTATTGACAAATTTATAATATCAAAGTATAATATATTTATAATTATGTTACATTCTATGATAAGTTGTTTGTAGTAACATAATTCTGTATAATACAATTTAATCCTTGTAAAATTACATGTAATTCAAACCTTGTAAACTGTAGTTTATTGAGTTTGATAAAAACAGAGCAAATGCTCTGTTTTTATTTTAAATATATAACTTTGGTTTGATGATATAATAGAATTAAATGGAAATTAATATTCAGTAAAAATTTAATAGATATGAGCTTTTGATTAATTGATTAAAAAGTAAAAACCCCGAACACTATAAGTGGCGGGGCTTTAGTCAAACCATTTTTTGGTTTAATAACAGGTTTGACGAGGGGTTTGAGATTGGGCTTTACGATGCGACAGGTCGCCTTTGATAGGCTTCCTGTTTTTTTTAAAATTGGTTTTTGCATACTATTAATTTATTCTTGGGATAACATTTTTCACCAAGAACAGTTTAGATATAAAATTAGATTATATACAAACGGTCTCTGACGAAATAAATTTTATTTTTGTTTGGATTTGGATATATTAATTTATATATTTAATCCTTGTAGTGAATGATTTTGATTTACACTCTCCTCACTCACGATAATAGTATATCATAATATAGAATATTTGTCAAGAGTAATTTACATAAAAACATAAAAAAGTTAATAAAAATACTTAATTTACTATATATAAGCTAATAAATTACAACAAAAACAGTCAGTTTGAAGTGATTTTTGTGAGTAAATTTATAAAAAATAAATAACAGGGTATACTAAAAAAGAAAAAGAGACTAAATTTAATTAGTCTCTTAAAATTTAATTAGCCAACATAATTTTGAAAAGATTCTTTCACGGTAGTCATATCGGCTCCGATGAAATTCAATCTTCCTAGACAATCGCTTGGATCAGTAAAAGATCCTCCTTGTTCGAGAATATCAACTCGGACACCGCTTGCCCCTTGGACAAAACGAATGTCTTGTTTGTTATCATTGAAGATAACATGATCGTATTTGCCAAAGCCTTTTACTTGAATTACAAGTAGATCCGATAGCTTAGCATTTTCTCCAAGATACCAAGGGGTTATATCCATATTATTCACATGGATTGTGTTCCCGATTGTGGAACAATCAATAGACACACTAGTAGTGCCCTTGTGGGCAAATAAGGTATCTATTTTTATAGAATCATTATTTCCTAAAACTACATTTACTAAATCTTTAGTTTTAAAACTAGGTTTACCTGTCCCGAAGTGGAAATCCGACATGGATTTTCCTCCTAGGGTAATGTAGTCCTGGACATTAACACCAGGGATAGTATCCCGAGTATCAATAGTGATTTTATCCTGATGGTTCAGGTTTGTTCCAGGGATGATAATGTCATCCATCATTTTTATACCAATCTCATTAAAGTATTGGTGAACAGGTTTAATTGCTACAACAGAATTGCCAATGTTTGAAATTTTCATAATAGATTCAATTTTTTTTAAAGAACATTTGTGAAATAAGATTTTTATTTAGAAATCATATTTACAATGGATATTATACACCATAACTCTAATTTTGTCAAGAATAATTTACATAAAAATGTAAAAAAACTAATAAAAATATTTAATTTGTTATATATAAGCTAATAAATTACAATAAAAACAGTCAGTTTAGGGTGATTTTTGTGAGTGAATTATCTATGTGAATTAAAATTATAGTACTTAAAATACAAAAATTTGATTTTATCTTGTATTTCTGATATAATTCATATTAATTAAAAATGCAATATTTTATGAGTATTCTTGAAATAGTCTTAATTAGTATATCTGTTATATCAATAGGTTTTGCTACTTATTCTTTTTTACAAATTAGAGCTTTCACTCAAAAATTTAATCATATTTTTAAAACAGAAACTGGTATTATAGAAAATGCTGATCAATTGATTGATGCATATTCTGAAAGATTTGAGTCATTAGGTTCTGATATAAAACAAATATTTGCTAAATTAGATAAACATGATATAATTATTGACAAAACTATTAAGAAAGTTGGTCTAAAAAGATTTAACCCTTTCAATGATATGGGAGGAGATACTAGTTTTATATTTGTAATGTTAGATTCCCTGGATAATGGTATTTTGGTGACAAATATTACTATGAGAGATGGAAATAGAATTTATGCAAAAAAAATAGAAAAAGGAACTTCTGTCCTCGCCTTAAGCGAATACGAGCAAAGTGCTCTAAATGAAATCATATCCAATTAAGTTTATTAATTTATTTATAGAAAATTATGGTAAAATCAGATATTAGAGAAAGATCCCCAATAGTTACAATTATGGGACATATAGATCACGGTAAAACAACTTTACTTGATTATATTAGATCTTCTTCAATTACTAAAAGAGAAGCAGGTGGAATCACTCAACATTTAGGTTCTTATCAAATTTTGTATAAAAAAAGTCCGATTACTTTCATAGATACTCCTGGTCATGAAGCTTTTAAATCTATTAGGAGTAGAGGAGTTAAGACGGCAGATGTAATTTTGATTATTGTTGCTGGAGATGAGGGTGTTAAACCTCAAACTGTAGAAGCAATTGAACTTGCTAAATCTACTAAATTACCTATAATTGTTGTTATTACCAAAATTGACAAACCTAATTTGAATATAGAAAAAATCAAAACAGATTTATCAGAATATGGATTATTATCTGAAGAATGGGGAGGAGACATAATTTTTACTGAAGTTTCTTCTACTACAGGAAAAGGAATCGATAATTTATTAGAAATGATTCTTTTGGTTACTGAAATAGCAGAAATTAAAGCTAATTATTCTCAAGAGTATGCGGATGGATTTATTTTAGAATCATTTTTGGACTCTAAGGTTGGACCTCTTAGTGATATTGTGGTTTTGAATGGTACTTTGAGAATAGGAGATATTCTTATGGCGGGAGATACAACTTATGGAAAAATAAAAAGAATTCAGAATGATAAAAATGAATTGGTAAAAGAAGCTTTGCCAGGTCAACCAGTTCGAGTTCTTGGAATAAAAGGAGTTACTAATGCAGGAGATAATTTTAAAGTTGTTGAGTCAGAAAATGCGGCCATTGAAATTATTGAAAAATCAAAAGCAGTTTTGGAGAATAATCCTGTTATTCAATCTTTACTTGAAAAAGAAAAAGAGCTGAATTTAATATTGAAAGCTGATTCTATGGGATCTCTTGATGCTATTGAATATGCACTAAATCAAATTGTACAGATTGATATGAAAATCAATATTTTGGGTAAAGGAATAGGAGATGTCAATGCAAGTGATCTAAAACAAGCTAGAACACAAAAAGCTTTTATACTTGCATTTGGTTTAAAACAAGACAAAAAGATCAAGGCTATTGCTGAGGAAAAAGATGTTTTGATTAAACATTATAGATTGATTTATGAACTAATTGATGAGATTAGAGATATTTTATCAAAGACAGCTGAACCAAAAATATCTAGAAATGAAATAGGTGAATTAAGAGTTTTAAAGGTATTTAAAGATGATAAGAAAAATGTTATTTTAGGGGGTAAAGTTGTGAAAGATAAAATCTTAAGAAATGCTTTGGTTGAGATGAGGGATTCTGAAGGAAAAGTTTTTTTACAAGGAAAAATTGTAGAGTTGCAACAAGACAAACAAGCTACTCAAGAAGTTTTGGATGGTAGAGAATGTGGTATGATGATTCAGACTTCACTCAAAAAGAGAGTACCAAATCCAGAAGAAATATTATATGTTTATGAGCATATAAAAAAACAATCTAATCTTTAGTAATAATATGAGTAGAAATCAAATTAGATATCAAGAAATGCTGAAGGAAGAACTAAGTAAAATTATACTGAGAGAACTTGAGTATGATCCAGGTATTTTGGTTACTATTAGTAGAATTTCTGTTACTCCTAAATTTGATTTTGCTAATGTTTTTGTGACAATTTTTCCAAATAAAAAACAAGGTACTATATTAGAAAAATTGAATAAAGCTCATAAAGATTATGAATATTTTTTGAGCGATATTCTAAAAAGAGGAAGATCCCCAAGATTAAAATTTGAAATAGACTCTTCATTATTAGAAGGTTATGATCTAAATAATCTTTTAGATGAAGTTTTAGAAGAAGATAATGCAAAACCAGAATAAAAATCATTTAAGTGAAATTATAGATTTTATTAATAAATCTGAGTCTATAGCTTTATTATCACATATCGGACCTGACGGAGATGGTATAGGCTCCATTTTGGCACTAAAATTTGCCTTACAATCATTGGGTAAAAATGTCTTTGCAGTTGCTTCGGGGGGAATCCCTACAAATTATTATTTTTTGAATGGAGCAAAGTCATTCCAACAAAAAATAAATCTAGATAAAATAGATTGTATTATTAGTCTTGATGTTAGTAATGAAGAAAGATTAGATTTATATCAAGAAAAATACAAAAACAAAATGATTTGTATAGACCATCATCCTCATAATACTAGATTTGCTCATTATAATTATATTGATCTTAAAGTTTCATCAACGGCAGAGATGGTAGGAGATCTTATTTTAGAGCTAAAAATAAAATTTACCAAAAAAATAGGGGAAGCCTTATTGACAGGTATTCTTTTTGATACAGGAAACTTGACTCATAATTTTTATCCAAATACATTAAAAATAATAGGTAAATGTGTAGAAACTGGTGCCAAAATAAATTTTATTAAACAAAAATTACATAGTATAAAAGATATTCAAGTTTTTAATTTATGGGGAGATGTTTTATCTAAATTAGTTGTTCTTGATAAAAATAAAATGGTTTATTCTGTGATTGATAAAAATGATTTGAGTAAGATTAAAGTTCCTTACCAGGATTTGAATTTGGATCAATTATCTAATTTACTTAGTTGTATTGATGAAGGTAATAGCTCATTACTCTTGACCGAGATTAAAGAAAAACAATATAAAGCTAGCCTAAGGAGTGAGAATTTTAAAGATGTTGATGTATCTGTAATCGCTAAAAAATTTGGAGGAGGAGGTCATATTAGAGCTTCTGGATTCAAGTATAAGGGAGAAATAGATGAATTATTAGATGAGATATGAAAAGTGAAAGATAATTTTGGAATTTATCTTTGATAAAATAAAATTTAGATAAAAAACTCTTGTTTTCTTGTGAAAAAAAACATAAAATGATATACTAACTAAGTATATTAGATAATAAATTTATAATATGAATAGTGTTAATAAAACAAATGAATCTTTGATGTTTATTCTGGCAGGTTCAATTTTGATCACAGGCATGATGATATCTTTGTCAATTTTGTACACAGGTGGAAATTCCAAAATAAGTACAAATGATACACAAAATACTGACGAAGAAGTAGCAGAACAACCAGCTACAAATATAAATATGGATATAGCAGAGGATGACCCTTATCTTGGGAGTAAATCTAAATCACAAATAGCAATTGTTGAATTTTCAGATTATGAGTGTCCATTTTGTAAAAAATTTCATACTGAGACAAGAGATCAGATTATCTCTGAATATGTAGATACAGAAAAAGCTATTGTTGTTTGGAAAGACTTACCACTTCCATTTCATGATCCTTTAGCTACAAAACAAGCTGTGGCAGCCCAATGTGTGAATAAACTAGTTGGTAAAGAAAAATACTTTGAATATGGCAATCTAATTTTTGAAAATACGACTTCAAATATAGGAATGGAAGAATCAAAATTAGCTGAATTAGCACAGCAAATTGATGGCTTAAATCAAGATGATTTCAATAATTGTTATACAAATGAAGATACTTTAGAAAAAGTTAAAGATAATATGAAAGTAGCTTCAGAAGTAGGTGTAGATGGAACTCCAGGATTTATTATAGGAAAATTAGAAGATGGTAAGATTGTAGATGGAACAAGAATTTCAGGAGCTCTACCTTTTGCAAATTTTAAATCAACTATTGATTCTTTATTAGAATAAGTGATATAATTAAAGAGTGATTTATATTAATTTAATTTTAAAATTATGAATGTAAAAATTTACTCAACCCCAACTTGTGGATATTGTAATATGGCAAAAGAGTTTTTCAAAGAAAATAAAGTAGAATTTGAAGAATATAATGTTGCAGTAGATGCAGAAAAAAGAAATGAAATGGTAGAAAAAACAGGTCAAATGGGAGTTCCTGTGATAGATGTAGACGGAGAATTGATGATTGGATTTGATAAAGCAACTTTATCTAATTTACTTAATATACAATAGAAATTAAGTCTGAGTAATGTTTTAAAATATAAAAAGAGGAGTAAAATCCTCTTTTTATATTATGTTTTTTAAAATTATAAATTTATGTTAATATAATATTAAGTTTAGGTATAAAATAAATTATGATCCAAAAGTTATCACAAAGAGTAATAAATCAAATTGCAGCAGGAGAAGTCGTAGAAAGACCAGCTTCTGTAGTAAAAGAGTTAATGGAAAATTCTATTGATGCAAAGGCTAATAAAATTATAGTTAGAGTTCTGGATGGTGGAAGAGAAGAAATCATTATAGAAGATGATGGTTTAGGAATATCTTTGGATGATTTACCGAATGTGTTTGAGCCTAATGCTACTAGTAAATTAGTTGATATAGAAGATCTGAATCATATCAATACTATGGGATTTCGGGGGGAGGCTTTAGCAAGTATATCAGCTGTATGTCAAGTTGTTTTGGAAACAAAATATTTAGATGATAAAAATGCTTACAGATTGATAAAGGAAGGGCAGAAAATTTCAGATATACAAAAAATAGTACTTTTGAATCATGGAACAAAGTTAAAAATTAGCAAAATATTTTTTAATGTTCCAGCAAGACGAAAATTCTTGAAAGGTAGATCAACTGAACTTTCCCATATAATTAATGTTATTCAGAATATTGCTTTAATTAATCCAGCAAAACATATTCAGTTTTATTCAGATAATAAGATTCTTTATAATTATGAACCATTATCAAAAAAAGAAAAGTTTGCTAAAATCTTTAATATTGCAAAAAATGAATATATATTTGACTTGGAATATTTAGGTAAAGATATTCAGGTAGAAGGAGTTATTACACACCCTATTTTAGCTAAAAAATCTAACAATTCTAAGGTTTTTGTAAATGATAGACCTATAAATAGCTCATTAATCCAAAAAGCAGTTCAAACAGGTTATGACACTATGTTAGAAGTCGGACATTACCCATTATTTATGGTAAATATTAAACTACCTGCAGATCAAGTAGACATAAATGTTCATCCTCGTAAAACAGAAGTTAAGTTTATTGACGAAAAAGCTATTTTTTCACAAGTTAAATTTGCAATCAAAGAGTCATTATCCAAGCAGGCTTTTAGACCTAAAATTACTCCAGATGAGCATTTTCATAACAAAAAAGAATTAATTGATACTGGTAATTCAAATAACAAAATACCAGATGAAATATATTTTAATACAATTTCTTATAAAGATAAAAAAAATAATTTTATTAATAATTCTATTACAAAACCTGATAAGTCTAATATTGTTAAAGAAACTAAAGATATTTATCAAAATCCATTTAGAAAACAAATATCACAGAATACAAATATTGTAGAGTACGAGCAGACTTCATTTAAAGATAAATTGACTCCTAGTAATGAAAATTATGATATAAATTATATTCATATTTTTGATACTTATATTGTGTACAAAAATCAAGATGGATTAATAGTTCTTGATCAGCATGCTGTACATGAGAAAATTTTGTTAGAAAAAATGTTAAGTAATCCTGATGAAATTAAATCTCAAAATCTATTTTTACCAATAGAAATTCAAATTATGGATCAGGATAAAGATTTAGTTCTTACTAATTTAAATAATTTAGTAGGAATTGAAGCAGAAGATTTTGGTTCAGGGAGTATTGTCATTAGAAGTGTACCAATTTTTTTAAATAAATATTCCAAGTTAGAAATAGTTTTACAAGATATTATAGATAAAATTATTGAGTCAAAAGGAGCTGTAGATATTCAAAATTTAAAAAACGATCTTTATAAAACAATAGCCTGTAAATCAGCTATCAAAGCTGGATATAAAATCACGAAAGAAGAGATAATAGAGCTTATTTCACAAGCACAAAATACAAATTCAAGTTTTACTTGTTGCCATGGCAGACCAACTATGTTCCAACTTGAGCAAAATTGGTTTGAAAAGATGTTTTCCCGCAAGTAAAATAGACTTATACAGTTAAGTATAAGCCTTTTATTCGATTAACATGATAGATATAATTACACAGAAGAACTATTTTATGGAAATGGAATTTATTCATAGCAAGTTTAAATAATCTAATGCAAGATACCCACCTTGAATATTAGTCATTTGTCCAGATCTAAGAATTAGACGAAAACTATCTAAAGAAACAGTTTCAATCTCGATAAATTCATTAGGATCAAGTCTTTGTTTCTGTACTTGGATTGCTTTTTGACATACAAATACAGAGTTTTTGGCTTGGGAATAAGAATTTTCCCAATAATCAGTTACTTTTGTGAATTCACCAGTAAATCCAGTTTCTTCCAACAATTCTCTTTTCGCTGATTCTACAGATTCTTGTCCTTCTTCCAAAAAACCACCAGGTAATTCTGAGAGTGTTTTTTCAGGTCCAGGACGGAATTGTTTTACCAATACGATTTCTAAATTATTTGTGATTGCTAAGATGC
>Ga0100391_1001113_pt1 | contig 30430 bp, 23 predicted proteins | sample CryGeymeta201515_FD_81541 | JGI IMG/M metagenome (GOLD analysis project Ga0100391, IMG submission 81541) | Groundwater microbial communities from Crystal Geyser aquifers in Utah, USA - Crystal Geyser metaG 2015-15 | ecosystem: Environmental > Aquatic > Deep subsurface > Groundwater | place: USA... | reverse complement strand
TGTGGCTGGTGTCTGCGCTGAGTTTGCTGTATTCACACTGCTTATTGTTGAGCGCGATGGATCCTCCTGGAGTCACTGCCTGTTGCAACTGCTGTCCTTTTACTGGTGGCTTTAACAGTATTAGGGTTGCGGCTAAAATTAAAGTCCTGCATTTAGAGTCTGGCCGTCACCTGTCAATTTTGAAAAGATTATTGTTGCCTCTGTGTCTGTCTCTGTTGATCACATGCGATGCAGATGCCGTTATCAACTCCAAATAAATTAAATAAAAACACTCTCATCAAGTGGACAGTGGACTATTCCTTTCGCTTCTTCTTGAACTCTGCATCCAATCTTCTTGAGTCTGCTTGGGCATCGCTTTCACAGTGATAACCATTGTCGTGGACCAAAAACAATACCACCTACTGGTAGGAATTTGAAGTCTCGAAGAAAAAAGAAACTAGTTTTCGTTCTTTTCATTCCAATAAACTCCATCCGCAGCTCCCCTGTGTCATGAGCGACCCAGCTACTGCAGCTTCTCCCGGAGCCAACGCTCCCGCCGAAGCAGTGCCAGAAACGGCTCCTGCTTCTGTCGAAAGAATGGGTGGAGATCCATCCCTCAAAAAGCCTAAAAAGCGTATCAAGACCAAACGCAAGGCCGTGGATTTAGCAGGTGCCACTGATGCGGAAGTCGAGGCGGCCATTCACCGCAAAAACAAAAAGAAGAAGAAACACAAGGACAAGGACAAGGTGCGTTTTAGTTGTTGATTCCTTTGCATGGATAGGTAATTAAAAAACGGGCATCATGTCTGCCTGTCTTGTTTGGTAGGATGTAGGATGGTATCCACGCATCCACACCGTTCTGTTTTGATTGCTAAAATTCATTTTTCATTCTCACTACGAATGCACACATATACGTAGGAAGGAAATATTGACGAAGCAAGTAAGAAGAAACCTCGCAAAAAAGTAATCAAAGCAGTTGTTGATCATGTGGGACTGTCCAAGGAACAAATTGCCGCCAATGAGCAGATGAGACGTGTCTTGGAGGAAGATCAATACTCGGCCAATGGGAGCATTGTGGACACGGACAGCGAAGGCGAAGAGATTTGCACGTACCGCAACGAGACCGTACGCATGGACCGGGCTGCGCTCATGGCAGCCATGCGAAAGCACCTGTGGATGGGACGTCTCAGCAGCAGCGCTGCAACTGGAAGTGTTGTCAACCCGAAGACTGGTGTCGCTGGTGGTGTCACTAGTGGAGATGCAGAGGACGGCGAAGATGACAGCGACAATCGTAAAGGAGGACGTAAAAAGAAGAAGAAAAACAAACGCAAGGAGAATGACAAAATGGAGGTAAATGATACACCCGCGCAAACGAGTCGGACACCCGACTCCATGGTGGCGGATATTACTGCGGCGGATCATACCGAAGATTACGATGACCGTGGTGATTCCATTTTTGGACCGACTCAGGGATCTAGCAACGCCACGTGGGTCGAATGTGATAAATGCAAGAAATGGCGTCGTCTCCGTGGTGTCGTGGATGCGAAAAAGTTGCCCTCGCGTTGGTATTGCTCCATGAACAAGAATGATCCCGATCGTGCCCGATGTTCGGCCCCCGAAGAAGAATACGAGACTCCCCACACTCCCGAAAGTGCCGCTGACAATCGCACTCGCAAGCATTTGCGTGTCTGGGTCCGCCGACTTCAGTGCAATGAAGCCTACGAGGCTCGCCAGCCTACCTTGACACGTGGACGCAAAAAGGCAACGGCTTCGACATCCAAGGAACCTTACGAATGGATTCGTTGCTGCAACCAGTCCTGTGGCAAGTGGCGAGCCATTCTGCGCATCATGGATGCCAAGACCAGCGTAGTAGAACGTACTAGTGATGGGGAATGGTATTGCGTCATGAACACATGGGACGAAAAGATGGCGAGCTGCGCTGCTCCTCAGGAAAATGTCCCTGCCATTGGATGCCCCACATGGGTCCACCAAGATGAAAAGTAAAGATGTGTCCCAATATTTAATGCTGCGAGTCTGTGGCGAGAGTACGCATGTTTTCTTCGCGTAAATTGGATCTGTTGTGATCACTTTGCTATATCGTTACGTATTACATGAGACGACAACAATTGTCAATACATGCCTGTCTGTACTTTGTGTAGCTAGCTAGTGCTACTGGCTATCGAGAAGTCGAACCCAATAATTCTAATATACTCAAGACTTTTCGTGACGTGTTTTGGTGAGCATTCGAGCATCATCTCGAATGACGACAGGGTCGCTTCCGTCTCGGGATAAAATCCCTTTCAGCTACCCTTTTCCCTGCCGGCTCCCCCAAATCTTCGGTACTGCACAGCATGGGATTTCGGGACAAGAAATAATAGATGGAACTTAGATCATCTTGACAGGAACCAAGAGTTTGAACCCAGTCCGCACGAATTTGCATCTCATCCTTGGCAATGCAATGTTCACCAAGCAACTTCTTTCTTCCTAGGCGGTTCAAATTCAGATAAAATTTAGTCTGCACATCTTGAATATCCAAATTCTCCAGGACAAAATTGTGATCTCGCAAAACACTTTGTATTGCCAAGATACTCTTGTGCTGATACCTTGCTTTTGTACCCGAATAGATATCGCAACATAAAAACAAACCTTTCAAGGTTCTGTTGGTGCGTAGAGCACGCGCCAGAGGAAGCAAATTATTTGCCCTGCTAGCACCCAATTCTACATTTTCTAGACGACACTGAGGGTTCTCGAGCGCCATTGCAAGATATTCTATGACTGGATCCTGGATTCGGCAATGCGCGGGAGTAACGCGAGTCAGGAAACGAAGATTCCGGAGCTTCGAGTTGTTACGTATTCCTTTCGTCAAAGCAAGTCCCTGCTCGGATACATCGTGGCTGTTGCAAGGCACGACTTCTAAATGCAAGGCACAACTTTTTTGCGCTATTTTGAACAGGTTTCGAGCATTTAAACTTGAATTGTTCGCAAACGAGACTTGACACAATTCCAATGTCTCTAATGCGGGCAACATACATAGAGCACCGGCAAGAGAATGCAAGTTATCATTTGCCTTCGCAGGCTTGATCGAGGCCCAATAGATCGTTCGTAGTTGTGTTTGCTTCATAACAGCATCTGCTAGTCCCTTGACATGTCGGCTATCTATTCGAAGATTCTCCATTTCTAACAAATGAACATTGGGGGCTTGTCTTATAATCCTGGTGATTTGATGGGTTGTTGTCTCTGGTTCGTACTCCTCTTGGCAATTCATCAACTGTAGCTCAATCGCCGTGGAAGGTAGATGCGTTCTAATGCATTTGAAAAACTGACTCAGTGACTCTGAGACAATGGGATGCAGAGGCAAGGAAAGTGAAAGGCAAATTTGATTGACTGTAGTTGAATCCTGGCTACCTCTCAACTTAATCAAGTCGATACCATCTAGAACATCAGACTGATCTGCCAAGTGGATGTACATACTACTACCACTCCCTCTACCCTGCTGCCTGCTGCTGTTGCTGTTGCTGCTAAAATAGCCAGTTCAAAGAGAGAAGTGCCAAAGAAGCTTCAGGCAAAGTTGCTGACTTTTCAGAGGTATGACGCTCTACTAGCTCTGGTTTATGGATTGCTTCTTCGAGTAATGATACATGTTGTGTTCGCAGCTCTGCGCTTCAAAGTCAGGATCAATTTTAGTTACCCGCTTTTTTGTCCTAAGCGCTATCGGCTATGTTTTGGAGGCCTTGCTCTCAAATATTTAAGGGAAAGCAAAGCCTCGCTCTCAACATGTTGTCACAATGATTAGCTACCTGGTAGAGTACGGTAGATTTAAAGGTATAACAAACGACTCAGTGTCAATGCATTGTGAGGTTTTACATCTACGACACTCTTTTGACAGCAAAAAGATCTCATCCAACATTCATCTCATCTAGCTACTATCATACTCGGAGTACTATTTTTTTATACTTCATACTACTCGAGTACCGTATATCACTTTTCCTCGGAATTTATCTGACAGCGTATTATAATTGATCAGACATCGCAGAGAGAAGAAGATTGTATCTTGCAATAATCTACGAAAATTATGAAACGAGTCGGCTTTCATGAGATAAAATTAGATCACAACGACGAATAAAGATTTTGAGTGCAGCCAGATTTTCTTCTTCTAATACTACTGCTCCGGAAAATGGAATCGCATCCATTGCTTTGAACAACCCGTCACGTCGGAATGCTCTGTCTTCATCTGTTTTGCAATCCTTACGTCAGCAACTTGAGAATATCAAGGCAAATAGAAATGCTAGAGTGATCATTATTAAAGCCCTCGACGATTATTCTCAACACAACGGTGTCTTCAGTTCTGGACACGATCTCAACGAATTGAGGTTCAACGCGGAGGAAGAGGACGAAGAAAGTTACCGAGATCGCTTACGGCGGCTATTTTCTCTGTGCAGCAGCGTCATGGCTGATATCGCTAGTTGTCCAATCCCAACCATAGCACAAGTGGATGGGATTGCGACTGCCGCGGGATGTCAATTAGTGGCCAGCTGTGATTTAGCAGTTGCCACCTCAACGTCTCGCTTTGCAACTCCAGGAGTAAACATTGGATTGTTTTGCTCGACTCCTGCTGTTCCGCTGGTACGAACAGTGGCCAAAAAACATGCTACAGAAATGTTACTTACCGGCGACATGATTTCCGCGCAACGAGCATACGAGATTGGATTGATCAATCGCGTGGTAGGTTTGCGCAAGGAGGATGGCGACAATGTCGACCAGATCGAACAACAAATACTTTCCAAACAATTGGATGAGGAAGTACAAAAACTTGCCCTAAAAATAGCGGGAAAATCCAGTTCGTGTATTCAAACTGGTCTACGAACTCTCTATGTTCAACAAACATGTGCAAGCCTGGAGGATGCCTATAAATTGGCAGAAGCTAATATGGTGGAAAATTTATTAGACGAAGATGCTGCAGAGGGAATTGATGCTTTCCTAGGAAAGCGAAAACCAAATTGGCGAAAATAGTAATGCTAAGCAAGGTCTGGTGCTGTAAAAAAAAGAGATTGCGGATCCTGCACACTGAGTCTGCGTTGTCGGCCATCGATCAGTCTACATGAAGTAATTACCAACGCACAAACTAGGTCTAGTAGTAGTACTCAGCACAATTGTAGTAATCAGGCACACGTAGTGTCCCGTACCAGTACGAGGTACTGGAGTAGATTAGATGACAACATGCTGCCTGCAGCACAAAGTCGACATCGATGGAAACGGACGAAAGATATTATTTTACCTCGCGTTTAAGATAACCTTACTTTTGGCATTTTTTATTAGCGCTTCAGTGCGGTTGCTTTTATTTAATTGTTTTAAGCACCATTTTTAAGACTTCTTGTATTTGCATCCTACTCGAGTAGTTCAGGATTAACATCATCACAGTCCACATACCTTGCGCCGTCAAGAAAAAAGCGTAAATTAAACGCCAACGAGCATACGAAGTTTAGATGAAGAAGCCAGAGCTGATATGAGCAATCTTATAGAAACTGGAGAGAGCAGAGATAGAGGATCAAATTTTCCAGCCAGAATACGACAATGGTTGTCCCGCTCTGTGCTAGGCGCAGAACAGAATGATCATGATGTGGAAATCAAAAAGCGGCAAAAAAGGCGCTTGATACTTCTATCGATGTTGTTGATTGCTGTTGCTGCCTATCTGAGATCCGCGAGGCGACAAAAGCGCCTATCTTTATCATCACCTGTACCCAATTCGATGCTCCAACCAAGTAGTCGGCTCTGGCCTGTCGGTCTCCTAATAGCCTGGTGGAAAGGCCCCGAGTATAGTCGAAATCCACAACAATCTACTTTGAACCTCCTGTATACGGCTGCCAAGGAAGGTCTTATTCGACACGCCATGATTTCAGATGATGCCATTTATTTTTCAAAAATCTCCAGCAGGGGAAACGACAAGCACGTGCGTTGGAATCGTACAGCTTTGCCTGCCAACAATGAGTCGATCAAATCAGGCTTGCTAGAAACTCTTGCGGCAGGTGGTTGTGAAGACATACAAGCAATTCCCGAGTCACTAGGATCCAAATTGTCAACGCCCATTTTGGCAGCTTTGCCCTTCGTGTACTTGGCTCTGTTGTATCGAATGTTCAAAAGTCAGTTTGGAGGGGACGACATTTCATCCAAATTGACCAACGCAACGAGACAGCTCTGGGGTGAGCACGAGGAAGCGGTGCGTACCACTTTTCGAGACGTGGCAGGTTTACCGTCAGCTGTAGAAGACTTATCGGAGGTTGTTTCGTATCTGTCGAACCCATCTCTCTACAACACCATGGGCGCTCGTCCTCCTCGGGGAGTGTTACTGCATGGACCACCTGGTGGTGGCAGTAAGTCATCAAAATGGACTGTCAATCAGTGTTCGCCTTTCTAGTGTTTGTCTTTTTTGTGCTTTGCCTAACTGATGTATCCAACGTGCAAACATCGTCTTCTTGTCGACAGAAACACTCCTGGCTAGAGCAGTCGCGGGTGAAGCGAAGTGTGACAGTTTCACAGCCTTGAGTGGTTCATCCTTTGTGGAAATGTACGTTGGACGTGGAGCAGCTCGTGTGAGGGCGCTCTTTCAGCAGGCACGAAGAGATGCTTTGAGAAGACGGGCACTGAAAAAAACAGCATATTGGTGGTCGTCACTATTGGGAATGTCATCGCCCATTGCTCAGGAACGTCCCGCTTGTGCTATTCTGTTCATTGATGAACTTGATGCGGTGGCCAAACTACGGTCTTACGATGGAGTACAGGGGAACGATGAAAGGGAACAAACACTAAATCAACTCTTGACCGAGATGGATGGTTTCGATACGGCTGCGTCCAAAGAAAGGGACAACGACAAGGACGATGTAACGCTCATTGTTATTGCCGCCAGCAATCGCGTAGATGTCATTGATCCTGCTATTCTACGTCGATTTGATCGACAGATTTTTGTGGACTACCCGAATTCCGAAGGACGAAAGGATATTTTACGCATTCATGCAGGAAAGATATCTTGCTCCTCCAGTGTAGACTGGGACGAACTGTCCTCGGATGCCTATACTGAGAATTTTTCTGGTGCAGATCTTCGCAATCTCATCAATGAAGCTGCTTTGTTTGCGGTGCGCGAGAAGAACCAATTGGTCGAACAAAGGCACCTGCTCCATGCTGCTCGGCGCATTCGTGGGATGAAGGAGCGAACTAGTAGTGGACGGAATGCGGGACAGACGATGTTACCTGCATTTTTTACCAGCATTGACTGATGGAGGTGAAGGGGTGATGGTGGTTGCAAAATGACTTCGTCACCTATCAGGCGACGTTTATTAAGCTTGCTTGCATCTGTAGAATCATTGCTTGCATTCATTTTATAGTTTACACTAGGAAAGTAATAAACATCTAATCGGGCAAGATCCAGTGAACTACAAACAATCCAGCTATAAGGGCAGAGAGAGCCATCTAATAATAATAATTAAGGGATGAAGAAAAACATGCAATCTTTACACGGCTCTCCAATGGAATGTTCCAAGGTTTGCGTTATTCCCACTATCTAAAGGATCAACGCCACAGAATATGAACCAGTGATGCCCATCATGATCTAATAACCTATTTGGGCAAGATCCAGTCGACTGCAATCAATCCAGCTCCAAGGGCAGAGAGGGACAAAGAGCAATAGTTCAAAGGAATGTAGCAAAACATGTCCGCTTCAGACGGTTCTCTGATAAAATGCTCCACGGTTTCTTTGACACTGCTGCCTGCCTCTTGCATTTTCCCCCCAATGCCTTCATCCAGATTTAAAAGAGACGTGTAATTTCCAGACATCGACTCTGCACTATTTGGAGGATCAACGATACAGCAGATAATACCGGTGATAATACCGCTTAACAAGAAATTCAGTCCGATTGCCCAGAGGTGGTCCGTGTAGAATCCATTTCCATTCTTGCGGTCAAGCGCCATCTCCAGGAGAAATCCAATCACCAACAGGGAGAGAGGAACTGCAAGGCCGTAGCGCCGGAAGACAAAGATAGAAAACATGCTTTGTTTTGAGTTTTGAGGTTTGCGGAAATTAAAAAGTGCAACGGGTATAGCCTGCCTTGCGCACAGTCGTCTCGGAAATCGTTTGAAGTGCTGTAGTTCAAGTACCGAATACTCGAGTATTCAATGAAAGGATCTATTATCGGCCGAAGGTAGTGAAGGTGTGTTGTGGTGACTTCTCGGCTTATTATTAACTACTACTCGCTCGAGTAGTAGGAGTACTAACGTTGTTTCGTGTACCAGCTACTAGTAGTAGCTAGCTAGCTACTACTAGTAGTATTTAGTAGTCTACTCGTAGTAGTGTTCTGTTACAGTTCTTTGTTTCTGAGATGCTGTCCGTCCGTCACCGAATCAATTCCAAGACTGAACTGTCTGTGAGAGAAGTCTCAAGTGAAAAGTGAGTCGTGCGTGAAGGCAGCTCTAAGATGTTAAAAAATGAACCAGAAATCAGAAATGCATCTTGAACCACGCAGACTCCCTGCTATCGCCTGGGCTATGGCCTCCTGACCGTGTCTCATCAAATATTAGGCAGTTTTACTAGTAACAGGTAATTACAAGGTAGCCCTGTTACGAAATGCTGGAGAGACTTCTTCGCGAAAAGGGGAATTCACAAATTACGAGTGACGGCCTCTCAGCCGGGAAGGCAGGTTGGGTGGATGTTTGTTTCAATAATAAGATCTACTTTCCTTATAGGATTATTGCACAGACTGCTATATGACAAACGAATTATTTGCCTGCTGGACTGGATGCTCGGCTTTGAAAGACCCCTTTTAAATGAATGATACCATGCAATTCACTGATTGACCGTCAATCATGGTTGCTATTTCGAAAGTCCGGAGACAATTTTGCCAACTGTGCATTCTTGGTATAATCTTCTTTATATTCTGATCGTTTTGGGTCCATAGCGTCAGCCACTACTTCTTTGTATTGTTGTGTTGTCAGACAACGCCTTATTTGCTTCATTACCATCTGTGTCAGTTGGCCGTCTTGGCAACATTTCTTATAGATTTTCCAAGTAAGCTCACGTTTCTTCGTCCCGTCCTTGACAAAAACACAGATGCATCGAAGATAAGATGAGTAGGTAATGTAATTTGGGTTATTTGCTTCTTCAAACACTGTGGTTGCAATGTCCAAAATCTCATCAGGGTCATCCTCCGGATTGTCAGCGTATCCACAAGCATTGAGGACACTGTTGTATGTGACTGTCGGTGGGCGCAAAGCTAATTCCTGCATTCGACGCAAAATTTGAAAAGCGATTTGCGCTTTCCCTTTTCGCTTCGACTTGGCAGCGGCATTAATTACAGTATTCCATGTGTAGCAACTGGGGCGGACATCACCGAAACCCTGTTCATGGTAACCTTCCATTCTCCGAATTATGCCTAAACATCTTTCTACTGCGTCGTCTGCACCACTCAAGGCAATGCAATGGCAGACATTGGTAAACGTCAAAACGCACGGTTTGAGTTCAACCCAGCCTCGATGGTAATATTCAATCATCTGATCCAATACTTCCTCCGCCTCCTCCCCCATGGTTGGCTCTCCACTTTTCGCAAGTGCTGTTAAAAAACCATTGATTCCCCATTTATCAGGCCTCAAACTTCGACGACCCTCCCTTTCAGCAGTTTGCTGCATGTGGACAATCCAGTCCATTATTCTGGCAGCTGCACCCGGTTCATTGCTCTTCGCCCATGCGCTGATCTGTGGTCGAAGAAAATTGATATATAATTGTAAGTGACGAACGCAAGCAAAGACATAATGTATTGATAGATACTTACGCATGTATTGAAGGATCGTCTGTTTGGACATAATCTTCCATCTTTTGTTTCCTCGTACGCCTGATGCAACTCACGCAAAAGTTCCTCTACTATGTGGGGTGCCCCGACTTGCAGGCTCTTCCCGTATGCACTCATGACGGAGTTGTAACTCACAACGTCCGGTGCCGCGGCTGCGTTGTCCCCGCTTTTTACCAGTGCCTGCATTTTACGGATTAAATTGCGAGCTTTATCACCACTGTTCGGCAAGGACGAGCGACTGTAGCAAGCGAGCATAAAGTTGTATGACGTTGTTGTGGGTCTCGTTGTCTCCGACCTTCCCGACCGCTCGTAGTACTCTTCAAACATTTGCAATAACTTCTCCGCTCGTCCCATCATTTTATCTGAGCCTGATTTACTCCACGCAGCCAACGCCATCGAGAAAATCCAATTGTCTGGCTTTGCCTCATCGTACGGACTTTCTAGCAACTCAAGTAAATATGCTTCAATTTCATTAGCTGCTTCTTCCCCAGTAATGTAGTCGCGATCCGAGGCATCAAGCAAGGCACTGATGTAAGCTCCATGACATTTGTAATCTGGTCGAACCGAGGCATACCCTTCCTGTTGTGATAATCCTTCTAAATGCTCCAGCAGCCGCTTGACACGAGTCGGGCTATCAGGTTTACCTGTCTTTGCAAAAGCTTGAAGAACAATCGCATACGATTCTTTGTTTGGTGAGACATCCGTTGCCCCAGATGTGTACCATTCGTGCAGCTTTTCCAAGACACTCAATGCTTGCTGAGGTGCATCTGATTTTCCTGAACGAGCGTAGGCCATCAGTACCAAATTAAAGGCTTCAAGGTTGGGTTTGATCCCTTCCACTCCGTCCATGTAACGCTTTTGCATGGCATCCAAAATTTCTTCGGCTCGCTCAGCAGCTGCACCCCGCTCGCCACTGTTCGTCCAGCCTCGAATTGCACACGTATACATGGCAGACATGTCAACGACAGATGCGAAATGAGTTTTTAGTTTCATTTGTTCCTGAACAAACCGCCGTATTAAGCTTTCCACCATTAGCGCTGATTTGCGAGAATGTCGATGAGACCAACCGTTCATAGCACACAGGGCTTTCTCAAAATGTAATGACGACCAAGAGGAAGATGCATCGAGCAGACTTCGAGTTCGTTCTTCCAGCGATGGCGCTGGTGATGTGGTGGTTCGTTGATGAAAGTGCTCTGGTCTACACTCTGTTTCGGAAATGATGATATCCTGAGTAGACGAGGATGACGAAGTGTGCAAGAACATGTGGCTTCTTGCAAGAATCTGGAAATGGTATCTTGTTGTCGCTTGCGTTGGGGTAATTGAAAAGCAATTTGCAGACTTCGATAACAATGAAAAGGCCGCCAAAGCCAACACGCACGAGTTTACAGTAGGTGATTTCATGCCTCTTACTTTATTTCGTGTGATCTTTTAATTCTACTTCTAGGGAATCAGAGAAAGGCTTTCTGAAGACTAGCTAGCTAGTGCAGATACTAGTAGGACATCATGTTGTTTGATCAACACTTCAAGACACAACAGCAATGATAAAAGATACTGTTGTACTAGACTACTAGTAGTAGTCTACTAGCTACTAGTCTCTAGCAAATTAAGCCCAGGTGGACTACGACAGTTTACCTTGTCTCCTATTAGGGACTATGATGGGACTCAGGAGTTAGGTCATACTCTATTAGGTCGTGTGCCTAGCCTGCTCTGTATACACACACCAACCACTAGTTTACTCCTACTATTACCATAATATTCATATTTACTCTATCAGTCTCCACACTACTGGTAGCTTTTTACGCTAGTAGCTACATCTCGGAGTACTAGCTAGGGTGTATGTCCACAATAAGAAGTGTGAACAATTCTTTGTTCCACGTGGAAGCAAGGACGAAAAGGAGAGCGAGTACCAGTAATATCAATTATCGTAGACTAGCTAGTAGTCTAGCTAGTACTCTTGCTAGTACCAGTAGTAGACTAGTCTACTCCTACTACTAGTACTCCTCTCTAGAGTACTACTACTAGTAGTAGACTAGCCTGCTAGAGTCATACACAAGCAAGCAGGTAGGCAGGAAGGTCGTCCCTATATTTTTGTTTGGTTGCAGACAATATTATGCCATACCCCATCTCAACCAATCTGATCGTTCTTCATAGATTTCACGGCGTTTATGATGGTCTTGGAGCAGTTGTAAATGTCTAAATCACGCGCCAGCTTGGCCACTTTCCCTCGACGGAGAATAAACATGGTCATACTCCATCGGTTCTCTCCCAGGGCCGAATAGCTTTTCATCCAATCCATGTCCTCTGTATCGCAGTAAATATCGACATTGTTTAACATTCCGGTCTTTTTCATCCATCTTCGATTTTCTGCTGGAGTGTCAGAGTTGATAAAGTAAAGTCGATCTTTGATATCTTTGGGAAGTCCTCCATACGAGTCTGTAATGGCCTGATGAAATCCCATCGATTGTTTCCGAGGATCACAAACAACCACTCGGTAATCGTTCTCGTCGATACTTAAATCGTTACTGATCCATGGTGCCAACCGTCCTGCACCTTTTTTTGCGACTTTGTTCCCCGTGTTGGAATCTACAAGGTTCTCAAAGCAATCGGTAGGTGCTGGATCACCCTCAAAGATTCTATCCACACCGGACCCTACAGTGTGTGTGTCGTGGTGGAAGCAAAATTCATGTTAGCCATTTAATTGTGAACACACAAACACAAATGGAATGTTCATCCACGAAAAAAGTGGCTTGTACATTAGATGAATATAATAGATTTACACAACATCAACAACATCAACATCAACATCACATCTGTATTACGTACGAGTAACAGTACTTACGAGCAGCTGTAATTTCCTCTTCCTCTTGGTTTCTGCTGAGGTACCCATCCGTGTCATAATTGGCAAAACTTTTGGCACCATCTCTCTTGAGCAATTGTTCAAGCCGTTTGCGATCGTTCCGCTCCTTGATTTGCTCGGCGGTCAAAGCCGTTGTTGCTTCCTGTTCGTCCGTCCATTCTGTCGAACTTGTAGTAGTTGTTCCTTCATTATTTTGTTGTTTGGCCAACTCTAACTTTCGTTTCAAATCGGCTTGTTTGTTTTTGGATTTACTTAATCCCTTGCCCATGTACAGTGCTGTCGATGATGCTACCGTTTTAGTAGTCGTTGTAGTGTGTAGTAGCGAATGCAGGTGCAGGAGCGGAGATGTCTTTTCATGTATCGAAAAGGAAGAGCACGGTCGAAAGGAGGAAGCCATAGCAAGCAAGACCCCTACTACCACTGTGGCGGTCGTGGTAGTTGAAGACTGCATCTTGTAAAAAATCCGATTTTAGAATACGTCGATCAAAGGTATTGCAGGTTGGTTAAATACTTTAACTGTACAGTAGATTTGTTTTTAATCTGTTTGAATCCTGAAGTAAAGGTGGCGAGTATGCGCTGTCTGCTCAGTGCATGCACGTATCCAGTGTCCACAGCTGTCACAGGTACCTGGTAGAATAGTAGTGTGTTTCAGATCTTCGTTACTGGTAGTGGTCTATAGTCCGCTACTAGCTAGTGGTGAAAAAATACTGATTACTATTACTAGCTGCTTGCTTGTGGACTGCTGTGGATGCTACTGCTGGTGCGTAGTACCAGAACGGGGGAAAAAGAAAAGGGGGCGAAAAAAAGGGCAGGAGGCGAACGTAGAAAACCCTAAAAAGGGCAGGAGGCGAACGTAGAAGCCCTAAAAAGGGCAGGAGGCGAACGTAGAAGCCCTAAAAAGGGCAGGAGGCGAACGTAGAAGCCCAAAAAAGAGCAGGAGGCGAACGCAAGAAAGATTTGGGGGCGAAGAAAAAAAGACCTGGGGGCGAACAAAAGCCCGAACAAATAATAATATACCAGGTACTCTGGTACTACAGTAGCTAGCCCTGAGAAATTAGTTCTGGCCTCCCAGTCGTAGTAAGCAGCAGCTACTACTACTCTACTACTCTACCTGTTAGTAGCTACTGTACGAGTACTAGTAGTACTTAACTAGTAGACTAGCTAGTAGTAGTACCACTACTCGCTAGCTAGTAGACCTAGTAGTAGTACTGGAGTACAGTACACCAGTAGTTGTGAATAATGATACAGCATTCTTCATATTTCACCCTAACGGTGCATGAAATGAAAATGACACGTTTGGCTAACAAAATTTCACCCAACTAGCTCTAGTAGTCTAGTAGAGTACTAGTAACTACTAGTAGTAGGGTTTACTTGTTTCATTTTTTGTATCTTTAGAACACTGGTCAACTAAGTTTATACTCCTATCTTATAATATCTTGCTAAACATAAACGCTGCTATGAAACAGAATCTTTCAAAGAAACAACACCACACGCATTGGCTGCTAGAAGGTGCCATAATCGTTGCTGCGCTGTCAACCTTGATGCCCATTCTCCTGTTAGGTCAATATCCTACCTCCACAGCCCTTTATCTGGTCAAATTTTCCGTAGCTCAATGGACTCCTTACCCATTTCTGGACTTGTCCTACAAATGGCAGAAAGAAGCCTGGGTGCACTTTGAAGACACATATTTGCCAAAGTTAAGAACTAAAATTCTATCAAACGAGGACAGTGGTGCCGTGTTGAAGATTCCCACAGTCCATGTACAAGATTTTTCAGATCCTGCCAATTTATTGCAGCATGTCGAATCGACCTTCGGAAAGGACTGGAGGCGAAAACCTCTTCTACTGAAAGGTCTGTGGGATTTAAAGGAATTGAAAAACAATAAAACGCGACGATTATCGCAGACTGGACTATTACAAGAGGAACTTGCTATTCCCTACTTTCGAGATGCTCGTTTGATTGGGGCACTTTCTCCAAATGACGTGGCTCCTGTCAAGGACATAGTGACAAATATCACACAACAAGGAGCTCCTCACAAAATTGGGACACAGTTTCTTATTCAAAGCTATCCCGAATTGATTCAGGAGGTAGCGCCTGCCGAAATTGTCAAGGCCTTGTTTGGAGATCGGTTTCAACCAAAGCATGTTGTTGGGGCCTTTGGATTACCATTTTTACCCGCTACAACCACAGTACCACTCTTTGTAGCTGGCAGCACGATAATAGACGACAAGCAAAATTTCAAGCAGGATGATCGAAACAACAGGAAGGAGTCTTTAGATCGTCCCTTTACAGCCTTGCACTGTGAGCCAATTGGGAATGTGGCGGTGCAACTAGAAGGAGAAAAGCAGTGGACGTTGGTGTCACCGGAACATTCGTTCATGATTCGTCCTTCCGCCTCTCCCGATGGTCGAGCATTTTTTGTATCCGACTTGACCGCCGAAAAGGACATGGAAACGATTCCGAAGTTTTATGCCACCACTGGAGCAGGAGATGCCATCTGGGTACCCACGTGGACCTGGCATCGTGTCGACTATCGCATGAGTCCTCCGGACGACATCGATGCAGATGCCAACGAACCATTGGAAGCGAAAAAACACCACATTGCGATAGGCGCTTCTCTGTTCCATTTGCGACCGATGGAATTGCTTGGCAACAATCCTCTGTTTGCGGTATTAGTTGTTCCTAATCTGCTCAAGGAATTATTTCGCTTCAAGACGCAATAATAGAAAGACTCTCTACCGTTTCTTTTACATACGCACAACAAGAATTTTAGGTTACTGCAGCGACATCATCACAACAAGAACGGCGTTTGTCGTATGATATTACACGGCGGAGGCGGTGTTGGCGACGAAGGAACTACTAAGAGAGATCCTGCTATGTAGTGCACCTCAGGGGTGGCATGCCCAGCTTTCCCTAGAGCTAGTAGTAAGCATTGCACCAAATTGTCAAACGATTGCAGAGTTGCTTGTTCGTTCGTTCGTTTTTCGACTACCGGTCACGATTGCGCACCAACTGAAGAACTTGCTATCGCGAAAAGAAACATCCCGCGGAACAGCGGACGGTTGTTCTGGTTCGCTTGTGCGGTGTCAGTTGGCTATTCTGAAAAATGTCCAATCAAAAGTCTCGAAACTGATGCTGAGTCAGTTGTTTCTCGAGTACCCTTGTAATTCACTGGATTGTGCGCGGTAGCGACTACGATGACAACATAACTTCAGTCGTAGACAATAATAGAGAGAGGGCCCTGGGCGGTGGCGTATTTTGGCAGCAGGCCTTACATCATTTAGAAGTGCGCCATCAGTGACATTTAGTTCCGAATCAAATGAAGTGATGTCCCGGACATTCACACTAAAAATTGGCCAAGTATCAATCGTCAACTGAAGTCATCCGTCCGTTCAAGGTTATGTTTTTCACAGCAGGAATCGGTACATAGACCATTCCGAGCTGCGCAAAAGCTGTGCTTTCTGATTCTTTCATACAGAGACACATTTTTACATCTTTTGGCGGCCTAAGGACATCGAAGAAGTTTTGCACATGCTAATCTATGGAGCACCGCTTCCTCTGGATCACTCCAGTTCCTTCTTTGCCGCAAATTCGTTCGTTCGTTCGTGCGATCCCTTAGTTGAACTGTATTCAGCTCGACTTATTAATCTTGTATCGCTAGCCATTGCGTTAAGTCTTTCATGTCTCACTAGTACTCATTGTGGTCTAAGTTGATTCAGCAAAAACTGAAGCTTCAATGTCCACTGAAAATTTCATTCTAAATACAGCGATGGTATTTAGCAAAATCTGCGACTTCCAACTGACTAACTGAAAATGTCAACGCGCCCGCCGATTCTTCCCTTTTAGCAGCCTAGTAGTCTACTTCTCCGGTGTAATAGACTAGCTAGCAAGTAGTAGTATCCTTATGCACCATCAAGTCAATCAAGTCTATCCACTCAGATCTCAAACTCATCACGAAATTCCCACAATTATTTAGATACCATTCGCATAACCTCTGACAGCATCATGACCATGACCATGTCAGCTCAAATTGCGGAGCTTGTGTCGGACAATGACAGTGAGATGAATGTCGAGGTGTGTACCTTCGAGGAGATTGAAGACACTCTACGTGTGATGCGGAAGCAGGAGACGACCATCTACCGTCGATTCGACTATCTCGCAACGCAAACGAACATCTCTGATAAGGTCGTTGATGGTTCATGGCGACAGAGGATTGTGGAATGGATGTATGGGGTAGTCGACCATTGCAATCTGCGTCGAGACTCAGTGGCAGTTGCTGCCTACTACCTAGATTTGTCGTTGATCAATGGTCTTGTTGTGTCTCGGCGTGAGTTTCAGCTGGCAGCGATGACTGCCCTGCAACTCGCTATCAAGCTGTACGATTCTACTCTGGTTAAGTTAGATAGTATGGTGAAGCTAGGTCGTGGTCTTTTTAACGAGCAAGACGTCATTGATATGGAGGTCAAGATGCTGAAAGCTTTAAAGTGGAATGTCCACCCACCGACCCCAGTTTGCTTTCTACGACAGTTTCTTCGGCTGCTTCCTTCAAGTGTGGTTCCACTGACGCGATACTTAATTGCTGAGGTAACGCGTTTTATCTCCGAGATTTCGGTCTGCCTCTACAAGTTTGTCAAGTACCCTCCTTCGGTGATTGCCTACGCCGGTATGCTGTTGGCTATCGAACGGATAGACAGCACTACCCTACCGTACTGGCAACGCCATCAGATCTTTGACTTAATGTCTTCGATTGCCGGCTTGAAAAACACCTCAGACTTGGTTGCAAGTGCTGTGGCGCAACTGCACCTCTCGCTAGAGCGCAACATCAGTCTTCAGGAGCTCATGAATACCATCGATGCTCAGTGCCAGGACGGATACTCGCGCCTGCGTTCTAACCGTGGACATTCGTCCAAACAAGACTTGATGGATTCTCCCCGAGACGTTATACTGCAACGAAGCTGCAGTCATTAGTGATGGCACACTCTCTGCCTATACCAAGCAGCTTCCTTGGGATTGGTACATTTTCTATTCTTATTCCGTAACACCTTTGATAGACCTGTTTATTGCATCTCCGCCATGCTTTTCATACAGCTACATACCTTAATGAATTAACAATTAAGCATCATTTTACATACAATATGCAGTAACGATATGGAGCGCATGCATAGATGAGAGCACCAGACTACTGAAGGCGCTGGAATCAAACTTGTTCGTATGCAACCAAAAATAGTTAAGGACGAGCATGCATCATATTTGCTGGCTACATTCGTTAGCTTAAAATGTTACCGAAGAATGACAGCTACAAGCCAAGATGGGGCCACCTAACAATTTTCATTCTTACCCTTCCGCTAGTCTACTACTCGTACTACCAGCTATTATTAGATACCTGGTGAAAGAAAAACTACATGCTCGTAATCATTACCCGAGTAGAGTACTACTAGCTACTACTACTACTACTACTACTACTAGGCTAGTAGTACTAGTAGTACCTACTACTCTAGTAGTAGTAGTTAATACGCTGTACTAGTACTACACACTCGTACTAGCTACCAGTAGCAGACAACTCAACGAATTTCGAAATGGCGACGCCTATTACACCTACATGCATCACGTCGGTCAATAATAACTCTCTGCGTCTTCCATTCTATTCGCCCTCGCCTCATTAAAAGTTTTGGCGGAAAAAAGTGAGACCCATACTGTCCGTTCTTAATTAATGTGACCAGCGCCAAAACAACATAAAAATCCAAGACAAAATCCTGTCGAGCTTCGCACAAATATCGGAGACTCACATTTTCCCAAAGAAATGACGGATGATCGTACCAGGTACTGTATTATTTTTTGAAATACTGGCCTAGTACCAGGTAGTACATCAAAAGTAGAATGGTAAAATTATAATAATACTCCGCGTAACAATTATCAACAACTTCGTGGAGTGTTACTAGCAGGTCTACCAGCCACTAATATTAATAGTCTTAGCAAAAAAGTCTGTGCATTGATGTTGCATATTTCGTCCTCTATTGAACAGTGTTGTACAGTAGACATCTACTAAGAGAGCGAGCAGACAAAACTACTACCCGGAGTATTAATTAGACTGCTTTTATGTGGTTGAATGTTTCAAGGGCAGGAAATCTGAGTCAGTTGTTTCTTCGTCTGTCTGCCAACCCTATTTTTCCGCACGGAGTGCACAACTGAATCACGCCTTTTTTTTTTCCTAATTAAATTTCCTAATATCACACATACTAGTAAACAACAGCGAAAGATTCGAATAGATTCCTTTAAGCCATCTTGAAACCGTGTGACAACTTTGGAGTACAACCAATTCTTGGAGTATAATAATAAGAAGAGTTCACATTAAAACCACCAAAATTTAATAGAAGCTTCGTTGACGAAAACAAAACATTTTGCCGCCGTGATGAAGATGATGAGAAAGAGAAACAGAGCTACGATACAAAGCGAACCGTGCAGCTGGAGCAATAGCAGCAGCATCATGATGAACCACAAATTATCTTCCTTCAATGTGATCTCCGCATTATGCGTCATGGTTGTATTGTCATGGCATCCAACAGCTGCAATCGCACAGTACAAGCCACGCCACTGTTCTGGTGCACCTCATCACGTACATTTGGCCGTCGGTCGTGATCCAGCGACGCAAATGACTGTCTCATTTTCATCGTTTCGGTCCTTCATGCCCTCCGTGGTTGGTGGAGTCATGATTGGTACGGAATCAGATCAGCTGAATACGTACATTGAAGAAGAGGAGCCTGCTCGGTTTTACAATTCAACGCCTCCCAAGCCAAGTCTCGACCACTACCATTCGTTCTACCAGCATCATGTTCGCGTGAAGGATCTGGAGCCATCTACAACGTACTACTATAGGATTGTGCTGAATCACGAAAACAACAAGATTCCTGCCGCATTGAGAGGAAATCCCGGACACAATGATGGAAGTGAGTACATGGTCCCCATTCAGGAGGGTAGGGCTGCGAATTCCCAGGAAGGAGAGATTGTCGATGATGGAGATATGGTTCTCGTTGACGAGTTTCACGTCCACGATGGAGAGAGATTGTTACACCGAAGGTTGGAATTGGTGTACTACGATAGCAGTCACGGTCCGTGTCCTCCCTCCAAAAAGATCCGATCCTTTACAACAGCACCTCCAGTGGGAACAGTTGGCAGTAAAATTAGCAAGGTGACGGGAGAAGCGAGTCTCAAGTTTGCCTACATTGGAGACATTGGGCAGTTTGAACATTCCATTGAGACTGTGCGACATTTGTCTTCTAGGCAGAAAGAATCCATTCAGGCTATCATGTTGGCGGGAGATATTGCGTATACGCGGTTCGATTGTCGACGATGGGATAGCTACTTTGACTTTATGGATGACTTTTTTATCGTTGATGAGATTCCGATGCACATCTGTGCTGGGAACCATGACATTGAGAAGCAAGAAAATGATGGGGACATTTTTTTGGCTTTCGAACACCGATTTCGTATGCCGCAAGTCCAGCCGGCGCAATTGGGAACGTACGAAGGACCCCCGGGGTTGATGAACATGGATCAACCACCATACCCACTTCCGTATGAATACGGAAACTCTTACTACGCCTTTTCGTATGGCATGACGCACAACATTTTCCTGAATGCTTACGCATCTATGGAACCCAACTCGACTCAATATCACTGGCTTGTCCAAGAACTCGAGTCTGTGGATCGGACCATAACGCCTTGGCTGATCGTGACCATTCATGTTCCCGTTTATAATACGTTTGAGGTTCATCGTCACGATCCTCAAATCTTTGCCGCCAAGGAACACATCGAACCTCTCTATGTTCAGTACAAGGTAAATCTCGTGGTAACGGGCCACATCCATGCCTACCAACGAACAAAGAATGTTGCCCTTGACAAAGAAGATCCAACAGGTCCTGTGCACTTGGTTGTGGGAGCGGGGGGCCGTCAAGTAAAGGCCAAATTTTTCCAGGAAGAACCTGAACCTTGGGTGGCAGTCCGCGATGCCACTCGCTATGGCTACGGAACTTTGGAAATCTTTAACAAGACGCATGCACTATGGGAGTGGATTATTACCGGAGAGTCCGAGTACCAAAGCTGTAATGTAGTGAAAAATAGCAACACTACCCTTCCTCCCTTGGAACGGTCGGACTCGGTCATGTTGGAAAATCAACTTTTTATTACAGAGCGATAGACCTGAGAATTTGAAAATGTGAACGAAGGGACGATGAATGTCTGTGGATGAATTCGTGGACGCATGCAGGCAGCATCCATGAATCAAGCATGCACGGACACATCTATATAAATGCATCACTCAATGAACAAGAAGATTGTAATATATATATGAGTATAAAAAGATTTATTTTACAAACTGCTGGTTTATGGCGCTATTTTACGAATTGCTTGATTATGGCGCTATGATCCGTTTCTTGCAAAACTCTACTTCTACCTTTGATTGCTCCACCAAGAAGATGTTGTAGTCACGCCGGCACCACTGACTTCTGCGATTCGGCCCAGAGTGAGATCCTCTTCTTGTATGGTAAATTGCATAGAACAATAATTGATAGTTAAACCTATTTTGTCGCAGTCGTGAGCATTCCACAATTTGTCACAGAAGACGAAGACATGGCATTTCTTGCCACTGCCTCAAAATGATTTCAACAAATAATGGAGGTATGTACAGTACGAAAAATACCACTATTTTTTGTTGACTGGCCAAGGTAATGCCGATAGGGATTGAACCCACTTGCTATGTAGATCAAGCCACGACACGCCTTATCAAAATAATACTTTCAAGCTCTAGCTAGCTACTCGCTAGCTAGTAGACCTATCTGCAATAGAGACTTTAAAAAAAAAGAATAGAAGACGAATTAAGGTTGAAAGACGCATATTTGATCTCCGTAGTTCAATAGCAGTAACGTAAGGCAAGTTTGACACACTACTATTGATGAGCTCAAACTAATAATAATAAAGAACAGCTCATCCATCAGATCCGACCAAAGCATCTCTCTCATCAAGCAACACGGGAGAAGATTTCCAGAATAGATATCCATTGACTACCTCCTCTGTCTCGCTCTTCGCGTGAAAACGCTTATAAAAATATTAAATGGAAGCGCTGCTACAAACTTTAGATGGAAACAAAAAACCAGTCTTCAATGATGACAATGGATCCTTCTCGGCACAACCTATTGCATCGGCGCTGGCCAAATTTGTGGAAGCCCTCCGGCGTTTTCAAGAACAACAACAGCAGCAGAAGCAGTCATCGGCAACGGTCAGCAGCAAATTTCAGTCCAGCATCAGTGCCGATTGGCTGCTAGCCATTTGCTCCAAAGTTCCATCGGCTCTTGGACCTGAACGGATCGCTCAAGCTGTGGTAGATGCGAGTCACCTGGGCGAGGAAGCGAAACAGCAATCGGCGCTCTTTGAGGCTCTGGGAGAATCCGAGGCTGCCATGGAAGTTTTGTTTGAGATTGCTTCTCATCTGGAAGAAATACGAAGCATCAAAAGGTCGGACCTTTCTAGCGGCGAACAGAAGACTCAGGATATGATTGCCAGCTTGGATGATGTTGTGGTCGATCCCGAGGAGCACCACAGACAGAAACTACGACAGGAAGCTTTGGACGCGGCTCAGGTTGCCGCTATCTTAAAAGCAGAAGCGGAAGCATTGGCACCTAGCGCATCATCGGGGATCACGCATACTGTCACTCGTACCAGTAGTGTGAAGGCGCAAAAAGACGCTCAGAAATCCCAAAAACGAGCGTCGCAAGCACTGGAAAAAGCCCGAGAGGCAGGTGCTATTGTGGATGAATCTGAGCTTATGGTGATTAAAGAAAATCAACAGGGTGACGGTGGGTTGATGGGAATGTCACAAGAACAAGTCTGGCAAATGCAACAATCACTCTTACCGGAAGGTTCCCGAGAATACTACGATCAGCAGGGATTACCCTCGGGCACAACGCGGGAGCACGAGGGCAATCTGGAACGTGTCATTATCCCACCCGCGCGGCGTGAAGAATCTGAGTTACATGCCCGTCTGAAAATATCCGAATGTATGGATCCGACCGAAGCGATAGCTTTTTCCGGAACCGAGTCGTTGAATCCAATGCAGAGTACTACCTACGATGTGGCATTCAATACAAGGCTAAACATGCTAGTGTGTGCTCCAACAGGAGCAGGGTATGGAACTAGTGGCTTGTTTCATTTTCAGTAGCTGTGTCGTGTGCTGTTGTGTTTTTGTATGGACTCACTTTCTTTTTCTTTTTTGCTTCCCGAAGAAAAACCAACGTGGCAATGTTGACGATTGTTAGCCATTTGAAAAGGGTTGGTTTGATTGGCAACCAGAATCAGGATACATTGGAAACAGGGGGCAAGATTGTCTATATCGCACCTATGAAGGCTTTGGCCCAGGAAGTGGTGGAAAAGTTTTCTTCCAAGTTGAAACCTCTGGGCATGGTGGTGCGAGAATTGACTGGTGACATGCAGTTGACCCGAGCAGCCGCAGAAGCGGCGAATATCTTGGTCACGACACCCGAAAAGTGGGACGGTACGTACAAACTACGATGTTTGTATGGCAGTGTATGCTTTCCAATTGCTTTGTCGTGTTGATGCGTCAACTCAATAGTGTCTCTCCCTTTTTTATAATCCAGTTGTCACGAGAAAATCAGGTGCAGATGAAACCTCTCTAGGCAATAAATGTGGTCTAATGATCATCGACGAGGTTCACTTACTTGCGGACGAACGAGGTGCTGTAATAGAATCCCTTGTAGCCAGATCCCATAGACTCGTAGAGAGTCGTCAATGTCAAGTCCGGATTGTCGCGTTATCAGCTACTTTGCCAAATTATGCAGATGTGGCTGAATTTTTGCAGGTTCCGAAACGAGGGCTGTTCTATTTTGGCCCGGAGCATCGTCCTGTTCCTTTGAGACAGCAATTTATCGGGGTTGTCGCAAAAACCAAGGATCGAAACCTGAAAGAGCAGAAGTTGAATGATGTTTGTTACGAGGAAGTTTTGGATTCCCTTAAGCGTGGCCACCAAGTCATGGTGTTTGTCCACTCTAGGAAAGGTGCGAAATGTGTTTGTCACTTATTTAGTCCTCTTGCCGTTTTAAGCTGTCCTGACATTTTTTGTTTGCCATCCCTGCCAACCCCCAGGCACCGGTGATACAGCTACTGAGCTCGCTGACCGGGCCTCCACTGAATCAGTCTTGGAGAAGTACTTTATTACGCAAGGCAAAGACGGTCCCATAGGAGCTGCAAATAGGCGCTTCGCTGACAGGGTCAAGAAGTCCCGTAACCGCGAACTAGCTCAACATTTTGATCATGGAATGGGTATCCATCATGCTGGAATGCTTCGTGGTGATCGGAAACTTACTGAGCTCATGTTTGCGGAGGGAGCTATTCGTGTCTTATGTTGTACAGCAACGCTTGCTTGGGGGGTGAATCTTCCTGTTCACACTGTCATCATCAAAGGAACGGAGGTCTACAATCCAGAGAAAGGAGGCATTGTTGATCTTAGTATTCTGGATGTGCAACAAATTTTTGGCCGCGCTGGTCGACCTCAATTCGACTCTTCAGGAGAAGCAACTTTGATCACAGTGCACGATGCTCTACAACGTTACCTCGACAAACTGGTTCGAGCTGTTCCTATTGAATCGAATTTCATCAAGCAGCTTGCCGATCACCTGAATGCTGAAGTTGTGGGCGGAACAGTGAGCACTGTCCGAGAAGCCGCGACGTGGCTGAAGTACACTTACTTGTACGTTCGCATGCTTCGAAATCCATTGGCGTATGGTATCAACGCAGATCAATTTGCTGACGATCCGCGATTGACCAACCGCTGCTTAGAGCTGGTGAAAGATGCTGCGAAGCTTCTGGATTATAACCGAATGATTCGATACGCGCAAGAATCGGGGAACTTGGCCGTTGCAACTCGCGGCCGCGTCGCTGCTCACTTTTACGTCAACGCAGAGAGTGTTTCCATTTTTAATGAATTACTCAATAAAGGCGGCATGCTTAGCGATTCTTATCTCGCGAGAGTTGTGTGCTCTGCGGACGAGTTTAAAAACATGAAGATGAGGCAGGAAGAATTCAAAGAGCTAGAGACTCTGGCAAAGACGACCTGCCCACTTGACATGAAGAAGCCCTTCGCCGACGGCGAAAATATGACCTTGGTGAACGATGAAGTTGACAAAGCCTTTGTCCTAATGCAGGCATACATATCTCGCCATGGAATCAAAAGCTTTACGCTCGTCACTGATATGAATTATTTGGCATCCAACGCGGCACGAGTGGCCCGAGCTATTTTTGAGATGTGTATCCGAGAAGGGCAGGCCGCCGAGGCGCTTAAGCTTTTGCGTATAGCAAAGAGCGTTGACAATCAGATTTGGTGGTTCCAAACACCACTGAGACATTTTGAAGGAGAGTTGAAGAAAGAAATTTTCGTTGCGTTGGAAGAGCAGCAAGGAAGATCTGATTCGCTGTCGCACACGTTGTCATTATTGGATATGCACGCCAATGAAGTAGGGCAGCTCTGTCGTAACTTCAAGGGAGGAGCGAAGATCCAGAAGCTGGTCAAACAGATCCCAAAGATTGATGTTCATTGCATGGTTCAGCCTGTCACAAGCTCTGTCTTTCAATTTAATATCGAATTACACCCCAATTTTAATTGGAGTTCGCGCTGGCATGGTGGTGCGCAGTCGTTTTGGCTGTGGTTGGAAGACGGCGACAACGGCAAGGTCCATCACAGCGAGCACATAGTTTTCTCCAAGAGGACTTACCCTGATCCGATCACTTTGAATCTGTCAATCCGTGTATCTGAGCCCATTTCAAATCAATTCTGCGTGAGAGTCGTTTCGGATACATGGGTTGCTGTAGAGTTTCTTCATCCGATCTCTCTCCGAAATATTAAAATGCCAGAGGAAGAAACACCATACACTGACCTTATCGATCTCACGCCGCTGCCAACGACAGCACTACAAGAATCCAAGTACGAGCAGCTGTACTCCAAGTTTGATACCTTCAATCCTATCCAGACCCAACTTTTTCACACTTTGTATCACACTGATAGCCCAGTTTTCCTTGGTGCTCCAACAGGATCTGTAAGTTTTCTATTCCTCTTGTATTTTTTAACCGTGTGTCTTGTATTTGTTCCACACTTCTGAATTTAGCCTTGTCTCTTTGCGTTTTCCATAGGGGAAGACGGTAGTGGCCGAGATTGCCATGTTAAGAATGAAACGATTGCACCCAAAAAGCGTTTGCGTCTATATTGCGCCACTGAAGTCCCTGGCACGAGAGCGTCTTAAGGAATGGCGTGTGAGGCTAGGCTCGTCTCCTCTCAATTGGTCTGTCTTGGAATTATCTGGTGATACTCACCATGGAAAGAGAGAGCTCGATCGCGCTGACATTCTGGTTTGTACTCCAGAAAAGTACGATTTGATATCTAGGGGATGGAAGGGCGACGTAAATCTGGACGAAGTTTCAGATGCCAAGGGCTTTCTCAAGCGCGTGCGCCTCCTTGTGATTGATGAAGTTCACTTATTGGGCGAAGATAGAGGAGCTGTCCTCGAGGCTATCGTTAGTAGGACGCGATTCATTTCGATGCAACAAAGAGCTACGTTTGAACAAGCTGGAGAAGTCATGCCAAGCGAAGGAGAAATGACACGTATTATTGGATTGTCGACTGCACTAGCAAACCCGATTGATTTGGCAGATTGGATGGGGGTTCCCACAAAACATCACGGTCCTATTGCTATGCGTGGACTGTACAACTTTCGGTCTTCTGTTCGTCCTGTAAAGATGAAGGTACACGTTCAAGGCTACTCTGGACAGCATTACTGTCCTAGAATGGCGACCATGAACAAACCGTGCTACGCTGCGATCAATGACCACGCTACTGGCCAGCCAACACTCATCTTTGTTGCGTCACGCCGACAAACCAGATTGACAGCTTTTGACATCATCAGCTATGCCGCTCACGACGAACGCCCAAAAATGTTCTTGGGGTGCTCAGAGGATTATATTGAGTCTGTTGCTGAACGAATCAAGGATGAAGCACTACGACACACGATAACGTTTGGCATAGGGTTGCACCACGCAGGACTTGCGTCTTCCGATCGTGACATTGTCGAGAGGCTATTTTTGAACGGTGAAATTTTGGTACTGGTAGCAACTGCAACTCTGGCTTGGGGGGTCAACCTCCCGGCGCATCTAGTGATCGTCAAAGGTACTGAGTACTTCGACGGCAAACAGTCGCGCTATGTTGACTATCCTTTGACAGATGTACTCCAAATGATTGGTCGGGCTGGTAGGCCAGGTTTTAGTCTTGAGGGACGTGCCGTCGTCATGGCCAAGGAGAACCTGAAAAACTTCTACAAAACATTTCTCTACTGTCCTTTTCCTGTGGAATCGTGTCTACGGGATCGCCTAAACGAAAATTTAAATGCCGAAATTGCAATTCGAACCGTCAAATCGATTGTTGACGCAACCGGATACTTAACTTGGACATTCTATGCGAGACGAGTAAAAGCGAATCCTTACTACTACGGAGCGGGCTCGGAGGAATACGAGAGTGTTGAGCACTTTCTCCTCGCCATAGTCAAAGAAACTGTTGCAAGGCTAAAAGGACTTGGATGCATTACCGTCGACGGCGATGAGGATGACGCCTCGTTATCCCCAACGGTGCTGGGTCTGGCATCATGCAAGTATTACCTACTTTGCGGAACACCAAAACAGATGCAGTTTGGCGTTCGTCAAGCTCGCAAGATGATCCAAACTACTCTCGAGAGTGATAAAGTTGAGAAAGTGGCAACGCAAGCAAACAAAATGTTTGCCTTTGAACGCTCTCAACGGGTGGACGAAATATCCTTGGCGTGGCTATTGTACTCCTTGTCCTCAACTCACGAGTTCGACGAGCTACCAGTACGACACAACGAAGAGATTTTAAACGAACAGTTGTCGGACGAGTTAATGTGGGGACCAGACACCCAGAGCATTCTCTCGGGTAGTCGAGATCAATATTATAATCCCGAGATCTACGAGGATCCCCACACTAAGTATGTGTTCCAACATTACGATTTGGTTTGGCATTGATTTGACGAATCTCCTATTCTTTGTAAAATCTCGCTCACTCACTGCTTGCATCTTTCATTTTTAGATGCTTTCTGCTATTGCAAGCTCATCTTCAACGAGCCAAGCTTCCTATAAGTGATTATGTTAACGATACGAAGGGTGTGACCGAGAATGTGCCACGTCTTTTGGCTGCCATGCAATTCATTGCGCTTGGAGATAGCACTACATCCGGGGCTTTGGACCTAGTGTGTCAATTTGCTCGCACCAAACAATATTTGGCTACCATGACGCTGCCAAACGATGACGCAATGGTTCAACTTCCTGGAGTGTCTAGTGACACGGCAGATCGTCTGCTCAAGAACAAGGCCGCCAATATCAAGTCATTGCGCGATCTCCGATCGCTGGATCGCAATTCAGCAGCAGAAGCCCTCCAGCGTGTTCTTCGAGGGAAAAAGGGAGTTCTGGATATTGCCTTGAATCATCTTTTTGCGTTGCCCACATTTTCTGTCGCAAGAGCTAACGTGTATCACGTGATTGATAAGCAATCAGGTGAAAGCCGTGGGCATCTCAAGGTATCTCTTGAGTTCCAGAGCGAAGAAGCTTTGAATCAAAGAAAGATTCGTCGTGATAGCGATGCCAGCACTTTCACGCTGGTCTTGCTCGTGGGCAGCTATACCCAAGGGATGTTATTAGCCGAAGCAGCGGTGTCCGTGGCTAAAAGTGGACAAGGAACGTGGACGGTATCGAAAGAGTTGGAGTTTGACTGGAAAACTGCCGCAGCGGATGGTGGTGAAGACCAGCAAATAGTGCTGCGTCTGCTCTGGGAAGAAATCCGTGGCTTTGATGCCGAAATGATTATCCCTTTTATGTAAAGAATAGGACGCGCAAATAGTACAGCATCCTACCTTCTTCGCTTAGCTTACCACTCGTACCTTTTGCACTTGTTATCATCGCTGTGGTAATTATTACTAATTAGTGGGTCATGAATGAGACCAAGCTCGGGACCAAAATTTCCCCAGCACTGACGCATCTTCGTGTTGTAAACAAAAAACGAGGCTAATTTTCTCTACGGTCTCCCATCACCAACAGATAAAGAGAATCTATCGAGAAACAATTACAGAAAGCAAACCCAGCAACAATACATAACATCGAAGAAGCATCGTTACACCAGTATTTGGCGCAAATTAAGCTAACCATGAAATTACATTCATCTGCTTCAGCACTACTGCTGCTTTGCATTGTTGTCACTGTTTCTGCCTTTTCTACACCGCAATCTACAACAGCTCTTAGAATAAAGAAGAGCTACTTTCCAGAGGAATCTGAATTGTCGACATCGACCTCAGACGATGAATCTAGTAGTAGCAGCAAGCCTTTGACTCAAGCGCAGGGAGATTTGCCCCCTGTGATCCAGCAGATTGCCGATGAACGGCAGGAATTTAATGTCAATCTGGGCAAGGCTATGGATACATTGAGAAAAGATATGCCCGAGATATTACGAAGTTCACCAGGTACGTTTTCCTGCAAAATGGATTGACCCAAGTCAAGGGGGTACTTCTTCATTACTAGTCCCAGCCGTCTCACCTTTTGAATGCTCGCTCTCTTTGGAACATAGATTATAGTATTTATCACGACAAGATAACCATGATTGATCCCTCGGGTGTGCGGATAAATGGCCTGGAGAATTATCGGAGTGCCATTAGATTCTTTCAGACCTTCCTGAAGTTCTGGTGTTCGTCAAGCTCTCGATTGCAGACGCGTCAAGTCTACGACTTTGCAAGATCCACCATTCGGGTCTCCTGGAACATTGTATTGATTCCAAAACTGCCATTGGGAAGTCCCATGTTTGTGGATGGAATTTCACACTACAAGTTGGATCCCAGTTCTGGAAAAATTATTGAGCACAAGATTGAAAATCTGACCATGAACGACACACCTGTCATTCCACCATACGGAATCTTTTCCATGCTGCAGCAGTCGGAACTTTTGGGTCAACGAAAGAGAGTTCCTGTTGGAGTCGGAATGGGGCTCTAGTCTCTATTATCGCTTTCATCTACTTGTAGCCAAGAGCACGACTTGTAGAGGTATGTTATGTGGGGTTTGAATTGATATTTCTCATACCCTTTGTATCAGTATAGTGTAGTTTTGGAGAGAAAATTGAAGTTATAACAGACGATATCACTTTATCGATGTCAAATGTCAAACCTAAGCTTACTTCGTCAAAAATATTGCTTGCGACATGATTTTCTGTAATGACGACTGACCACGACGACCCACATTCTACATGTTACGTTGTTCATCATGCGCTCTTCTATTGCTTAGTCTATAGCTCAGTAGGAATGATATTGGGCATGAACCTACCATAACTTCCATAGATACAAAATTGTGTAGGGAGAGGTACAAAAAATGACGTTCTGCCTTGAAGCAAGCACTGCCTGTAGTCTAGTGCATGCAGCACCAGGTAGATAGCACCCCAGAACAAGGAGCGAGAGTAACTTTCGCAAAACCTGCTGTGGACGATGACGATATTAACGTGGCGATTCGTAAAAACTCCTGACCAGTCAATTACACGCACGTCTCAACGTCATAATATCAAAAAGCCCCCCCCCCCCCCCCCCCCCACCCCCCCCCCACCACACCTCTAATCATACTCCCACCCTCCCCAACCCACACCCTCCTATCCCACACACCCTTACCAGCA
>Ga0100391_1001108_pt1 | contig 30508 bp, 25 predicted proteins | sample CryGeymeta201515_FD_81541 | JGI IMG/M metagenome (GOLD analysis project Ga0100391, IMG submission 81541) | Groundwater microbial communities from Crystal Geyser aquifers in Utah, USA - Crystal Geyser metaG 2015-15 | ecosystem: Environmental > Aquatic > Deep subsurface > Groundwater | place: USA... | reverse complement strand
CGGATACATTGGAAGCAACTTCCCTGTTGTCGGTGAAGGAATGCAACTGGCTTACAACTACGATATTGTGAATGATACTGTTTTTCGATCGGACGGTACAACCAGTAGAATGTCTCTCGAATATGGAAATGTGCGATTCTTCAACTCCAACAATGTTTTAGGTGTAGCGCCTTCTACTCAAACGATGATCATAGACAATTTGGGTCAAGTAGGTATAGGAACAAACCCTCAGGAAAAATTAGACGTCGATGGTAATATCAATGTTTCAGGCTCCATAAAAACAGACTCTATCATATTTGACGAGCCAACTCAACAAGGTTCAAAATCGATCATTGTAAATTCAACACCTCAAACAGAAACTCGTTTCTCGGCAGGAGAAATTGAATTATTCAGAAACAGTTCACCAACTAAATTGTCATTGAGACAAGACGATGGGTCTGTTAAACTGGGTGGATTCCTGTTGGGCGAGTCCGATACCAATGGAGGAATTTTAACATTGGGTATATCCGACAGTCAGAACGAAGTCAGTATATTAAAATTACAAAGAGACGCTAACGCAAACAACACTCCAACAGCAGCTGTAACTGGAAACATTGTTGTATCAAATGATATTCCAAACGCATCATCCACACTCACACAAAGAAGTCTTTCGATGGGTATTTTCGAATCATCAAGAATATCAAGTGTTGAAAATTCATTGGGAGACACATCAACTGTGTTGAGCACAAACGGAACCGATATGCTCAACTTGAGAAACAATCAAGGTGTTCTCACTTCACACCTACTGAATTCCAATGTTGCAATAACATCAAACCCATCATTTGTTCCCCTAGAAAAATTACATGTAGATGGTAACGCAATTGTAACAGGACAATTGGAAACAGATTCTCTTGTGGCACTAGGATCCATTTCTGCACAAAATATTTTCCTTGAACAAAATCTTTCAGCAACGCAAGGAACAGTCACAGCACAAAATCTTCAAGTACTTCAAAACGCTTCAATAGACGGAAATGTAACATCATCGGGAGACGTGAGCGCTCAGTTATTAAACGCACCTAAAGTTTCATCCGGACGATTGGTCTCCCAAAACAATACATTGTCCCTTGAAGTTTTAGATGGTTTGTTGGAAGCACAGGGAATGTCCATTTTGAGTTTAGGTTTCAATCAGTTCAGGGGAACTTTAGGAGGATCAATGAATTTGAAAAATATCAAAAATGGAGTTGATCCAGGAAATGCAGAAATTCTTCAAAAAGTAACAACAAATTTCGAGAGCAACGTTGTTAATTCAGGTATCAATTCAACATTCTTTGAAAACGGCTCCATGTTCAATAGAAACACTGGCGAAGTTAGATATTTCTTGGGAAGACAGGATCAATTCGATGATTTAACGGTGAACGCAAACGGAAGTGTCGGTATAAATAGATTGGTGTTAACTGGAGAGACCGAAAGGTTAATCGTGAACGGAGTCGTCAGAGTATCGAATGGTAATTTGAACGTCGACCAAGACGTCACAATACTAAACGGGACTGTAACAGTGTCTTCCGATGCAAGAATCAAGAAAAACATCAAGGACGTTGAGGACAATCTTGCGCTATCTCAATTGCAAAGTATCAAGCCGAGAACATATGAATACATTGACAACAGAAACCGAACAACCGAAAGAGTATATGGTTTCATCGCACAGGAATTAAAAGAGGTGTTACCTTATGCTGTACAAATTCGTAAGGATTTCATTCCAAACATTTTCAAAGAATGTAGTATTGTTGATCATTTGTTGAACATTCCAGATCATGATTTGAAAGATGGTGATTTACTAAAAGTATCACAAGTCGGTGAAAATAATTCAACAACTGTTAGAGTTCAAGTTGTCGATGATGACCATGTTGAAATTTTGGCACATCTAGCAGAAGAATCAAAACCAATGAATGCATTAAAGTACCATGATTGGGAAAACGAAAAAGAATTGTTTGTGTATGGTAAACAAATCGATGATTTCCATGGAATCAAAAAGGATTATGTTTATACGTTGAACGTTGCAGCAACACAAGAAGTTGCAAGAAAACAAGAACACATGGAACATGAAACAATGAATCAAAAAATGGATATCCACCACTTGTTTGAAAAGATCAATGAAATGCAAATGAAAATGGATTCCATGCAACAAGAAATCAATGAATTGAAAAATAATAATCCAAACTAAACAAAAACTCAAATAAATTCATCTTTTTTATTCAAACTTGAAAACATTTTTTTATTATCATTCATTGAATACATATTTTCCAATCAAAAATGAAAACTAAATTTGCAATTTCTCTTTGATTAAAGCATCGCATTTGTTCAACATAGTGTTCAATTTGAGAATGTCCTTTGTTGCAATGATCATGTCTTCAAGAACAAGGTTTATATCATAGAATGCAGACACGAATTCTATCATTTTGTGGACAGAACAATTTTCAAAAATCGAGACATCGTTCCATGATTCAAAATTCGAAGATTGCATTTGTCTTTGAAAATGCTGTCTGGACTTTTCAAAGTTGCTTTCATATTGCTCCTGGAAGTAAATTGCCGATTTGTACAAATATTCAGGATCAACACTCAAGTATTCTTTGTTTTCTGGGTATTTGAATCGCAAATCAATAAAATCCTGATCGATGATTCCACTTTCGAACACGTGATCGGATTCCCTCGATATGGAATCCATTGCTTTGGTGAATATATGAAAAAAATTATATATTGAAAACTCAATGTTCAATCCACTGGGATTCTCAGTTGGATCATTGACGCTTATTACCATGGAGTCTACTGATTGTGGCTCGAAAAATGATTGGCATGCTGGGACTTTGAGGTAATTGTTGATTTGTTGTTCAGACATATCTAATCGCATTTTTTGTATTTTTAATCTGGACGCAACACCCACAGGCACATTTCTCATTATTTGTTGAGACAAATCGTAAAATGGTTTAAAAACTTGAAAAACATTCTCGAAAAATGAAATTGCTTCAAAAAACATTTGATCCAAATCACTCAAAAATTTCAAAACTTTCTGTGACATTAGTTTTTTCAATTCGCCCCTTTCATAATCAATGCTCTTTATTCCATTGTACTTGTAATCCATGTTGATTTTCATTGGAGAAAGTTTTTTGATTTGTGACATGAAATCATCTATGTTTTTTATTGTGTCTTGGCTCACTTGGTAAGCAACTTGCTGCAATTCCCTAACTTTAATTTTTTGTGAACCAGTAAATTTCATCTGGATTGGTGTGTCCACTAACTTGTTCAATTGTTCCAGCGCTTTTTTGGAAGGACGATTGTATTTGAATTTCATCAAATCATTTATTGACAATTGGATCATGAGCATTGTATCAGAAATATAGGAATCTACAGATTTGCTTATATTTTCAAATGATTTTTTGACTTTCTTTGCGTATTCAATGCATATTTTGTCGGGTGTTCTCGATAAAATAATTTCAGTCATTAATTGTATGATTTGATCAGTGGAATATCGATCGACGAATTGCATTGAATTTCCTTTTTTGATCATGTATTCATTGTAATTTGATGATGTTTTTGGATTCGGTTCAACCATTCGCTGTTTATTATTTGTTCCATGTGTTTTCAGGTCATAAAAGGAGCTTTTTTGCGATCGTTGTTTGTAATTTTGAACGAGAGAGCCACGGGATGAATGTGATTCCATTGTACTTTTTTCCAAAAAAAAAATGATTTTGGTTGTGTTTCAATGTTTTTATTTTATTGATGCACTATTTTATTTTACAAATGGTAAACATTGGGATAAAACATTTCTGCTGTTTCAACAATAGTTGAATTAACTAACCAGAATGATATTTTTAGTGAAATTGTGCGTCCATCGATAAAGCTTGTTTTTTTGAAAATAATAAAATGTTCCTTTTGCATTTTTGTGCGATTCATTTTTTTTTGAATCACAATTTCATTGTTTAAATATTTTTTTCAACCCAAACACAAATCAATTTTATTCATCTTTGATTGATTCAAAATATTTACAAAAAAAAAATAACAATGGAAAACAAATTGAAAAAAACAAAAATAAACAACAACAAACAAAAATACACTCTCAATATGCCAAGCCACGACATATTATCTTATTGGTTGAGTGAATTCATGTATTACCCAGATGTCTACAACATGAAGCAAACACACAAATGTTTCAATGTGCCAATTTATCAATTCAATTTCGAGTCAGAACAATCAATCAATTTCAAAAGATTGTGTGAAAAAGACAACGAATCGATCGAAACATACTACTTTGATTCATATCGATTTTGTATGGATCATCAACACAAAGAAATTAATTTTTTTAAAAAAGCAAAAATACAAAAATTTGAATTTCATTCAGGTTTCAATCAACATATAAATGATTTTTTGCCATGTTTTCATCAAATGAACATTGAAACATTGAGTTTTAATTATGATTTCGACAAATCGTTACCAAACAATCTTCCAAATACAATCACAACAATAGATTTAAGTAGTTCAAAATACGACCATGTTTTACCAGACAAATTACCAAACCAACTAAAGCATTTGAAATTTGATCCTTCGTATAATCAACCACTTCCAGAAAATTTACCAGAAACACTCGAACACATCGTTTTTTGCGAATCGTATGATAAACCTCTTCCAAAAAGTTTACCACAAGGATTGAAGTCGCTTACATTTGGAAAAAATTATAAGCAGCCATTTCCAAACAATTTACCACAATCATTGGAAGAAATTGATTTTATATGTTACAGCTGGTACAATTCGCTATTACCCGATTCATTACCAAAATCTTTAAAAATCATAACATTTGGATATGATTATGACAAAGAATTACCAAAAAAATTGCCCAATGGATTGAAACAAATTAATTTTGGTCACGATTACAATCAACCATTACCAGATGATTTACCAGACTCGATTGAAATTATAAAATTCGGATGCGAGTATGATCAACCCTTGCCTAAAAAACTTCCAAGCAATTTGAGGGTAATGAAGTTTGGTCATGGATGGAATAGTGAAGTTTCTGAGTGCTGGACTACCTTCTCTGAAACTGAGTTTGAGTGCAGGTCATCGTGTTTTAATCAAAAACTTCCAGAAAATTTGCCACAATCAATTGAATATTTGCATTTTGGTAATGAATACAATAGACCCTTACCACACAAGCTTCCATGTTCATTGAAAAAGTTGAAATTTTGCGGTGACTTCAATCAACCCCTTCCCAATGATTTACCGGATTCCATTGAACACCTCAAGTTTGGTGGATCGTATAAACAAAAGCTTCCAAAAAAACTCCCGTCATGTTTAAAGATGATCGAACTGTTTGAACACACAATCAAAAGTGTCATGGGAAAGAGGTATGAAATAATCAATGATCATTTGCATCAACAAAAAATAAACTTGAAAATAAAAGTCAAAGTATTAATTCTTTGATGCGATATAAATTTTATTTTAATTTTCCAACAAGAAAAATTCTTTTTCGTCGAATGCTTGTGAAGTAACCACCCCTCTTTCTGAATATTTCATGTAAGGCTTCCATTTATCAACCAAACAACCCATTCGCATAATGTCCATCCCGATGAATTTTTCCACAATACGCTCGAACTTTAATTGGTTCGATGCATTGGACATGTCCATGTTTTTGATAATGTAAAATAAAACATCGAGTTGAAAAGGGTTTTCCATGAAATAGCTAAAATTCTTTATGTTTTTGAATTTTATGGCATTCAGGATGCATTTTTGAGTCTCAATCTTTTTCTCAACAGAATCCAAATAGGGAATCAAACAAATCAATAGCACACTCAAGCAATGACCTTTCATGTGTATACTATTTCTATATGAAAGAATCCAGTGAAAATAGTAGCCATTTTCATACTTTGTTTCAATGTCTTTATTTTCAGGTGCGTGGTAGAACGTAGTTCCCATATTGGCGAACCATTTGACAACTTTGTTCAACACACACAAATATTGATTAAAGTTTTGTTCAAACAAGCTCTTCATTTTTCCAATCAACAATTGAACTCTTTCGTCTTTTAATTGTTTGAAGTTTTCAATGGATTGAACAATATCATCATCTTTCATCAAAGGTTGAATACCTTCTGTTGTGCAAAAGTTGAGCACCCTGTCGCCCAAAAAATAAACAGCAAAACGATTGATGTCTAATTGATCATCGCATTCCAATATCAGTTGATCGATGCTTTTTTGTTCAACTAATTTTGAATAAAAGTTCTCAATTTGAGTTCTATCGATGCGCTTAATGGATTTATCGTCGATTGGATTTTCCATTTGTGAGTAAATTCTTTTTTTTGAAATAGTTGTGCTCATTTTTTTTTTTTGAATAAAGATGGTTTGATGTTGTTCTTTTTATTGTATTAAACTGTTCAATCAAGCAAAAATATTAAAAATGATTGTATGCTGGGTTTTTATATGAAATCCATTGTGTGTTTGGCAAAAAATGTGGAATATTCTTTTTTTGAAATCAGAATGAAACAAACAATGATTCAATGTTTTATTTTTGTTGCAAAGTTCAACTTTTTTATTAAAAAATATTTAATCATGGCAAAACAAAATACAAACGATCAATTGCCCTTATTTGACAATTTAAAATTATCGAAATCATGTATCACTGCAATAGTAGGGGATTGTTCTTGCGGGAAAACAACAATAGCAACAAACCTGTTGCGAAAAAACATACACTCGTATGAAGAATGTTTTGTATGGGAGTCCATTCCTTTGGAAAACAGTAAATATAGATCAATCGTGAAAAAAGGACATGTGTCGAACGATGTGTCCTTTTTTGAACAAAAATTCAAACAATGGATCAATCCACAAAACATAGGAATTTCGACAAAGAAAACAATGGTTGTGTTCGACGATTTTCCAATTCTAACATTGAAAAAACCAATGGATCAATTTTGGAAACTTTTTTTGAAATGTCGAGAAAACAATATGAGTATTATGGTTGTTTCGAATTATGCGTATTGTGGCAACTCTGTTAGGAGTTTCGCGGATTATGTTTTGCTACTCAACTTGAAAACATCTTTGAAAAACACCATGCATGAAACTTTTGAAAATAGACCTTTCCTAGTCGGATGGATCAGCAGACTTTTCGACATCAAACAAATTTATACATTGCCAATTCAACAATTAAAAAATTACAAGCATGGTCTCATGTGCGCCAGAGAAGACAATTCGCCCATGATGTTCTACATGTGTTCTTGTTTTAATCAACACCTATATGCAAAAGTGTACAACAATGTGTGCTTTAGAGATGTTCAATTTGAATATCAGTGAAAAAAATTGTATTTTTTAAAAAATTTAATCAATATTTTTTTTTGATTGATTCAATAATAAAACAAAAAATTTTACTTTAAAAAAATGCAAAGACAAAGCCAGACATCCTATTTTTCCCCGAAAAGAAACTCATCCAGTCAAAAATCTTCCCAATCGAAAAGACAATCGATTGTTTTGGATGATGATCAACGCATATCACAAAGAAAATCTGCTACTCCAATATATGAAACAAAAAAATCTCAAACAAAAAGCAGATATTCTTCACAGTCCAGACAACAAACATCAGCTGATCCAATATCACGTGACGAATTATTGCAGAAAAGATATTTGGTAGGTTTACTTTCTTGCCAGATCAATCAATTGCAAAAGAAAAAAGAAACCATAGAAGACGTTAAAAACAGTTTTTATCTGACTGATGAACAAGAAAGACAACTAGAATATTATGAAAACAGATCAAAGAAAATCGTTTTCGAAACACTCCGTGTAAAAATGAATTATGAAATGATACGCGATGCATCTACTACTTTGGTCAGCATGTGCTACAACGTCGAGTGCATTCTTTTCACACTTCGCATGATTTTCGAAAAAATGTGCAAACTGGATTCAAGCTCGAAACAACAGCAACAAAAAAACAGAGACAACATGAGAATTGTTTCTCTTTTCCTCACACAAAGAATAACACCATCACTTTTCCAATTGGAAGAAATTAGAAAATCTTCCATACAATACATCGAAGATGCTGAATCCGTTTTCACAGCGGAAGATGCCCAAGTATACCAAGAATCCATAGAAGAACCATTGGACCTGTTGTTGTCTGAGTACAGAACGTTGTGCAAAAATGTTGGTGAATTAATGAATTTTGTGGAAGAAGAAACAAACAACATTGATCAATTGTTGAACGAATAAAAAACGATATTTTTTTATAGATAGAATGAATTAGTAAAAAATGAATATAGAATTTTATCTGCATTGTTTGATTTCATTGAAAAGAAATGTATATTAAAAAATTAAACACCAAAGATTCATTCAAGATTGATTCAAAAAAATTAAATCAATCTAGCAAACAATCAAACACAAAAAAAAATGAATATATTTGAAAGAGAAAAAATACCAATAGAAGAATACCCGACGTATGGAATCCCTGTGAGAATCAGAAGAATAATCACCTTCTTTTTTTTCATCCTATGGTTCATAGGTACAATAGTTATGCTCATAGTTAGAAGAAACAAACTCCCACTCCGAGCATTTTCAGTTCCCATGACCATTTGGAACATGATTGGCTGTTTCATGGTTCATCTATTTATAGTGTGCGTTGTAGTTGTCGATACACCATATTATCCTTGTTTCGTGTTGTCTTTCCTTCACGCGTACTTTGAAATATTTTACTCGTTTTTCATTGTCATTCGAATATATCGAATTCTTTTCATCTTCATCAAGGAAAAACAAAAGAATATTATATCTGAGATGATCGATTCTGACTCAAAAAAACAAAATGCCACTCCATCGGAAACAGAATCCAATGGATCGCCATCCCAACAAGAATTATCCACACACCAACCCAATGAACAAATCATTGAAATATTTGCAGATCAAACAAACGAACCACCAAAAAATATGGAACCTCCGATCAAACAAAAGAAAATCAAAAAAACCATGTCCCTCCGAACAAGAATACTCTTTGTCAAAATATTAAACGTTCTCTCCCACTGGACATGCATATTGGCAATTTTTGCTCTGGGTGTATGTGTTCACACTATCGGATACATGATCATATTGACATTTGAAGTCATACCTCAATTAGATTTGGAACACCCATACAAAGGTTGTGAATACTTTGTAGAATCTTCAAAGGGCGCAGTAGCTATAACTTGGTCAGGATCGTCGGTGTTTTTTTATAGTATTTTGACACTTGTAGGATTGACTCTATTGTTGTGTTTGCGGGTGAAAGACAACTTTGGACTCATCAAGATGAATTTCATTTCTCTCTTTTTGAGAATGATATTGCTCATAGGATATGTGAGTTACACTATCACACAGACAATGTTTGAACCCGTGCAATGGGTCAGTTGGAACATTTACCAATCAGGGGAAATACCATATACGATATTTTGGATCGATATGATACTCGTTGCAAACTTGACAATCATTCGAACATACTTTTGGAACCATGATAAATACAAAAGTGTCAGTGATTCCACTTACAACGGAGATTTGGAATATGTTCTATCGACCAGAGAAAACAAAAAGAAATTTGAAAATTACATGAAAAAAGATTTTATTGTAGAAAATATATTGTACCACAACACACTCATCAAAATGAAGAGCATAAATCCTGCTAACATTAAAAAGCGAATTCGAATGGTCAAGAACATCTACGAACAATACATTGACACAAATGGAAGTTTGGCTCTCAACTTGGAAGGATCACAACTCAGTCACATAAAGCAATTATTGGAAGAACAGGAAATGAGTACACCCACACTCGAGCAAATTGAACAATATTATGAGAATGAAATAATGACCCAAGTGAAACACAACATCAAAGATGTGTTTATGCGTTTCACAAAGACGAAAGAAGGCTCAAAAATAATGAAACAAAAAGACAAAGACAAAGAATGGGACAAGGTGTGATTGCAAATATTGTATCATGTTGTAAAAAATGTAATATAAAAGTGAGAAATCCCCCAACCCAGTCCAATAAACTGTCCGTTATTGCTAACCGACTATCTATCAGAAAGGGTCACATGCGCCCAATATTGGGTACACGAAAGAATCTCTCAATGACATTGTATCATCATATTGTATAAATAAATAATAAAACACATTCCAAATAAAAATTATGGTTTCGATAACGAATGAGTCGTTTTTTATTTCGATGAAAAAATGATTGTTTTTGACTTTGAAAATTATATTTATCTGTTTCTCTTGAGCATATCAATTTCTTGTTGCATTCTTTTTATGGTGGAAAAAAGTTTGTTTGTTTTCCTTTTTTCTTGTTCGAGCCTTTCTTGAAAAAAGTCGTTACTTTGTTTTTGTTGTTGGTTGATTTCGAGTGATTGTTGTAATTCATTTTTCAACAATGATATTTGTTCTTGTTGGTCTAATAATTCTTTTTCATTGTTTTCAATGAACTGACTTATTTTGTTTGATACTTGGGACTTGATATCTGGTTTGTAAGGTGCTTGAATTTTTGTAAAGCTCATTTTATAAGAAGTAAAAAATTTGAATTTAAAAAATATATTTGTTTTATTTTTGGATTGTGAAAAAAAACACTTGAACAATTATTGAATGATGTTTATTTTATGATTGGCGTGTATAATTTTAAACAAAAAATGAAAATTTATTGAAATGGGCGAAATAATGCTATTTTATAACAATGTACTTTTTCAATCTGTTGTTCGCTGAATTGGGAAAATGCTTCCTCCAAGAAACACCCATACATATTTTTGTCCCTAGGATCAATGTAACAATGCTCATAATATATCGCATGCTTGTCGATTTTATTTTTGGACAACATTTTGTTGTACTTTTTTTCATACAAATCTTTTGATTTTAAGAAATCATTGATTTCCAATGTTTCTCGATTGATAGAGTTGTTCTTTTCAAAAATTATACTTTCAATGTTTTTAACTTTAATGGGAAAGCTCAAATAATACTCGACTTCTGTTTGAATCACGAAATAGACATTACCTTCGACTTTTATCTGTTCAAAGTAATCCAAAGTCTCTTGTTGCATGAGACTTGTATCAATGTCCTTTTCATTGAATCCAATAAAGTGTGATTTTTCGTAGTAGTAAGTCATTTTAATAGATTGAGTGTTTGTTTTGAATAATTGAAAACAGATGAGTATTTCCTAAAAACGATTTATTTATATTTTTTTTTAAAAAAAATCAATATTTGAAGATTCTATCAATCTTTTGCCAAAATTCAAATATTTCAAGCAAAGCAAACTTTTTTCAGACCAAATTTCCAGCATTCATTGACTCATTGCACAAAGATTAATTTTTTTTTTGTGATTGAAAAAGAATGACCATGATCATTTGACAACTAGTGATCAAAAAAAGTGTTTTTTGGCTAATTTATAAATGTATTGGAAATCGATGAAGAAGGAACTCCATTTTCTATTCCATTGATATTTCTCAAGAAACAGTCTTTTACAATGTAGTTGTGATTTTGAGCAGATTCAACGTTTGAAAAAGTTGTCAATGGTGTTGAAGACGATTCTAAATTCGAATATTGATCGTTGATGAGAGTGATAGCGCTTCTTATTGAATTTATGATTTCGATGATCCTGTAGACGAACGAATTGGAACCTCCCACCGAAAAATAATATAAATTTTCAGACGAGTGAAGCGATATTCTTGTTCCAGCGTTTGCTGTCACTCTAAACAAATTTGCGGCGTTTCCATTTTGTTCAAGGTTGACATTACAAAACAATGTATTGTTCTTGATGTATGAATCTCCCTGTCTCACATAGAAATAAAAAAAATCAGAGGATGTTCGTACTTGCATTTGTATATAATTGTGTTCCAACAAAAAGTACAGGGAAAATATTAGAAAATATATGTTTCGAATGTTGCAGTGCTGTATTTTCACTTTTCCACCGAGTGTCCATTCGTAATTTTGATCTATTGTGCTGATGTATGTGATGTTGCAATATCGAATAAAGAACTCATGATCAAAACTGAACGGGAAAAAAAGTGGTTTGATCTTGCTTGAATCGCTGTACACAAATTCGATATCACAATTTTCAATTCTGGTGTACGTGTCACCAAGTGGATTGTTCACTGATAATATGGTATTATTGACAAATGACATTTTGTATCTATTTTGTCCATCGATTCTCAAGTATGGTGGTATGTTTATGAAACCATCGACGCTCACGATTATGTTAGAACACAGAACAACTATATTGTGTTCAATTGAACTTTCATTATCCTGGCAGAATGCTTCAAAGGACGAGTAAATTCTCTTGAGAGGCGAGTTTGTTTGAAATTCGTCGAAGGCATCGGGAATACCCACATAAAACGTTTTTTGCGAAGGTGTCCTCAATGCAACATGATAACCCACATTCGAAAAATTTACAATGTCGTTTCTGAATCCAGTTGTTTGTAGATCATTGTTTGAAACATAATTCAATGGCTTTGACTTTTTGTATGGATATGTTATCGATGAGTTTGGTTCAAACACATAAGGAAAATATTGTTTGTTGATGTATCCGGCTTGAGCATTCAAATTGACCGAAGTTGATTCAGTCACATTTTTGATTGAAATTGGAGGCGTGTTTGGATAGTTGTAACCAATTATTTTTATCAAACTTTTGTTTGAATTTTCTTGATTGTTACCCACTAAATAAAGATACAAATCATCGTATACATACATCGATACACCATTGTATTTTAACGTTTCGAGTAGTGTTGTAGTTTGACCGATGGAGTTCATGGAAGATGTGTTGAATATTTCAATGGCGTTTGTGGTCGTGCTCAAAAAAAACAACGAAACATTCGAATATATTTCGAGGTCTCCACCAACAATGTTTGCATTGATCGTTTGTTCGTATATCAAATTCGAAGATGGGGACATCTTGTGCACATATATATTAGTTGATGCAAATTCAGTGGAAAATACGACGAGATCATTATTTATCACACATGAACGAACAGCATGGGCATTGTAAATCGGGGAATTGAGGTCTTCTGATGATTTGTATAGTACTGAAGGATTGAGCACATCAGTTATGTCCATCAATTTGACACCATTATCTACAGAGTCGTTTGACACTGCAAAAACTAATATGTTTTTTTCGTTGTATTCAATGTAATGGATGGAAGATACATGGTTGTTGGATTGATCCGTAACAATTTGAACCATGTTTAACAGAACGATTCCGTTGTTTTCAACATCATTGTAGCTGTAAATGGAGAGATTTCCATCGTTTCCAGCAATATAAATTTGATTTTGATCGGTGTTTAGATAAAATACGCTACAATCAGGCAGTTGTTGTTGAAAACATATTTGAAAATTGTCGTTTGTGTTTTGTGTTTTATAAAGAATGAATCCATCTTCAAACAAACAAAACAGGTAGACGTGGCACCCAAATTCAAATTCTTGTATTTGTCTAATTGTGTTAAAAGACAAGCGATCTGATATTTCGAACATCTTATAATAATCAATCACGTTTAAACTCTTCTCGTGACTGCATACCCTTGAACCTACCATATCATCATTGTTTATTTCACTTACAATGTCTTGTGTTGAATGATTCGAACCACCATCAATCTCACTCGGGTCAGCGTCGAGCGCACCATCGTTATTTGAATGCACATCGATTGTTTGTTGTATTTGAGAAATTGTTTGTTGCATTTGAGAAATTGTTTGCGACAATGCGTTCACGCTGTTTTGATTTGTTGTTGTTTGTGTTTGTATATGGTTCACTAGAGCTATTATTGCATCGATCCATGATTTTACAATTTTGATGCATTTGTGAAACAAAATGACCAATAACAAAACAATGAAAAAATAGTTTGATTTGGGCGATAAGTTTTTAATTAAAAAATTAATAACGTATAATGAACACAAAATAAATATCAATGCACGTGCAGGGTTCTGACTGTTCATTTTTTTTGATTTTCTTTTGGGTCAACAAAAATCTATACCCATGGATCGCTTTTTTAAATTGATGTTTTGAAAAATAATATTTATTTGACAATCGTGTTTCTCATACATAAAATTTATCAAGTTTTGAGTGGGAGATATGTGTGTAAAAAATCGTACCATGAGATTCTTCATCTTACAAATCAATCAAAATCGAAGCATGTCCATATTTTTATGATCGATCCCACTCACTTTTTTTTTAATTTTAAACACATCACGCATTGATTCAATCAATTAAAACAAATTGAATCATCGTTTTTTATTTATTTGATTGATAAATTTTAATGTTTGTGTATAGTTTATTTTAATGTTTATGCACAGAGAAGATGGTATGTGGGAAAAACGTGATTTTTTTTATTTGTTTGTTCGACGTTGACGATTTTTATTCATCACACTCATTGCAATACAGATCACACAAGTCGGATGAAAATGTCATTTCACAAAGCTCTTCTTCAAATTCATGATGAACTGTAACAGGCGAGTCGCAATCATTTTCTCCTTCTGATGATAGAACTTCCCTTGACAAAAAATCTCTCCATGAGAAATCGTCTCCCTGGATTCCCAAATCTTGATGAGTCTCTCTTGTTGGTGCATACTCTGCTGGCTCTGGTGTTTCAATCGCGTGGTGATTGTGAGAGTCACAATTGTAATACATTTCGTTTATTTCAATGGTATTGGTCTTTACGATGGGTATGTATTGGTTACGAATGTATGGGTGGTATCTTGGGGCTGTCATTTTTGTTCTTTGGTATTTCATTGTGTTATGTTGTGTGTGTATAAATTAATAAATATCGCAGATAAAGAAGGTTGATTTGGAATGAATGGTGTTTTTGTTTTTATTGGATAAGAGAATGTACTATTCAAGCAGGATAAGCGTCCAATATACATACGATTTCGATTGATTATAGTTGAAGAAAAATAGAAAAATCTATTCTACAAAAAAAGCAACACAAATAAAAAATTGCTTTTATTTTTAATTTCAACCGCGTTGTTCCAGCATTAAAACGTCATATGATTCATTTAAGACATCGTATGAATAGCCATAGCATGAGATAATTATGTCATCCTTCGAGAAGAATCCCATTACAGGTTTTCCATCCACAAAAGCCACACACTTGACTTTGATTCCACCATGCTTCTTTTCCAATATTTCAAACAACTCTTTGACAAAAGATCGATTGTCTTGTTCGATAAGTTGTATTTGCATTTTGTTTTCAGACAAGGAGAGCATTTTTGGATCAAGTATTTTTACATTTTCGATCGATTCAATGTCTTTTGTATCCTTGTTTTTTACACACAAATTCCCAGTGCGTTTCAATTTTTCAAAATTTTCATTGTAATCCTTACTATACATTTTCAACTCTTTGAGCGCCATGTCTCTCTTTCTACAACTAAAAATGCAATAATAATCACATGAGTTGGTATTTTCTATCGGAAACTTGCATCCATATACTTTTTCCATTTCTGATGTCAATGATGCTGCTATTATGTGCGTATCAAATTCTCTTTGTCTGAGTTCTTTTTCAAAATCTTGAAATGTGTTTTGAGGAAACAAAACGAAATAATGGTTTGCAACACAGATGAACATACTCAAGCTCAAAACTTTGTCGCATACTTTGAGATTGTGCCAAAATAATTCTGGTTTACTCATGTCTTCTGGAGGATCGATAATGTTTGTTTTTCTCATTTTGGTTTTTGTTTGAAAAATAAAAAGTGATGTTTTGGAAAAAAAATATCAAATTCAAAAAAATAATAATCGAAAAAAAAAAATAATTCAAATTAAAATGTTCCATTCAAAAAATATCGAACGAACGAAATATTTGGTGAATGTCTATAAATCCAAACATAAAAATAGATGTGTCTCTGAATTTATTTATTGTTCGAATTGGTCGCAAAAACAAAAATCGCACCATCTTTTCAAAAAATTGCACCAGAAAAAATATTCTTCCAACACACCAAACCTAAATACAAAAATGTCCCAAAGCAAAGACCCTGTAGTAGACCAAATAAAATGTGTTCTGAGTCAATACAAATCGTTGAAGAAAGAAAATGTTGAATTGAGCAAAAAGTTGGAGCACGCTTCAATTGTCAATGGGTGTCTCGATCAATTGATTCAATTGTTTTTAGACTCCCTGAAGAAATCAGAAATCTCAAAACGAAACACTTCATACTCACTCTTGGTGAATGAAATTGAACGACTCAACATATTGAGAAAAGAAAACAGAGAATTGACCGAAAATTCTGAAGAAAACAAAACAATCGATTATGTTGAAAAGTATAATTCCTTTTTGAAAAAAAAGAACGCCCAATTGAAAAAAACAAAAACACCAGCACAACCATTCAGTCTAGAGGTTTTATATCCCCAACCAGAAGATTCTAAAAATAGCGGATCGAATGAGATTAAAAAATACATGGACTATTGTTGTTCGAATGAAAAAGATGAATCGGACGAATTCAACCAAGATATGATCTTTCTTTTGGGAAAACTGGACGAATGTGATCAAGACGAACAAAAGAAATCATTGATTGATGATGCAAACAACGGAAAAGTGTTGGAAAACTCGGACAAGCACATTCGATTTTTGATCGAGAAGATTGACCAAATGAACAAATAAATAATACATTTTTTCGTGGATCATTTTTATTTCCATTCATTTTTTACATCTAAAAAATAAGTACCATGAGGTATTGTGCCATATTGAATCATATATGTTCTCAATTTTGTTTTGTCTTTGTATAACCTAAAATTTTTGCACTCGTATTTTTGACCTAAAATTGATGGAGCGTTGGATTCTCTGATCTGTATGAGTTTCAATTGTTTTGGTAAATTTTCAGGCAACTCCTGTTTAAATTTATTTCCAAAGTGCATGCGTTTCAAATTATTTGGCAATTTTTCAGGCAATTTTTGATTGAAATTGTTGTGAAATGTCAGTTCTTCTAGGGACGATGGTAAATTTTGTGGAAGGGGTTTGTTGTAATTGCATCCAAATTTTATAATTTTCAACGAGTCTGGTAATTTTTCTGGAACATTTTTGTTGTATTTTGTTCCAAACTCCAAATATTCTAATGATTCAGGCAATTTTGGAGGCAATGGTTGATTGTATTGATTTCCAAATACTATTTTTTTGAGAGACGATGGTAATTTTGGTGGCAATGGTTGATTTAATTGAGTTCCAAATATCAAATGTGTCAATGATTCAGGTAGGTTCATTGGCAATGGTTGATTGTATTGATTTCCAAAAACAATTTTCTTTAGATTCGCTGGCAATTTTTCTGGGAGAGGAATGTTATAGTCATGTCCCAAGAATATCGCTTCGAGTGATTCTGGTAATTTACTTCCAAAGGGCTGATTATATCCCATTCCAAAACGAATATACTTTAATGATCGGGGTAAATTTTCGGGGAGTGGCTGATTATATTTGTGAGAGAATGTTAATTGTTCAAGTTTTTGTGGTAGCGCTTGAGGTAGAGGCTTGTTGTAGTTGAATCCAAATTTTATTTTTTTGAGTGAAGCGGGAAGATTATCTGGAAGATGTTGATTATACCTTCTTCCAAAAACAATTTTTTCTAATGATCTTGGCAAATTGTCAGAAAGTTTTTGATTGTATGACTCAGAGAATACCCGCGTTTTCAAATCTCTTGGAAGTTTTTCATTTCTTATTGGAAGACTATAGGCATGCCCAAACACAAGCTTTTTCAAATCTTGCGGGAGAACTATATTTTTCAAAGGTTCATTGAAATTGTGCATCAATTTTAATTTTCTGAGTGTTGGAGGCAAATAAGATGGTAATTTTTCATCTGTGCACCTGGACAAATCCAAAGACACAAGTGACGATGGTAACTGAGTTGTACCAATCAATTTTGAGCAGTTCACGCCAAACACAATATGTTTCAATGATTGAGGGAGTTTTTCTTGAAATGCATGATCATATAAATTATTGAGTCTCAATGTTCGCAACTTGCGAGGGAGTGTTGGAAGAGGTTGAGTTTTGCTAGATTGGAATAATTTGAGTCTCAGCAGATTTTGTGGGAGTGAAGCCGGAAAGGCATGAGTATAATCACACTTGAAACACAAACTTTCCAACGATGATGGCAGTGTATGGAATTCTAATGAACTATTGAAATTTCCCAATATTCGAAGAGATTTAATTGAATCGGGTAAATTGTGAGGAAATCCACAATCCTCTTTTATATAATGCATTCTCAACCTTTCAATAATTCGAGGCATACGGTTCGACAAGTATTGTACTTGATCGGTGGTTCTTATATTTTTCACGAACATTTTGTTGATTTTGATGTTTTCGCACTGGTTCAATATGTTCTTGTCATACTTTGTTTTCAAAATGAAACAATCAAAAAAGAGTGCCTCCAATGCATTGTCTTTGATTTTTTTTATGTTTTGATTGGATTCAAAATTGATTTGGTATGGCTTGACATGAAAATGTGAATGACAGCAAACCACATGAATTACATCTTCATAAAATAAAAACTCGCTCACAATGTATCGAATAACGTCTGTTTTCATTTCACAATCGATAGAATCATGTTTTCCAAAAGGTTTGTTGCCCGTCTTCTTTTTTTTTGGAGGGTTCATTTTTGTTGAATGCGTCTTGTTTTTTGGTTCATCATCGAATATGAATGGATTGTGTTTTTTATTGAAAATATGAATTCAAAATCAACATTCATTGGAAAAACATTAAAAAAGAAGATGGTATTAAGATACAAGAATCAACATTTGCTCCATCAATTCATTATTCGCAGTAAGTTGAATTCAACTTTTTCAAAAACAAAAAATAGAATATTTGATATTTTTACAATGAACTTTTGAAAAAAATATAAAAGATGATTGTGCTAGACAATCAACAAAAACAAAATGATATCCCAAAAAACCAATAAAAACAATGACCTATACAAAATTGAGTGGAGATGTCTTGGAACACATTGCAAGTGAATTTTTGTACTATGAAGATTCATTCCACATGTGTTGCGCCTTCGTCAAACTAAAACCTCCAAAAGTTCACTTTGAATCAAACAAAACACCATCTCACAAATACATCAAAATAATAGATCGAGAACACATTGAATCCTATAATTTTGAAACTTACAATCTGGAAACAAAAAATCAATCATGGTGGATTTCCAAAAAGATTAAAATACGATTTCTCAAAACAGATGGAACATTCAACACAGATTTGAGCACCATTTTCGAAAACATTCGATCATCCGTTCATTTTTCAATAACAACGGGATCACAATTTAATCAACCTTTACCAATCAACTTGTCGGATAGTATTAAAGTCATAGACATTGGATCAAACACGTATACACATTCATTGCCAAAAATTTTACCACGATCATTGAGAAGGTTATTTATTCGATCTCCACGATATACACATCCTTTGCCGTTGGATTTGCCTAATATCAAGTATTTATCCTTCAATCCCAATTTCAAACTATCAGATAATTTGCCAGATTCACTTGAGTACATTTTTTTGGAAAATCATCACTTTGCATTTCCAAAAAAATTGCCAAAATCATTAAAAATGATTTCAATATCAAACAAGTACGATCCCTATATTACATTTAATTTTATTCACATCAAAGAAAATGAAATAAAATTCCAATACCATGACCATGCACTGGGAATTTTAACATGCACATATGATTATAAACAAAAATGGTCATCCAGTGAACACAAAAACAATATGGTAGAAAAAATGAGCACTCGTTCGATGGAGAGTATCGAATCTTTTTTATCGATCGATGTCAGAAAATTAAAAGTCGAACGTGGTTGAATCCTTTTTTTGGAAAAAAATAAAATCATTTGTTCTATTTGTGATTGATGGTCTTTGATTCATTTTTTTCAAAAAAGCCTACACAAAAACATTTAGTATTTTTTGATTGAAATAATCGATCGTTGTGATCATCAAGAAGAAAATCGCAAAAAAAAACAATATCGGCGATAAATTTTTGCAATAGATATTATAAACTCCAAAAAAATTAATAAACCTTTTGTCATTGTTTTTATCTACGCGCCTTCTAAAATGAAACTATTCAAAAAATTGTTCGGTTCGAAAAACCCTACGACAGACTCTGTGAAAATTGTCAACTTCAAAAAAAAAGACCTTTCAGAATCTAAAAAAAAATTAAAAGAAAACATCCAAACAAACAGCAAATGCAACGACACAGCAGACGCAATGGAGATGCACATGTGCGAGCCGAAAATACACTTTAAACTCATGGCAACCTATATCAACGATATAATAAACGAATCGTCCGACAGTACATCACACTTCGAAGACCAATCGTTCCATCAAATACTGAAACTACATGAATACTACAAGAGTGAAATGAAAAATGATCAGACTCAAATGCTCAACGCCGATGAAATGAAACTCAAGTACAGCCCATTTTATGGCATACATGGAGGAATAGACGCAATGAAAATGAGAGCGAGCAACATTGCAGACAGAAAAAGAATACAACGACAAATTGAAAAAAATAAACAAGAAACAAACGATCCCTCAAAAGAGCATTTTGATTTTGAAGATGATCAAAAGTTTCTTTCGATCCACAAGAGAGGATTCGATTTGAAATATAACGCTCAAAAACAAATACCATTCAAACATTTGAAAAATTACAACAACGATGATGATTTGATGCATTCCCAGAGGAGTCAATACATACTTGTCGAACATTTTGACATTTTTGATTCAATGTTCGATGAACCACAAAAGGTTCAAAAAACAATCGTTGGAAACACAGGTTTTCATATGGTCGGAAAAGTCAACGGAATAAATGTATCGGTGACCAAAAAACCGATCAATGTCGGTCATAAAAACAAAAAACTGATGCAAGAATTCAGAGAAACTTACGAAAAATATGCTAAAAATGATAATCTCGTCGAAAAAATACAGCATGCCAATACCATCCGATCTATTTTCAAGTCTTTCGTTTCGCTCGAAAACAACAGCCACAGTCATGTCTTGAGGGATTGTTACAATATGGTCGATCTGAACAATCTAGCATATTATTCTACTTTGTTCCCGATGGTGTACCATATATCTGTTGGATTCGAAAAGCTATTGGACGCGTCTAAAAATACACTTAATCCTTATGTTATAATTATTAAACAGCACCAGAACTGCGGTTTCACTGAGTTGTTGAAGGATGACATTGAATTGGCAAAGAATTACATGGATTTTCACCCAAAAAGTGTATTACAATCGTTGATAGAAAATGAAAAGCCTTCAACGATTGATGATAAAAAAAAATCTGAAAAAACAAAACAACAAACAGTTGGAAACGATTCCAATGGATATTCTTCTGTTGTTTCTCTTCTTGAAAAATACAAAAAGGAAAGTGTCAAAATGGGAGATTCGAATTACAAGTTCATGGATCAAGATGCACTGATCTTGCAAAAGTTAAATATCATCGAATCGATGCTCGGTCAAATCATTTTTGGTCTTTATTTTGCAGAAAAAACGATGGGGTTTGTTCACAACAATCTGAGACTGGAAAACATTTGTTACTCCAAGGTTGAAAACAAGAACCTCGATCATCTGAGATTCCAAACAGCAGACTTGATGTACGAAGTCCCGACGCATGGATACATATTCACCATCAAGGATTTTGAAAAGAGCGTAATCAAAGATTGCGTCAAGGACATCAATTCGTGCCACACCTGTAATTATTATGATATTTCTGTTGTCATCAGAGATTTCATTGTCAATGACAAAGATTTATTCCAACTCTACTCTGAAATCACAAACAAAAACCAGTCTTCCCAATTGATAAAACAGTTTTTCGATCACCGAGCCACCAAAATATTATTGACCGTGTCAAAATGTGTCAACGAACAAGATTGTTTCAATATGTACCCTCCTGAATACAATTCTCACTACGACAATTATAAGAAACTTGCATCGGGAGCGCAAAATTATTTTAATCTTGCACCACCTCAATGGGAAATAAAAAGACCCAATCAAAAAAGCAAATATTCATTTGTACAAGATGAATCATTCACGTTTGCCAGAGACTCAAGAAAAACAGGAGTACCAGATTCATATTACATGATACAATTTATGATTTTATTTCGAACAGGCGATGATTTTTACAAAAACCAAAAAAAACACCTGGTGATTTGATTTTTTTATTGTTGTTTGGGTTCAATTTTTATTAAAAAAATAAAAAAAAACAATTCGATTCAAAATTGCTAAAAAAATCACGTTTTCACTTTTTTCGAGATGAATGTTTTGGTACATGCATCCATTATTGATGTTGCGTGAATTTTATTATGGAACACAAATGGTTGATTTTTTCCAAAAAAAACACAAATTCAAACATGGTTCTACAACTCAACACACACTACTTGATCAAAATCGATGATGGTTACTTGCTGAGATACCATTGCATAATCGATGTTTCAATATATGAACACTTGTCGAGTCATAGCAAAATGCAATTCAAAAACAAAAAATATCCATTGTTTTGTCATTGTTGGAAAATATCTGAAGATGGAAAACGAATACCTGGAATGGGAATAGCAGAGTTTGATCACGTTAGAGAAGTGATTGATCAACAATCAAAAGATGGAAGTGCGATTGTGTTTAATCAAAGCAACAAACAAGATATTTTAAAATTTGTATCGAATCACAAAAATTTGTATGATTTGATGGAAAAAATGGTTTCCACAGAAATAGAACAAGCGAAATGCGCTTCGACCATCGTTTCAAATTGAAACTCGAATAAAAAATAATGGTTTCTTTTTCACATGCGTTATGAATTTATTTCATCCATCAAAGAATTGTGTTTTTTCTCCACATACAATCATTTTCAACGAGCATGGTAATTTTTTAGGGAACGGCTGATTGTACTTTTCACCAAGTTGTATTTTTTGGATTGTGTGTGGTAGATTTTCTGACAATTTTTGATTGAAACAATACCCAAATCTTAGTTCTTCCAATCTCGGTGGCAATCGTTCATTCAAAGCCTTGTTAAAAAAGAATCCAAAATCAATGACTTTTAGTGTTTCTGGGAGTGGAGGCAAATCCTTTTGGAAATCTTGACCAAAAACGAGTACTTCCAAACACAGAGGAAGATTGTTTATGTTTTGATTGAAACACGCACCAAATATCAATATTTTCAAGCATTTGGGAAATTCTTTAACACATTGATTAAAAGAAAACCCAAATTCAATGACTTCTAAAGTTTCTGGCAAATTGCAAAGAGGTTTGTTGTAACAAAAATCGAATTTGATTGTTTTCAATGATCGTGGTAATTCTTCAGGCAGGAGTTTGTTGTATTTGAAACCAAATATTATAGTTCGCAATGTTTGTGGAAGTTTACATGGCAAAACTTGATTATATTCGGATCCAAAAATAATTGTGTGGACATTGATATTTTCAAAATTTTCAAAACAGTGAGAGAGCAAATTATTAAACGTATCACTCGTTTGCAGTGTTCCTATTTTTAGTTTTTTGAATGGGAGGATTTCACTATTTTCCAAATAAAAATGATCAAAAACAAATTCGTTTTCAAATCCAGAAGTTATTTTTAATCCCTTGTTGCTTTTGAAATTATATGGTGATGATTTCATTCTAACGTGTTGTGAAGGATCGATGTGATGCGTATGTTCAATGATCGATGTTTCGTTAATTGTGTGCATTGTTATGTTTGGTTTGATTGTTGTTTTTTTTTTCTTTTCGACATTTTCTTTTTCAGATTTTGTAAAATGAGATCAATTTCATGGAACATTGAATTGAATGTTTTTTGGAAAGCTATTTATACACCATCAAATTCATTGAACGATTGACACAAAAAACACGTTCAATCAAAAAAAACAAAATGCAATTCAAAAGATACCCTTCTTTGGTCAATCCAACAAACAATCCAAAAATACTGAAAAAGATAAATTATTCAAAAGATGACCAGTTGTTTTGCCTGAGTGAAAAAGTCCATGGTGCAAATTTCACATTCATGATTCATGAAAAAGACAGTCAATTACAATTCGAAATGGCAAAGAGAACATCAAAGCTAAGCAAAGACAATGATTTTTTCAAACATGCAGTAAATCATATTAAACAAAAATACGAGAAAAAGTCTTTTGAATTGTTCAATCATTTGAAAGAAAATCTTCAAGAAGAATGTACTTTCTACGAAAACATTGGGATCAAAAAAACCCATACACTTCAAAGTGTTTATATTTATGGTGAATTGTTCGGGGGATATTATCCACATGAAAAAGTTAAAAACAACGGCCATACATTTTCCAAAATACAAGATGGTGTTTATTACACCAATGAAAATGATTTTTACGCGTTTGATTTAGTTTTAATGTTGTCCAATGAAAAGGGAAAAGTTGATGAATTGTGGCTGTGCCCTCAACACATGGAAAAATTGTTTCCAATGTTTGGATTTGATGTGTATGCCAAATCGATTCACATTGGAAGCGTATCACAAATGATGAAGATTGATTACCATGTGAACACAACTATTCCTCAAACATTTTATCCTCACTTACCTCCTCTTGAAAAAAACACATGTGAAGGAATGGTGATGAGACCTTATAATGTTTCTCGATTGAACAAAAGTCCAATGATCTTCAAGTTGAAAAATCCTAAATTTGTAGAAAAAACAACAACTCCAAAAAAAAAGTCATCGAAAACATACGATGTTTCCATTGACAAATACATATTGGATCAAGTTGATTGTTTTATTAATGAAAATAGATTGAGTGCTGCTGTTTCAAAAATAGGAAAACCTGATCGTACATCAAATAATTACAACAAAATCAAGGGCATGGTTATAGCAGAGATGTGTAGAGACGTATTGCAATCATTTGAAGAAGAAAATCAAGAAACATGGAAACATATCCAGGAACAAAAAAAAGAAAAACTCTTTAGAAAATACATTTCTTACACTTGTGGGGATTTGGTCTCTGATTTTAGTTTCGATTGATTCAAATGAATAATTAAATCAAAATAAAAAAAAATGATTTATTCATTTTTTAAAAAGTGCCATGATTTCAATTTATTTTTACAATTTGTCAATCATTTCGAATGTGTCTTCGACTGTGATACATCCATTCAATAAACCACTAAAAGGATATTCGCCTCCCCAGTTTTCAACTTCATCGTGTATCTGACGAGCGCTCTTTCCAAAACGAACAATTATTTTGTCCTCCCTGTCCACTTTTTCTTCTTCCTCATCACCAGACTCATCGGAATCATCGTCCGAATCACTATAATCACCAGATTCCATTTTTTCGTATATTTTATACTTGTGGTGGACTATTCTTTCGTCGATCGAGTTCACACACGATATGATGGCGCTGATGCAATGATCATGTAAAGATTTCACTGTGTCGTGGTCTTGTATTCCCAATGCATCAAACATGCTCATGAAATTTTCAAAATGATTGGAATAAAATGAAGCAAGTTTTTGATTTTGACCATGTTTCATCCATGCATCTATCAAATTTAAAATTATTTGAACAATTTCGTCTTTCTTTTCCTTCCCGACAACATCAAACAGATACGAACTCATATCTTGGCTTTTCATGTCCTTGAAAAAACGATCAAAGGGAAAGTCGTTCGATGAATTATCACAATCATAATCGTCCATCAACATCTCTTCAAGAGGATTAGAATCATTCTCACGTTTGACTAAATCAAGGCAACAACTACCAAATATATCGGAAAAAGTGTCTCCATTTTTCTCACCCAACAAAATGGCACATACGATCTCTGGTAAAGCGTACTCTTTTAATTGATCTTTTGAATCCTTCAATTCTTCATCATCAACAAAATTGAGGAAGAATTCTATGACTCTGTCTACTTTCATTATGTTGCTATTTGTTTCCAGTTTTTCAAAATCATAGAATGGCTTCAAGTCATTGACCGATACTTTGTCCTCTGTTGTTTTTATTTTCTTGGACTGAGTTTCATTGATAATTTCTACAGGAGAGTTTGTTCGTTTCATTTTTTAAAATATTGTTCTTGTGATTGTTGTTTTGAATATGTGATTGTTGTTTTGAATATGTGATTGTTGTTTTGAATATGTGATTGTTGTTTTGAATATACATAAATCGGGTTCTTTTATCCAATCTCCGATCAAAAAATGCAAATAAAAATAGAATTTTCCGAAAAAGATTTTGCAAATTTTTCACCCAAAAGTTTTATTTTTTGAATCATGTCTCCTGGTGTAAATATTTATTGATGCCCACAATAAAAAAAAAGAAAATATCATTTCATCATGTTTGTGGTCGATACCAACTCTTTAACTTCAAGTTTTCAACGCATGGACATCAATAATCCTATTGTAACTCGTTCCAATCTCTCCAAACAAAATTCACAGTCTCCATTCAATGATGCTTTTATTGTCCAAGACCAGGGAGCAAACATATTCGTTCCAACCCAGATTGAATCAACACTCACTGTAGATGAGCTCGGCACAAAACATTACAAAATACTGAACAATGATCCTCTCGTTTTAGGTTCAAGGAAAACAATAGTGATCGAAGCCGGAACTTCTACTATAAGCATAGACTCAACGACACCACAGTATCATCAGTTCACCATTTTGAATCCAACAGATTTTGATATTGTCTTGGTTTTTAATTTTTCCCAATTACAAACAACTAGTTTATTTGGTTTGAATGGTGTGTTGATATACAACCCAAACGGTTCCTTGACCAATGATTTTTCCTTCATAAGCCCAAACAGCAATGCTTCGTTCGATATTACTTTTCCATCCCAAGCATTGACAACCTTCAATTTCTACACGAAACCTGTACCTGATCAATCGCCTGAAGAAATACCAAGAATTGTTGCAGTATTGCATCAAAATCAAATAATGTTTTCATAAACCAATCCAATTTTCAATAAATTCACTTTTTTTGAATGTTCTTTTGATTGGGTTCAAATACATTATAAATTGTTTATTTTTTTGAAAGATGCTTCGAAAAACAGATATCTTTTAATACAACACAACAATCAAGTCGAAAAAATGAGGTACATTTTGTTTGACATCAACGAAACAATCATATCATTCGATAGCACAGATGAAATCACGATTGAAGAACTCTCAAATAGAATATTATGCAAGCACGTGAAACATCCAAATGGAGAAGGCATGTCATACTACGACTATTGGAAAATGATCAAGTCAAACAACAGCTTCAAAACATTTTTTAATGACACTGTTGGTATCAAAGAACATTATTCCAAAGAATTCAACACACTAAAAACCATTTTGGAAAATGAAAAACATCTTCCTGTTGTTTTATTCAAATCCTTTCTCAAAGTGATTGACATGATTATGGAAAATAATTTGGACATTGGAATTATATTTAGATCGTTTGGCAATGATGCATTATTTGTTGAAAATCAACTCAAAATATACATGAACAACAAATATAACAAGAATGTGAGTGCTTCCAAATATGTTTTGAATAGAATTGACTTTGGTACATTTTCGTTGAAGAAACTCGATGACACAAGCAATCATATAGGTTTTGATACGAGTTCTCTTTCTATTTGGTTTGAATCATTGGAAGATCAATTCATTTTTATTAAAGACGATTATGAGTTTTGGTCAAAAAACAACAAGGTCAAAGAATCGAGTAAAATAATTTTCGAAAGCGAAAAGTTCATTCGATTTTTTGATGACAATTCGTGCGTCCATATTCATTCTGAATCAGGGTCACCTGTGTCGAATTTGTTTTTTAGAGTGGATACATATGAAGCTATATGTGATGAAAATTATTACATCAATTTGATCAAACAACAATGTCAATAAACATTTTCTTCTTGACCTTTTTCAAAAACTTTTCTAAAAAACACAAAATGGAATTTTCTTTGAAGTTTGAAAAATATTAAAAATTTTTATTCAAATATTGAATCCATGTTGGAATAATTGCAAACACAAAAAAAGAGCAAAACATTGAGAAAAACAAAAAAAATGTCAAAATCATTAAAAAGAAATTCCGATTCTCTCTGCACCGATCACGATTCAAGACTGGCTAAAAAAATCAAGCCCAATAATGTCACGTTTGAGGATCATCAATCGTTTTTGAAAAACCCTGTTTTCACCAGTATACAACAATCGATCAATATGTTTATGTCAGAAAAAACAGACGATAGTAGAACAAAACTATTGAATCACGACACAAACAATTTATGCATGTACTTGTTATTCCACAAAAAACAATCTTCATTTGAAAAACATTACATGCACTTTATTGAAAATGTTTTTGAAAATGAACTCGATCTGTTCGAAGATGAACATGGTAATGCAAAAGAATTTGAAAAAGAACAAAAAAGACAAATTATAGAATTTCTTGGAGACACATTCGATGCCACACAAATGTTCACAGAGGAACAATTCTCTCTGGATAAAATTACACCTTTGATAGATACAATACCTATTTTTGATATTTTAAAAGATGATGTGATATGTGAAAAAATAAGAGAATGTTTTTTAGATTTGATTGAAATGGATGAAAGCAAAAGAAATGATTTTTGTTCAGGGTCTCTTTTTTTGGTTTACATCATTTATTTTGATAATTTCATCAACGTGTTTAGACATTTGAAAGACAATCATGCAAAACAAAAGATCAACGATTTTCATGTGATATGGTGTGAAAAGTTTGTTAGGAGGAGTGTTAATATATTTGAATTTGGTTTCGATTTCAAAATGGCAGTAAAACTTGCAAAGGAATGTATTTTTGACAAAGATTTTTCAATCAAAAACAGAAAAAAGATACTTCGAAAATTGCATATTGCAAAACTTGAGAAACAATTTGGAAATAAAATCAAAATGACCAGCGAGCAATTTGACGAAAAATGCGAAAAAACGTACAGAGAGCGATTAGGTTTCAAAGACTACATGGAAATGCCAGAGAACATATTGATTCAATTACATGATCGAATGAAAGGCGTTTCAAAAGACCCCTTTGTTGATTTTTTAATCAAAAAGATCAATCTAGATCAATTGCACAATATATTAGACTTTATTCTTGGTAATGCAAAATGGTTTAATGTTTAGAAAATAAATCATTCGAAACAACATTTCAATTAAATAAAACAACATTTAATTTGATCCCAATCAAAAACAAATCGTGGCTTGGGTTATAAACCTTGTTTTACCCGTCGAAAAAACTTATTTTTAATTATCCATTAAAAGCATTTGTATCATCTATTTTTTTGTGTTTTGGTTAAATAAAAGTTTCTTTTTTGAAAAAAATTGTTTAATTCACCATGTTCAAAAGAAACAGTAATTCTCTCATATCCAATCTTATAGGAAATGAATCATCTCCTTCGATAAAACCATTCATAACACAAGCTATATTTTCCAAGAAAAAATCAAAGGGTCCTAATAAAGATGTTTTTTGTATAACAGATGATGAAGTCAAAATATGTGTTCCGACCATCATAGACGCAACACTCGATGTTCTGGGAAATGTAGAAGTGGGTACATCAAGTTCTCCCAAGAATTTGACTGTTTGGGGAAACACGCAAACCAAAAATATCAAAGTTTCAGGATCTGCTGATTTTGACCAAGATATTTCGAGCAAGAAAAAAATAAAGGGCGATTCATTAGAAATTGCAAATAATTCAGAATTAAAAGGAAACGTGAACGTAGGTTCACTGGTCTCACCAAAAGATTTGACTGTTCTGGCAAATTAAAAGCCAAAACAATAGAAGTCGAAGAAGGGTTTGATTTTGATTTCAGTTCAGGAATTACAACAGAAGGAGCAATCAAAGGTAATTCATTAGAAATTGCAAATAATTCAGAATTAAAAGGAAACGTGAACGTAGGTTCATTGGTCTCACCAAAAGATTTGACTGTTTCTGGCAAATTAAAAGCCAAAACAATAGAAGTCGAAGAAGGGTTTGATTTTGATTTCAGTTCAGGAATTACAACAGAGGGAATAATCAAAGGAGGTTTTTTGGAAATTGAAAATGATTCCAACTTGGCAGGAAATGTCAATATAGGAACTTCTTCATCTCTTAAAGATTTGAATGTATCAGGAAACACGAGAACGGCATCTCTTCAAGTTATTGGATCGACTTCTTTAGCTTCAAATGCTTCTGTGGCAGGATCATTATCATCTCAGACGTTAAAAGTATTGGGAGTGTCTTCTCTTGATGGAGAGACTAATGTTTTCGGAAATTTGAACGCTTACTCGAATCTAAATGTGTCAGAAAACACATCATTGCAATCGCTTCAAGTAACAGGTAATTCCGTGTTTACTGAAAAGGCGAATTTTGAAAGCATAGAAGTATTGAGCGAGACAAATGTGAATAATTTGAGAGCAAACACAGTTCAAATATTTGGTGAAACAAATGCAACAAACATAAACACCCTTTCATTGAATAATCAAAATTCAATCGACACAAGAACATTAAAAGTAAACGAATCGCCTTTATTAAAATGTTAAATTTGAATAAAATACAAAAAATGAACACTCTAATATTAACTCCCCCTTTTAATAAAAGACAGGAGTTTTAACCCACTCAAGGCACATGGGTGGAAATTGTTT